>Ga0302315_10003417_pt1 | contig 14322 bp, 15 predicted proteins | sample III_Palsa_N3_1_FD_200532 | JGI IMG/M metagenome (GOLD analysis project Ga0302315, IMG submission 200532) | Peat permafrost microbial communities from Stordalen Mire near Abisko, Sweden - III_Palsa_N3_1 | ecosystem: Environmental > Terrestrial > Soil > Palsa > Peat permafrost | place: Sweden... | reverse complement strand
TTACATTTTTTGAGAAACATATTTCTTCTTGTGAACAACGTGGTGTTCCTGATAAAGTAGATTGGTATGAATTATCAATGAATACAAATATACCGGTTACATTTTTTGAGAAACATATTTCTTCTTGTGAACAAATTGGGGTTCCGGATAAATTGGATTGGTATAGTTTATCATATAATACAAATATACCGGTTACATTTTTTGAGAAACATATTTCTTCTTGCGAACAACTTGGTGTTCCGAATAAAGTAAATTGGTCTTGGTTATCAGGAAATACAAATATACCTAAACATTATAATTTGATAAAATTAAAAGAATTATTATATAATTATTGTAATAAATTTTAGTAAAGATATATCATTAATTAATAAATGATATAAAACAAATTTACTTAATAAATTAAAATATTTTAATTTATTATTACATTGGATCACAAGAATAACATTCACCAGAACTTCTCAAAAATGTTTTTAAATTACATCTTTTACATTGTGGTTCATTTACTTCTTGTTTAATATATGGTTTTTTTTCTCTTAATTTAAATTCAACTAACTCAAGACGAATTGTAAGATCATGAATTTTTTGATTTTGTTCCTTGACAATAGAATTAAGTAATTTGATTTCACTAATTTGGAGAATAGCAGAATTCATTTTAAAAATTGAATAAGAGGAAAACTGATTTTTATAAAAAAAAATAGATAAAAAATTAGTTTTTCAGATTGTAAAAATGGATTTGATATTATTTGAACAACATTATTTTTACAAAATGTGTTTATTGAGAATGACGATTGAATGTAAATCAAAAAAATTGGATGAAACAAAAAATATGTTAAACGAATATTTAAAGATTAATTTGAAATATGAAAATAATAGAAATTGTAAATTTTTACAAAATATTATTTTAACGGTTGAAACTAATAATATTGATAAATTTAAAGAATTAATATTTAAACACGATTGTTTAGTAAAAATTCCAAAAGATGAATATAAATTACTTTGTATGATCAAAGAAACATTTAATTAAAATATTGAATTTATATTAAGTTAAATATAAATTCTTAAATAAATAATATTTTATCGATCTTCATATGCTGAATTTAAAGTAAAGAAACCAGAATTACGACCAGATCCCATTGATGATGGATAAGTATTAGAAATACGCATACGGGCACGATCTAAACTTTCATTTGATTGTCCTTGAGCATTTTTCATTTGATACATTTGTTCTCCAGGACAAGATGACATTTTCATTGGGACTCGACCAGAAAGACCATCATAATCTAATCGGTATTGATTAGACATTACTTTATAGTTTGTCTTTCTATTTTCATTAAAATATTTTGCTTCTCCCATTGGGTGAGATACTGTGCTTTGACACTGTTGAATTGGAGGACGGAAAGCATAGTATTGATCCATATCACTATAATCACTTGCGTTTGTTGATGGATTTGAGGTATCGCTATATTGTGCCATTAAAGTTAATTATATTTATATTATAATAAAATAAAAAAACATAATTTATTTACTATTAATTTTAATATCATATTTTTTAATATTATATTATTTTTAATTTATTCTTTCTTTGGTTCTTGTTTTATTAAATCTTCATTTATAAATTTTGATTTTTCCTTCATTAATTGTCTTTTAACAATCATTTCTTTATGATTATTATATTCAGTTATTAATTCGGTAAATGAATATATGTTATTTGGTGTAAAATAATTAATTTTATTATTAAGATCAATATATCCTAAAGCAACTGGATTATCAGTTAGATATTTGAAATGTCTTGGATATTTTTTCTGTTGATCTAATGACATTTCAAAATATATAATTTTTTTATAATTCAATTTATAATCCATTTTATTATTTATAAAAAATATTTATTATATAATAAATAAACAATAAGAAAATTAGTTTTCTAACTATTTATGAAAATAATGATCAATACAAAATTCATAAATTAGTTTTCTAACTATTTATGAAAATAATGGTTGTTTTAATTTACTGATATCAATACAAAATTCATCTTGTTTAGCATAAGATTTAAAAGTATTATCAAATTTTAATTGATTTAATATTTTTCGATATGTTTGTGCGTGTTTGTCTCCAACATAAATTATTATATTTTCAGGTTCTTTTGAATTTTTATATTTTTCATTATTAAATTTACGAAATACTCTAGCCAATAAATAAATATCCATAAAAATAGATTCAAATGTTAAATTAGTAACAACTATAGTTTTCAAAGTATCATATTGTGTAAAAATAGGAAATTTATTTTTTGGTAAATTGGTAATAAAATTATTTATAAAATTAAAATCTATATATTTTTGATCAATTTCTTTTAATGATCGTTCAATGTAATTTTTGAAAAGATCAATATATGTATTATCGATTTGTTTTCTAATTTTTGAAAATGGATAATGTAATAATGGTATCAGAGTATTTATATTTTTACTTTTTTCTTTATATATATTTATACTTTCATTATAATTTTGATTATTAATAATATTATGATATACTTGTAAATATTTTTTATAATCTTCTAATTTTTTACTTCTTATTATATTCTCTATCATATATATTAAATGTAAAATATATGGAACAAATGGTAGTTGAAAAACGATTTTTCTCACATCAGTTCGATGAAATCTAATATTAGGTAAATTACAATGTTTAAAATATAAACAATTTGAATATTGTTTCTCAAAATTACGTAATGTTCCTATTTGAGATTTATCAATATATTGTTTTAATTTTTCTTGATCTTTCATTATAAAAGGACTTTCTAAAAATATATCAATAAATTTGGGAATATTTTCAATATTCATTTTAATAAAGTCAAATACTGGTATTCCAGTTTTATTAATGGAACAATTGTCTGTTGGATAATGATTTTCCCCAAATATATAAATTTTTTTATTATTCAAAATATGATATGTTAAACTAATTACATTAGTTAATTTGTTTATAAATGAAATTTTAATATTAGAATAGTAAATTGTTAATATTCTTTGTAATCCTTTATATTTTACATTTTTACCAATAAAAGATTTTATTACAGTTTGCCCGTTTGAAGAGATATGAGATAAATAATTGATATCACCATATTTACAAAATAAATTCCAATAGTAAATATCAATACTCATTATCTTTATTAAATTAAATAAAGATATTTAATTTAATTGTTTAACTTTGATCATTTTAATTATTTAACTTTAATTTAATTATTTAACTTTAATTTAATATTTTAATTTTGATTTAATATTTATTTAATTTTGATCATTTAACTTTAATATTTTAAAAGTTCAGATAATCTATAACTATTAAAAGGATGAGTGATCCAGTCTTCAGATTTTAAAAAGTCAATATAACTTTTATATAATTTTCTTGAAGTAAATTTAATTCCACCAGTTTTTGTTTTTAATATATTTATTGCTTTTTTATCAGCATCATATTCTAAATTTCTTCTTTTTAAAAGTAATTTTATAGATAATAAATTGAAAATTTGTAATCCCATTCCTACTAATAATAAAAATTTATTTTGAAGTTTTATACTTTTATAAATTAAAATCGGAGCAATAATTAATCTAAATTTAGTAAAATTAGATCTTAAAGCATGTAATTCACATTCAGAATATGTAATATTATAAGGATTCTCCAAAAATTGTTCTAAATGTGCTAATTCATGTGCTAAAATGAAAGTAATTTCCTCTGTATCTAAATAATTAAGCATTTTCATGTTAATATATATATTTATTTTATCTTCGTTATCATCTTTAACAATAAATGGATGTATTTCAGAAAGAGAAATATTATCGTTGTTTAATACATTAAATTTAAATAAATGTTTATTTGATTTAATATGATCAAATTTATTTGATAATTCTTCTATAATGATTTTATATTTTTCCATTTCGAGTCAAAGACGAAAAAACGAGTCAAAGACGAAAAAACGAGTCAAAGACGAAAAACAAGTCAAAGACGAAAAACAAGTCAAATTAAAACTAATTTTAATAAATTATTAATTTATTAAAATTAGTTTTTTTATTAAAAATTCAATAATTCATCATCTTCGTTAAACGATTGAATTGTATGAATCATAAATTCTTTTTCATTTTCATAATAATTCAATTCTATTTGAGTTTTACAAAGGAAAAAAAGTATAGATAATAATGTGCTCTTTGATCTATAATATTCAAAAATAGATAAACATTCATTTAAAAAATATAATACATTTTCGAATGTTATCATATCCACTGTTAATTTTTCTTCTATTTTTGATTCATCAAATAATCTAATATTTGATGTATTTTTAATAATAGTGAACATTCTATCAGAAACATTATCAATAGTATCAGTAAAAGAAATTAAATATAGATCATATTCTTTCAAATATTTATTAATTTCTGAAACAAATAAATCAGTTTTAAAAAATATAGATATCATATTAATAAACAAATTTATATTATTTAATTAAAAAAACTGATAAATAATTTTATTTATCTAAACTTATTAAAGATGTTGAATAAAAATTTAATTGGTATAATTACTAATTATGTTGGATTTTATAAAGGAATTAATTTTAATATTCCTTTTTATTTTCTTACTAGTCGAGAAAACAATAAGAAATATTTAGATTTACAAAGTAAAGAGATAAACATTAAAGTAAATTGGTCTTGTTTATCAGAAAATACAAATATACCATATCAATTCTTTGAGAAACATTTAGATAAAGTAAATTGGTCTGAATTATCAGGAAATACAAATATACCATATCAATTCTTTGAAAAATATTTGGATAAAGTAAATTGGTCTGAATTATCAGGAAATACAAATATACCGGTTGAATTTTTTGAGAAATATTTGGATAAAGTGGATTGGTATATGTTATCAGGAAATATAAATATACCGGTTACATTTTTTGAGAAACATATTTCTTCTTGTGAACAACGTGGTGTTCCGGATAAAGTGGATTGGTATATGTTATCAGGAAATAAAAATATACCGGTTACATTTTTTGAGAAACATATTTCTTCTTGTGAACAACTTGGTGTTCCGGATAAAGTAAATTGGTCTATGTTATCAGGAAATATAAATATACCGGTTACATTTTTTGAGAAACATATTTCTTCTTGTGAACAACTTGGTGTTCCGAATAAAATAAATTTGTCTTGTTTATCAAGAAATACAAATATACCGGTTACATTCTTTGAGAAACATATTTCTTCTTGTGAACAACTTGGTGTTCCGGATAAAGTGGATTGGTCTTATTTATCAGAAAATACAAATATACCTTTTATATTCTTCGAAAAACATTTAAATAAAGTAAATTGGTCTTATTTATCAGGAAATAAAAATATACCGGTTGAATTTTTTGAGAAATATTTAGCTTTACAAAGTAAAGAGATGAACATTAAAGTAAATTGGATTGCGTTATCAGGAAATACAAATATTCCATATACATTTTTTGAGAAACATATTTCTTCTTGTGAACAACGTGGTGTTCCGGATAAAATAAATTGGGTTTATTTATCAGGAAATACAAATATACCATATCAATTTTTTGAGAAACATATTTCTTCTTGTAAACAACTTGGTGTTCCGAATAAAATAAATTTGTCTTGTTTATCAGGAAATACAAATATACCTTTAACATTTTTTGAGAAACATATTTCTTCTTGTGAACAAATTGGTGTTCCGGATAAAGTAAATTGGTCTATGTTATCAGGAAATACAAATATACCTAAACATTATAATTTGATAAAATTAAAAGAAATATTATATAATTATAAAATTTAAAAAAGATAAATGGATTTTTAATAATAAAAGTTCACCTGAACTTTTATCCTTCCGAAACGACTCTGTTAATAATAATTTGTTAAACTTTTAATTTTTATTTAATTTTAATTATATTTAATTTTAATTATTTTTATAATTAAAATGAATAAACCAACATGTTTGGTCTTATCGGGTGGTCATATTAAAGGTTTATATATGTTAGGATCATTACATTATTTACATATAAATAAATATTTGACTGATCTTTCTGATTTTTGTGGAACTTCAGTTGGAAGTATAATTTGTTATTTATTAATATTAGGATATACACCAATAAATATATTAGTATATTTATCGACAAATAAAATAGCACATGAAACTATGAGTTTATTGAATTTATTTAAAAATTTTGGATTATATAAATTTGAAATAATAGATGAACATTTAAAAAAATTAACATATAATAAATTAACTTTTATCCCAACATTACAACAATTATATGATCAAACTAAAAAAAACTTTACATTAATCACCTATAATCAAACTACTCAAAAAACTATTTACATTTCACATCTATCTCATCCCAATTTATCTATATTAATGGCTTTGAGAATGTCATGTAATATGCCATTAATATTTGAACAATGTGTTTATAATTCACAAATATATGTTGATGGTGGTATATCAGATAATTTTGGAATTAAATATATGGATAATATCATTAATAATGATAAATATATTTTAGGAATTGAAATTGATAATGATGTTAAAAATGAAAAAAAAGAAGATAAGAATAATTTTATAAATAATATATTTGCGATTTTAAATATTCCATTAATCGAACTTTATAAATTAAAAAAATTAAATTGTTCTGATCGTATCAAAATAATTAGTTTACAAAGTGATGATTCAACTTTCTTTAATTTCGAATTAACTGTTAAATATAATACTAAATTATTCAGTGGTGGATTTTCACAAACAAAAATATTATATGAAGGAGAGTCTAATGATGAAATTCATACATTTGAAGATGAATTTAAAAAATATAAAAAAGAATAATTATTTTCATTATCACTATTAAATTTTTTAATAATTTCATTATGAATATTAAAATGTTAAATGTTAGATCATAAAAAAACTGAAATTATTTATAAAATAATAAATAATTTCATTAACCTAAATTATGGATATTTTTAAGAATACTAAATTAAATAGAAATATAATATCAGTCATTAATAAATATGTAGAATTCACTCTTTTATCATATAAAGAGACTATATCAACTTATGGAAATCATACATGTTTCAAATATTGTTGTAAAGCAATTGTTTCAAAAAATAAACTGAAATACAATGTTATTTGGAAATATGCTAATTTTTATGATCATGAATATTATTATAATATTGTTAATTTTTTAGAAAATATTAATCATCCTAACATTATTAAATTATTAGGACAAACTGGATTATATCAATTTAATGATTGGCAAAAATCGGAATTTGGATTGGTATTAGAATCTGATGAAAATATGTTAAATTTATTTGAACAATTACATAATATAGATTATATTAATAAATGCGGTTATTATGGCCCAAAATTAACATTTAATATTGATAAAAAGAAAATAATAACAAATATAATTTTAGCATTAATTTATTTACATTCAAAAAATATTTTCACTTATAATCTAAGAACTATAAATATTCATTTATTTCCTTCTGAAAATAAAAATGAATATGTTGCTAAATTAGCAAATATTGAAAATTATGATTTAGAATCAAGAATATTAGATACTATAATGTATGATCAAACATATGGATGTTTGAATAGTTTATATCAACCTCCAGAAACATTTACCTCTGAAATTATAAAAAACAAAAATAAATATAATGTGTATCAATTAGGATTATTAATATGCGAATTGTATTTAAAAGAATTACCATTTAAATTTAATTTTTTCAAATTAGGTGGAGAATTATATATTTATAAAAATTATGAAAAAGATCGTTATGATCTCAATAATTTTCAAAATCAAAAAATTGCTGAATTATGTAAAAAATGTTTAAATATTAATCATACAAAAAGACCAACAATAAACGAAATATTGGATGAATGGTTGTTGATTGAATAATTTTAATTTAATATATTAATTTATAAGAATTAATATATATTTTTGACAATATATTCTGAAATATTTAATTTTTCTTCAGAATATTCCAATTTATAATTTTTTGATAATTAGAAAATAAAACTAATTATTTTTAACATTTTAATTAAAATGTTAAAAAATGTTATCTTCTATTTCTCAATCTACTAATCTTAATTCTTTTATTTTAAATGTAAAAAATCATTTTACAGTTAATAATGAAAAAGTAAAAGATTATACTGACAAAGTTGGAAAACTTGGTGAAGAATTTTGTCTATTATATTTTGGTTTTAATAATAGATTATTCGATATTGATAATTGTTATTTACGTAATCAAATTCCAGTTGATATTAAAGAAAAATTAAAATTAGATGATAAAGATCGTGGAACCGATATCTTACTTGAACATACAAACGGTAAATTTTCTTTTGTTCAATCAAAATTTCGAACAAATATTAAAGAATCGTTGACAAGAGATTCAGTTTCTAATATGACTTTAGAAAGTTTTGGATCATTCCAACCAAAAATAAAATATATTCAAAATTTATATTTATTTAGCACTGTCATTAATCATCCTAAAGAATTATCAAAATCTGAAAGATCTAAAATTAAATTTGTCTTATATAACGAGTTATCAGATATGAATTGGGATTTATTTAAAACTTTTGTTATTAATATAAAAACAAATAAAGAAAATATATTTTCTCTTCAAAAAGTTCCAGAATTATATGAACATCAGAAAAAAGCATTAGATGTTTCAAAAAACCAAAAATTATTAACTCAAATCTTACCTTGTGGTGCGGGTAAAACTTTAATTAGTTATTTAGAAGTGGAACGAGAAATTAAAGAAACTGGTAAAAATACATTAATTTTAGTTCCTTCTTTATATTTAGTTTCTCAGACATTTAGAGAAAGTTCATTATATTCCGATCTTCCAAAATTATTAATAGGTTCCGATTATAATGATGAAGACGATGAAAATTATAATTTTCCATTTCAATTAACAACAGATGAAAAAGAAATTTTCAATTTTTTAAAGGAAAATCAACCGTGTATTATTATTTCAACTTATCAAAGTTCTATTAAAATTTATAATGTTTGTAAGAAAAATAATATTCAATTAGGTTTAACTATATGTGATGAAGCACATTTAACTTCATCAACAAATACTAATGGATGTTTTACAGTTGTATTAAAGAAAGATTTTCCAACAATTAGAAAAATATTTATGACAGCAACAATGAAGATTTATAAAGGAAAAAATGATGAATGTTATTCAATGGATGATGAAAAAGTATATGGAAAAATTAATAATATCTTATCTTTTAGACAGGCAATTGAAAAGAATATTTTGTCAGATTATAAAATAATGATAGGAGTTGATAAAGAAAATAATTTTATAAATAAAAGTTTAAAAGGACTTAAAAACGAAGAAGAAATCGAATATGATATAACAACTAGAGATTATATAATGTTAAATATGATAAAGAAAGATATGGAAGAAGATTATTCAAGAATATTAATATGTAGTAATAATCATAAACACAGTTCTGAATTTTATAATTTTTGTAAAGAACAATTAAAAGATAAAGATATTGAAATGATGTTAATGAAAGCAAATTCAACCGGATATCACAAGGATAAAGCAGTTAATTTGTTGAGAAATAATAAAAAATGTATTATATTTCAAGTCAAGATATTTAATCTTGGAGTTAATATTAATGAAATTACAACTATAGGATTATTAGATGATAAAAGTTCAACTATTGATATTGTTCAAACAATATCAAGAGCATTAAGAAGAGATATAAATAAAGAAGAAGCCAGAATTTTAATTCCAACAGTTATAACAGATGATGAAAAAAATTGTTTTGATATGAAAGAATTTAAAAATATGAGAAATGTGTTAACATCATTGGCAATATATGATGATGCGATTAAAGAAGAAATATTAATGAAAATGAAGAAGGAAAATAAGGAAATAAAAACAGAAAAAGAATATAAACAGAGAATTTTTATTGTAAGTGAAAATATAGATATTAAAGAGATGACAGAAATTAGTTTACAAATGTATGATAAATTGGGAGAAAGAAGTTATTTTACATGGGATAATAAATTAAGAATAATATTGGAATATAAAGAAGAAAATGAAAATAAAAATCCAAAAGCAAAAGATAAAATTAATTGTGGTGGATGGTTTCAGTTTAATTGTGTAAATTACAGACGAGGAACTTTATTAAATGAGAGAAAATTAAAATTTGATGAATATAATTTAATAGATAAAAAAGAATGGAATACAAAAAAGGTTCGTGATTTAGAAAAAGTTTGGTATAATAATTTGTATAATATATTGGAAAATAGTAAAGAATTAGATGATCAAAAATGGTTGAAAAGACAAATTTTATATTATAGACAAGGAAAGATGTCAAACGAAAGAAAAAATATATTTGATGAACACAATTTAATTGAAAAAGAAAAATGGAATACGTTTGTAGAAGAAAAAGGTAAAAATAGCCAAGAAAAATTAGAAAAAAATTGGATTGATAAATTAAAAATTGTATTGGATTATATAAAGAAAAATAATTCTAAACCTCAACGACGAAATAAAAAAGATGGGGGTAGTTGGTTATTTTCACAATATACTAAATATAGAAGAGGAAAAATGCCAAAAAATAGGAAAGAAGAATTTGATAAACATAATTTAATTGATAAAAAAGAGTGGAATACACAAAAACAAGGATGTATAAATACTAAAGAAAATCTGGATAAAATTTGGTATGATCAATTGAAAATAGTTTTAAAATATATAGAGTCAAAAAAACAAAAACCTGTTAGAAGAGATACAAATAATGGTGGTGGTTGGATGTTTTCACAATTTGAGAATTATAGAAAAGGTAAAATAACAAAAGAAAGAAAAGAAGAATTTGACAAACATAATTTAATAGATAAAAAAGAATGGGGTAAAAATAAGAAAGATTAACAATATAAATAAATTATAATTATAATTTATTTTTAACTTTTAATATACCCTTTAATATAAAACATAGGCACCAGTTGCCCCTAAAGCGACAAACTGGTCGGTTGGTGTTACTTGAGGATTTGGTGAAATTGAAACGAATTCAATATCAATTGAACGTTTTCCAAGAACAACTCCAGTTGTAGTGATATTATTTGCCGATCCAGAACCAAGTGAAGCTGGAAGAATGACAGTACCAATAGGAGCAACATCGACTCCCTGAAGATATGGATAAACTCCGACTTGTCCTCCTGTTGACCCAGTTCCTAGTAAAGATTGACCTTGAGAGGGAAGTCCAAATATAGACGCAGTATTAGAACCTTTATTCACAATATTAAGACGAATTGAATGTCCTACCTGAATTCCTTGAAAACTGGCAATTAATTGCTGAGCACTGGGAAGGAAGAAAGTAGTGGAAGCACTACCAGAAGCACCAGTAGCATACAAAATAACAGTATTTGATTGAACTTGCTGAACCGTCATTTGATAAGGAGTGCTACCCGTATTTACTGGTATTACAATTGGGGATAAAGCTTGTGTTCGTTGAGGGTAGTCAACGAAGTCAACACGATTGGTTCTGTTGACTACTCCAAAATTGGCTTGTTTTCCTTGGCTATTGAGGATCGGAAATACAGGACGTGACATTGATAATAATTTATAATAGTTGTTAATAAATAAAAAGAAAATAAATAAAAAAGTAAATTCTTGTTAAATTTTTTAATTCTTTTAATCCAACAATTTTTTAAGAAATTATAATATTTAATTATAATTTTGTTTATAATTAATAATTAATGGATGTCAAATTATCATTTAAACCTATCAATATCATTCCCGCTCTAGACATTTTAAAGACTGATCTTCTCGATAAAAAAATGTCTCCCGAAATTATCCAAGAAATTGGTGAACTCTTCATTAAACATATGTATATCAAAGAATACGAAAATAACGAATCCTCCTTTTCAGATCATACCAATGAAACTAAATTAGATGATGAAGTCTCTTCCATTAATAATTCATTAAATAATTCATTAAATAATAATGAAGAAATAAATAATAATGAATTAAATAATAATGAATTAAATAATAATGAAGAAGTTAATGAAGAAATAGATTATATTAGTAAAAATATATCAGAAACAGAAATGATTAAAAATATGTCAGAAACAGATGATTTTGACGAAGAAACAGAAAAACGAAAATTAATGAAATATTTAACACTAGGATGGTATATTTATACCAAATGTATGACAACTTAATAAAAATATTAATTTTATAAAATTAATATTTCATTTTTTATGACAACTTAATATTTCATTTTTTATAACAACTTAATATTTCATTTTTTATAACAACTTAATATTTCATTTTTTATAACAACTTAATATTTCATTTTTTATAACAACTTAATATTTCATTTTTTATAACAACTTAATATTTAATTTCAGAAATCAAGTAATTTTTCAATTTATTGAATGTTAAATTTGAAAATAAATTTCCTAAATAATCATAATCTTTTAAAAAATAATATATATAATATATATCATCTTCTTTTTCATATTCTTTATATTCCTCTTTTTTATAATCCTTTTTTTTATAATCTTTCTTTTTTAATTCGTAATTTAAATTATACACAAAAAAACAAAATCTATCATATTCTTTTTTTTCTTTTAATAAATCTTTTTTCTCTTCTAATAAATCTTTTTTTTCTAATAAATCTTTTTTTTCTCCTAATAAATCTTCGTTTTCTTCTAATAAATCTTCATAAACTGATTTATTATATACTATTTTGTATAAATAGTATAAATGTTCTTCATTTTGGTATTTCCAATAAAGATACCACATTTTTATTCTCTATTATTTGAAATATTAATAATATCTTTTTCAGAATTAAAAGTGTGAGATTCTGTTGAAATAAAAGGTGATGATATATTATTTAATATTAAATTATCTGTTTCTTTAAGTCCATTTTTAATTGCATTTGTTAAAATTAATATTGGTTCATTACTTATTTCTTCAAATTCTTTTTTTTCTTCTTCAAAATGTTCTGACTTTTCCATCTTTTGTATTTCATTATTTAATATTTCATCTAATTTTTGTTTCTTTATTTTCTTTTTTAATTCTTCTTCTTCTTGTTTTAATCGTTTCTTTTCCATTTGTTCTTGTTGTCTTAATCGTTGTTGTTCATATTGTTCTTGTTGTCTTAATCGTTGTTGTTCATATTGTTCTTGTTGTCTTTCCATTTGTTCTCTTAATCTTTTTTCTCTTTCTTTTTTCATTTTTTCATTCTGATTTTGTTGTGATTTTTGGAAATTTTTAGAGATTTTAGACGATTTAGAGATGTTAGATGATTTTTCTTCCATTTTTTCATTTTCAGTATTTTCTGTATTTTTTTCATTTTCAGTTGTTTCAGTATTTTCAAATTTTCTTTTTTTATCTAAATTTGAATGATCAGTTGGATTTTTTTTAATATGATTAATTATACCTGTAATATATTTAACTGTTTCTTCTTTGAATTCTTGAAATTCTTCTTTTAAAGATGATATTTCTTGTTTTAATGATTTATTTTGACCATTAACGTGAGATACGAGAAAAATAAGAATTACAACTTCAACTACTATATGAATGAGTTTCTTATTCATATCGAATATTTATATATTTAGTTGTTTCAATTTTTAAATATATATTTAATGATTTTTAGTCAATTTGATCAAATAAATCAAATTTAATTTTATATTTAAAAATATTATTAAATTATTTTTAATAGTTAAACTATTAAAAATTTAAAAAATGTTAATTGAATAATTATGAATTTAATTTTTTAAATTTTAATTTTAATAAAATTATCATTATTAATATTAATCTAATGTTTGGTGCTACTATTGTTGATGATTATATTGATTTATTTGAATTAAATGAAAAAAATACAATTAATGATATTATAAAAACATCAATTTCTAAAAGACAAATCATTGATACTGATGACGAAAATAGTGAACAAAATAATAATGATGAAGAAACTGAAATTATCTTTATTGATGATCTTGAAGATAATTCAATACCAAAATATATAACTGTAAATAAAACTTTTTTAGAAAAATTAGAAAATGAAAATAATGAAATAATCGACGAATTAAAAATTGAATCTGAATATATAATTAATGATCTTTCAACCTTAAATGATCAAAATAAAATAAATAAAGAAGAAAAATTAAATTTAACCGATCATAAAGATGAAATTAAAATTTTAAATTTAAATGAACATAAAGGAGAAAAATTAATTTCAACTTATCATAAAGAAGAAGAAAAATTAAATTTTAATGAACAAAAAGAAATTAAATTAAAAATTTTAAATGATTTAAATGATCAAAATAATTTA
>Ga0302315_10003414_pt1 | contig 14335 bp, 14 predicted proteins | sample III_Palsa_N3_1_FD_200532 | JGI IMG/M metagenome (GOLD analysis project Ga0302315, IMG submission 200532) | Peat permafrost microbial communities from Stordalen Mire near Abisko, Sweden - III_Palsa_N3_1 | ecosystem: Environmental > Terrestrial > Soil > Palsa > Peat permafrost | place: Sweden... | reverse complement strand
GGATGCAGGACCAGGAAGAACCTATCGAAATGGTTCTTACGGACCCGAACGTTGTCGCTAAGACGGCGATGGAAGGCGCAAAGTCCTCTGCCGAAGCGAAAGGCGTTCATATAGGTTCGGTCATTCCAGAGTTTGCGCGCAAGGTCCTGCTGGACAGACCGCGGATGGTGCGCGTGCTGACAAACCTGCTGGACAATGCCATAAGGCACACGGCGGAAGGCGGAGAGGTTACGCTAACCGTCGATCAGGAAGCGGACCGGCTGAACTATATCGTTCAGGATACCGGAAGTGGAATACCGGCAGACTATCTGGACCGGCTTTTCGAGCCGTTTGTTCAGGTGCCGGGAGCAAACAGGGGTGGGGCAGGACTTGGGCTTTCGATAGCCCAGAAGATTGTGAATGCCCATGGGGGCGATATATCGGTGACCAGCACGGTAGGACAGGGCAGTCGATTTACCGTGGCGCTGCCGACAGTCGGCAGAATTGATTTACAAAGGAGCAGTTCCAATGGCACGCATATTACTCATTGATGATGAGGCGAATATCCGCCTCATGGTGCGTCTTGCTCTTGAACAGCAGAAGCACACTGTTGAAGAAGCGGCGGACGGAGACGAGGGATTAACAAAGTTCAAGGACGGTTCGGGGTGGGATCTTATCCTGCTCGATCAAAGGATGCCCGGCATCGACGGACTCGATGTCCTGAAGCTGATGCGTCTCACCGCGCCGAAGTCCAGAATCATTATGATTACGGCCTTTGGTACAATGGACCTGATCATGGATGCGGTTGCGGCAGGCGCAAACAACCTGCTGCGCAAACCGTTTACCGTGGGCGTGCTGCGCAGCGTTGTCGATTCGGCGCTCAAGCAGAATTACAGGGCGACCGACCCAGAAGAGATAGGGGCTCAGGGGATTTCGTTCGAGTTCACGACGCTGAATGGGTTCAGGATCGATTCCAAACAGGGAGAAGGCCTTGAACTTGGGGGGATCACCCTGTTCAATTTCGTTGTGCACAGTCCGAATGGCGAAACGCGGGCTATTACAGTGCGTATCCCCATCTATATCAACGAATTGATCAAAGCGCACACGGGGCGCGACATCATGCCGGGCGGGACCCGCTTCCTGCATGCGTTTGCCGAAGAAGTTTTGGCGAATCATGTCTGGCAGCATGCGGACCTGCCTGAAGACGGGCAGATCGTTGTCACCGAGTTTTCTCCGGCTATGGTGGCCTGGGTCGATACACTGAAAGTGAGCCGCTAGTTCTTATGCCAGCCCCAAGTCAGGAGCCGAAAAGGCCAACCCCGGAAGAGATCCTCGCACGAGTAACACGGGAGGAACGGTCCACGTCGCGCGGAAGACTTAAAGTCTTCCTGGGCTTTGCTGCCGGGGTTGGCAAGACGTATGAGATGCTGTCCGAGGCCAATCGACGTAAATGCGAACGGCATCAGGACGTCGTCATTGGGTATGTTGAGACTCACAAAAGACGCGGGACGGAAGAGCAGGTTAAAGAGCTTGAGATTGTTCCGCGTAAGAAGATCGAATACAGAGGAACCGTATTCGAGGAGATGGACGTCGATGCAGTCATAGCGCGGCACCCGCAAAGCGTGGTTGTCGACGAGCTGGCCCACACGAACATCCCGGGCAGTAAGAACGAAAAGCGCTACCAGGATGTCATCGAAATCCTGGACGCCGGCATAAACGTTCTGTCCGCCATGAACGTGCAGCACCTGGAGAGCCTCAACGACACCGTCGAGCAGATCACCGGCGTGCGCGTTCGCGAGACCGTGCCGGATAGGGTCCTGCGTGAGGCCGACGAAATTGTTACCATCGACATTACGCCGCGCGCCTTGATAAATCGCCTGCAGCGTGGGGATGTTTATCCTGCTGAAAAGGTTGCACAGGCGCTGCAGAACTTCTTCACCGAGGGCAATCTATCCGCACTGCGCGAGATTGCCCTGCGTGAAGTCGCTTCCGAAGTGGACAAGTCCGTCCAGAACTATCAGGAAGAGCGGCGCGTGCATGCACCCTGGCAGACACGGGAGCATGTGATGGTCTGCCTTGAGCCCGGAAAGCCCTCCGCGCGCCTCCTGCGCCGCGGCTGGCGTATAGCAGACCGTCTGCAGGCGGACATTGTCGCCGTGTACGTCCCTGAAGGCAAGATGACCTTGGACGCACAGACTAATCTTGAACAGGACTTCGCTCTTGCCGACCGTCTGGGGATTAAAATAGAGCGTCTGGAAGGGCAGAAGATTGCGGCAATTTTGTCCGAATACGCGCATAGCCATCAGGTGACGCAGATAGTAATCGGCCATTCCGACCGATCGCGCTGGGAGGAGTTCATCGGAGGCTCGGTCATTAACGATCTGATCCGCATGGTCAGAGGCATCGATGTCATCGTTGTTGCCTTAACTGCTCCAAAAGATATGCGCTAATCAGGGTGAGTGGATTGTAACGAACTGGCGGCTATACACTATCTTATTGATGTGAAGACTCCTCCATCATTTCTATACATATCCAGAGAGCAGCGCGACCGCTGGGCGATTATAGGAACCCTGGCCGTCGCCTTTACGCTCGCCTTGCTCCTGTGGGAACCCCTGGCGCACCTGCAGCCTGCTCCAACGACGGCATCCGCGTCCAGCCAAACCCTTCCGATCCACATGGCCTCCAAGCAATAATCGAACCTTCCTTCAACGCGGTCCTTAACCCATCGAAACAATTCACAAAAGTGGCATGGTTTCCAGAAAATATTCCATGCCCCGGGAACGCATCATCCAGACCGTCGTGTTTAATGCTCCGTGCGAAATGCCATGTTGTCGTTAAAAGAAGGGGCTGCTTAGATGTCAAACACTGAAAATAAAATCGCGTTGATCACCGGGGGCAATAAGGGCCTGGGACTGGAAATAGCGCGCCAGCTTGGCGTGCAGGGGATAACTGTTGTCATAGGTTCTCGCGACCCAGGACGGGGCGCTGCCGCCGCACAGACCCTGATTTCGGAAGGGATCGATGCGCACAGCGTCCAGTTGGACGTGGTCAACAGCGAAGAGATCGCCGCCCTTCCGGCCTATTTCGAATCGAAGTTCGGTGGGCTCGATATCCTGGTCAACAACGCCGGCGTTGCTCTCGAACAGGGGGGGAGCACGGTAGACAATCTACGGGCGACCTATGAGGCTAATGTCCTGGGGCCATTCGCTGTTACCGAAGCTCTTTTGCCGCTGCTCAAAGCGTCCGAAGCGGGCCGCATCGTCAATCACTCGAGTATTCTTGGGTCTCTGGGCTTCATTCGAACGTCCGAGGAGATCACCGCCGATTGGATCCTTCCTGGTTATTCTTCTTCCAAGGCGGCGCTTAATATGCTCACTGTTGTTCTATCGAGAAAACTAGACGGTACGAACGTCAAGGTGAATTCGGCGCATCCGGGCTGGGTGAAAACCGATTTGGGTGGAGAACAGGCTCCCCTGGAAGTTACCGACGGCGCCAAGACCGCCGTCCGGCTGGCGCTCCTTCCCGCTGATGGACCGACCGGTGGATTTTTTCACGGCGACCAGGAGCTGCCCTGGTAGTATCACTTGACGCGTTCATTTCCCCATGTTAGAATACCTTGCACAGGCGCGGCCTGAACAGGCCTAGCCTGAACAGGCGCGCTTGAAGATGAAATTGCGGTTGGAGCGATGTTGCGTTCCACTGCTCTCTGGAGTGTGAAAGTATGAAATTAGCTTCCCCGGTGCTCGGGTTCCTGGTTGGTCTTTCGATGGTTGGAGTTGGATCGGTTTCCCAGGCGGCTCCGAAGCAGCCTGAATCCGCGCCGATTGTCACAATGGTCACTGACCGCGGCACCATCCTCATTAAGCTGTTTCCAAAAGAGGCTCCGATTTCCACGGCCAATTTTATTAAGTTGATCGACAAGGGCTTCTATAACGGACTGACGTTTCATCGAATTACATCGCTGGACCCTGGTTCACCCTCGAAAATCGTACAGGGCGGACAGGGCGGCCCTTGCGATAGTATTAAGGGGGAGTTTCCGAGCAATGGAGTCAATAACCCATTGACGCACAATGCAGGTGCTGTAGCCATGGCGCGGACCCCTGATAAAGACTCTGCAAATTCGCAATTCTATATCTGTGTTAATCCTGTCCATTTCCTCGACGGCGACTACGCTGTCTTTGGACAGGTGATAAAGGGATTGGATGTTGCGGATAAGCTGCAGATCGGCGACCATATGACGAAGGTTACGGTCTCAGAGTAGACTGCCTAACCACGACATTTTAGCGGCAGGAGTAGAAGGGTGGCTTCCCATGAATAAAAGAGTTACGGTTACTGTCACGGGACGCGTCCAGGGAGTGGGGTACCGCTACTTCGCGGTCCACGTCGCAAAAGAATATGGTTTAATCGGACAGGTCCGCAACACGCGCGACGGCGGCGTGGAAGCGGTTGCGGAAGGCGAGCAAACCGCTCTCGATTCCTTCGTGCAGGCCCTGCAGCGCGGCCCTCAAGCCGCGGAGGTCGACCACAGCTCGGTCGATTGGTCCGAACCCGCCAACGAGTTCAGTGGATTTCAGGTGGTGTAGGGGAAAGGTCGTGTCTCCCGACAACGACCCATTGTCCTAGGAGTGGCGCGACGGATTGGCGGCAATTTCGTTTGCCAAGTCCGTCGCCGTCGCTCCAGTTGCAAAGATGGCGTGGATCATCAGATCCATCGAAACTGACGGATCACCCGCTTCCATCTTTGCTACACGAGATTGGCTTGAACCGATCCGTTTGGCTAGAACGGCCTGGGATAAGTGTTGAGCTTCGCGACGGCGCCGCAAGAGCGCGCTCAATCCGAGTTTGAACTCAACTACAGCTTGTTCCTCGGCCGTAAGCCCCAGAAACTCGGCAGCAGTTCCAAATTTAAACCCGGCACGCTCCAGTCGCTCCTTCTTTTCACTTTCCATTTTTTATATCCCTTATGCTTCGTCGTACCGCCGAACTCGGCGCTGGCAATTCCTGATCACGCGATCCGGCGTTTCGTTTGTCTTCTTGTCGAAGACCTGAAGAATGACAACGGCGTCGTCGTCCGCTCGATAGACTACGCGCCAATTGTGATTTTCGTCGGGGATGCGCAGCTCATGGCATCGTACACCAATCGTTGGCATCGGTCGGGAGTGCGGTAGGCTAAGATTCTCGCCTTGCTGAAGCCGCCGAAGTAATACCCCTGCCTCAATCCGAGCACTCATCGAAAACGGTGGTGTCTTTATCTCTCCATCAAGCCACACCAGCGGTTTGTTATCCACGCATTCATTATATGTCGGATACGACATGAAGTCAAGGGGAAGGGCTGGGAAGCTCACATGGTGAATAGTATGATGAGGCTTCCCTGGAGCAAGCAGCGCTTAAGGATTTCAGGTGGTGTAGGGGAGAGGTCGTGGGATAAGTGGTGGGCACACAGGGACTTGAACCCCGAACCAACCAGTTATGAGCCGGCTGCTCTAACCAATTGAGCTATGCGCCCACGACGGGCATATTATAGCATACGCAGAAGTCGGCTGGCAACCTAGTTGCTGGCCGACTTTTGATGTTTTTTCGGTAAATACATGAAAACGAAGACCGACTCCTGATCTCAGTCTTCGTTCCTACCGTCCAAACTTCCTATCGATATCCCCATTCGGCAGCTCCACAATAATCGGTCTCCCATGCGGACACGTATAGGGGTTCTCCGACTTCAACAAATCCCGAATCAGCGCGTTCATCTCCTCCATGCTCAGAGGATCGCCCGCCTTAACCGCCATCTTACACGACGCCGTAATCAGCACCTCTTCCGACGGCAGCAGCAAACGTCGCGAAACAGTCTTCTCGACCATCTCCTCGACGATGGCGCGCAACGTCGCCTCGGCGCCCATCTGGACTTTCAGGCTCTTCTGAGCCACCGAGGCAGGTACGGACCGCACCAGGAATGTGTCCTGTCCGAAAGGCTCGAGTTCGAATCCGGATTTTCGGAGTTCTTCCAGGCGCTTTTCGACGACGATGGCCTCGCGCCTTGTTAACTCAAGCGTTATAGGAATAGCCAGACGCTGCACCGGAACTCCCGTTCCTCCGCCCTCAGCACCTGCAACCAGCCGTTCATACAGCACCCGCTCATGGGCCACATGCTGGTCTATAAGGAGCAGGGCATGGTTTGTCTGCGCGATAATGTAGGTGTTTCTGCTTTGCGCAAGCACACGCAGCCCATCCAATCGCTGTCTTCGAAAGTCCACGGGAGGCGCGGCCGGTTCGGGGGCCCTTTCTACAAAAGGAGGACGTTCCGCCATTTCAGAGACCGGTTCCGAGGAAGTGGGGCCATCGATGACCGCTGCCGGTCCTTCGGCGATGCTCTGAGGCGGAGTTTCGGATGTTTGCTGGTCGGGATACTGAACTCTGTCGAACGTACTGTGAGAAATATCCGGCGGTGTAAATGTCAGCCGGTCGGCAAATCCGTGCTGGCCGTTCCTATATCCGGTGCTGGATCCGAAGGAGGAACGGCCGCCAAATAAAGAATTCCCTGGCGAAGTCTGTTGTCCGGGCCAGGCCGATCCCGCAATATTGGGGACCAGGCCTCCGGCCATCAAGGCTTCTTTCACTGCGTTGTAAACGGCGCTGAAGACTTCTCCGTCCCTGGTAAAGCGAACCTCGGTTTTGGTGGGGGAGACATTGACATCGACCTGTCCGGGATCTACTTCTACCTGGATGACTGCTGTGGGGTATCGCGTGCCATGCAATGTCTGGACACTGCGGAATGCGTCATCAAGCGCACGCATCATCGATTTGCTGCGTATTCCTCGCCGATTGACAAAGAGGTGCTGAAAGGCCCGCGTTCCGCGCAGGGTTGCCGGCGATCCTATATAGCCGGTAACACGCAGTCCCGAAGCGCTGTAGTCGATGGGAAAGAGATTGCGCGCCATTTCCTTGCCGTACACCTGGACGCAGGCTTCAAACGACGATCCATCTCCGTTAGATGTGAAGATCTCGTGGTCGTTGTGGGTCAGGCGAAAGGCCGTGGCCGGATAAGACAGCGCGAAGGCCTGCAGGAGATCCGTGGCGTGCCCGACTTCGGTCGCGGTGGATTTTAAAAATTTCAGGCGGGCGGGGACGTTGTAAAACAGGTCCTCGACCGCGATGGAGGTCCCAATGCGTGCGCCGACATCGCGCACGGATTCCATGGAGCCGCCGATGCAGACTATTTCGGTACCGGCCGCATCGTCGGCCGCGCGGTTCGATCGGGTGGTCAAATAAAAATGGGATACCGAGGCGATGCTTGGAAGCGCTTCGCCGCGGAATCCCATGGTTGTGATTCTGAATAGATCGTCTGCGTTTTGTATCTTAGAAGTGGCGTGGCGCTGCAGGGAGAGGATCGCCTCTTCCTGAGTCATGCCTTCGCCGTTGTCCGTCACGCGGATCAGGCGCTTCCCGCCCTCCTGCAGCTCGACGGTAACCTGGGTTGCGCCAGCGTCCAGCGCGTTTTCCACGAGTTCCTTGACGGCCGAGGCCGGGCGTTCCACGACCTCTCCGGCGGCAATCTGATTGGCCGTCGTTTCGTCCAGGATCTGTATCCGGGACTCAATCTCCACAGCTGCGTTACCTTCGATTTCCGACGCTAGGGTACTGGACACAGGAGGAGCTCCTCCGAGCAAGCTAATAGATGACCTTATTCAGCGGATACTCAACCAGGCCCTGCGCCCCGGCCCGGCGCAGCTCCGGCAGGATATCACGGACTGTCTTTTCCGGGATAATCGTCTCCAGGGCAACCCAGCCTTCCTCATCAAGAGGAGAAACCGTGGGCTGGCGCAGGGAAGACAACAGCCGGGTAACTTCAGCCAAATTCACTTTCGCGACATTCATCTTCAGTCCGACCAGGGCGTCGGCGTCCAGAGCGCCCTGCAGCAGCAGCGCGATGTTCTCTGCTTTGCGACGCTTCCACGGGTCTTCCCAGGACGACTTGTTGGCGATGAGCCGCGTTGTGCTTTCAAGCAGGGTGTCGATAATCTTGAGGCCATGCGCAGCCAGGGTGCTGCCGGTTTCCGTGCCTTCGACGATTGCGTCGACCAGGTCTGGAACCTTCACTTCCGTGGCGCCCCAGCTAAATTCCACATGAGCGGTCACGCCATGTCGCTCCAGATAGCGTTTTGTCACAGTGACCAGTTCGGTAGCAATGCGTTTGCCTTCGAGATCCTTGGGGCCTTTAATGTCTGAATTGTGCGGGACGGCCAGCACCCAGCGGTAAGGACGCGAGGTCGCCTTTGAATAGATAAGTTCGGCTACTTCAATGACATCGGACTCGGATTCCACAACATTGTCGTGGCCCGTCAGGCCGATATCCAGGACTCCAGCCGCGACATACCTTGGGATTTCCTGAGCGCGCAAAAGGACAGGCTCCAACTCGTCATCGTCGACGACAGGCTGATAGGACCTGGTGCTCACTCGAAAATCCCAGCCGGCCTTCTTAAAGAGGCCGAAGGTTGCCTCTTGCAGGCTTCCTTTCGGCATACCAATACGTAACTTGCTCACAGTGCAGTCCTCATTAGGGGAGAGATAATCTTATAGTATAGCCAATTCGTTTTTTTGAGTCAACAGACGGCGCCTCGGGCGGCATCCAGGGGCAATCTCAAAAAATATCAAAAAAGAAATTGATACAATTATGAGACAAGTGTGAGTGAGTAACACGTGCTTTAGTTCATTTATATGGCAGGAGGGCGGCTGTTTATGCGTACTCATGTTTTATTTTCTTGCGTTTTCTGGATTTTGGTCTCTTAAGACAGGTATTGACTCACCCCTATTTTAGGAGGTATAATGAACTCACCGCAAACGAAAAGGGCGCGGCAAGCAAAACGAGAGCCGAACGCTCCCGTTTTTTTGTTTTTTAAATCCTCCCCTCTAACGCTGCCGGTTTCCCGCTCTGCTGCCGGACCAAATCGGAGCAGAATCACCCTGTGTTCAGATAGACAGGGTAAGTCGATCAGCCGTCGGAATTGTATCTTGTACTACATTGTGAGAAGTTGGCACGCAATTTGCATTATCTCCATTAGAGATAGTCGATCGTCACATGTGGTGGAGGGTATATTCCGTGAAACAGGGTAAGGTAAAGTGGTTCAATAACCAGCACGGTTATGGTTTCATCGAGGTTGAGAGCGGCAAAGACGTTTTTGTCCACTACTCGGTGATTGAGGCGGAAGGTTATAGATCTCTTCAAGAGGGGCAGGTTGTTGCCTATGAAGAGGAGTTTGGCCCTAAAGGCCATCATGCAACAAAAGTCGTAGCCAGCAGCTTGTCCGCCTGACTCTATTACGCTTCGCGGCTTCTTAACGATAAGCAGCCGCGTTCAAGTCTAGGCTTATTTGTAGAATCGCACACCAGGTGGTAGAATTAAGCTGGCGGGCCTTAAGTTGTATTGGTAAGCCAGCACCATGAAGGTTCTATTTGTTGCGCCGGAGCAGCCCACTGCAAAAAGCGGGCGGCCCTATCAGTTTATAAAGTCCCTGTTTGGACAGGGGCATGAGGTTACGCTCGTCTGCCAGAGTGCGCGGGATGGTGACGCGGATATTTCCACGTCTCCCGATCTCGTATCGCTGTGCGCGGGCGTTCACGTGGTCCCGTTTTCGCGCTCCGAAGCCCTGGTGCAGTGCGCGAAGCACCTTGCCACATCTATACCCCTCTGGCCGGCTTCTCATTTCTCGTCGGCGCTGGAATCGACCATCGATCAGCTTTTGACCGAGAACGAGTTCGACATTGCCCACGTCAGCGACCTGCGCTGCGCAAGTTTTGGCCGCCGGATCAACGGCCGCATTCCCGTCATCTACGACACCGAGTACTGTATTTCCGAGGTCGATTCCCAGCTTGTCGATGAGTCCAGTCTGAGTTCATTCGGCGGGTTCTTCACAAGGAACGAGCAGTCGAAGCTCAGGCGCTACGAGCCAAAAGTAGCGAGCATGTTCGACCGCGTCATCACATCCACCCTAACGGATAAACAGGCGCTGAAGAATCTGGCCGCTAAGATCGACACGAATTTGAAGATCGATGTCGTTCCGAACGGCGTCGACCTGAGTGTCTACTATCCCGTGGAAGCCGCGCCCACCCCAGGAAATATCGTCCTTTCCGGAAAGCTTTACTATGAGGCCAACAGGGACGCGTCTTACTACTTCGCCTCCGAGATCTTTCCCGGCATCCGTCAGACCCACCCTACCAGCTATATGACCTTTGTGGGCCCTGTATTTATGCAGGGATCGCGGTACACGGTGCCTACGGGGCCTGGGATTGAAGTTCTGGAAGACGTCGCCGATATCCGCATCCCCTTCTTTACAGCCGCCATTATAGCCTGTCCAATCCGCGAAGGGGTGGGGACCAAAACCAACATTCTGGAAGCCATGGCCATGTCCAAAGCCGTGATCTCTTCGCCGCTCGGTACCCGTTCCCTCTTCAATCCAAAAATCGGAGAATGCATTGTTGTTGCCGATACTCCTCTCTCCTTCGCCACTCAGATAGTCCATCTGCTCTCCCATCCGGAGGAAGTTGCCAGGCTTGCTCAAAATGCGCGCGAGTATGTCGAGAAAAATCACGACTGGGTTGTCATTGGAAAGCGATTGGTTAGGATCTATGAAGAAGTAATCGAGCAGGATAAGAGGCAGGAAGCGGCGTAAATACGAAAATGAGCCAAAAAATGAAATTGCTGCCTGTCTTGCTTCTTGTCGCCCTATTGGGATCTGTCCGTGCGTATGGACAGGCCAATGCTGTTCCCGCTCCCGGAACTCCCGGCCCAACCGTAGAAACCATAGTCTGTATCCGTCACGGCGAAAAACCACACGGCGGCCTGGGCCAGCTGACTGTGCGTGGCCTTAACCGCGCACTGGCGTTGCCGAAAGTCCTGCTGGGTAAATACGGCGCTCCACAGTTTGTTTTCGCGCCCAATCCGACCCAAAAAGTGGACGGCGGCGCCTACTATTACGTCCGCCCGCTCGTCACCATAGAGCCCACCGCCATCGAATGCGGCCTGCCGATCAACACCGAGTTTGGTTATCAGGAAATAGACGGACTGGAGAAAGAACTGCAAGCGCCGCAGTACCAAAAGGCCATCGTATTTGTCGCCTGGGAACACGGCTATCTCGACGAGTTCGCCAAAAATCTGATCAAAGACAACGGCGGCGATCCCGCGCAGGTTCCATCCTGGCCCGGTGAAGACTACGACACGATCTTCGTATTCAAAATCACCACCACACCGAACGGCAAAAAGACCATAGCCTTCACAATAGACCACGAAGGACTAAACGGCCAAAGCGACACCCTTCCGTAACTTCTAAATTCCCTATCGTAGGTTGGGCGTCCCGACACCACTTTAAGTTGGCTTCGTCTATAGTCGTATTGATTCCCTCTTACTCCTCTCCCCATCCTACTCCGGCCTCTTCTCCCCCATTCCGATGGTGGGAGAAGATTGAGATGAGGGGGTCCTTCCTGTTCCTCTCCTCATCCTACGGGAGTGGGTGGGTGGCTTCGAGGGTTACAATCACTTGCTTACTAGTCAGTTTTGTAAATCTGAAGTATCATAAAACATGGTGCCAACCCTTGAATGATGTATATATTCAGAACCTGATTGAAATTTACGTGCTGAACCTGGGCAGCAAGCTGCGGCACCAGGTTCAGATTACCGGCTACAAATTCGACGACACAGGTCTTTGGAAGGTCACGATCTCCGCTCCCAACTCTCTTTTTCAACAAATCTCCCCAGCACAAATCTCGAAAGCCATCGAGGACCTTGAAGGCTGTCTCCTGCGCGATCACCAGATCCGCGCTCTGCTGGCTTTCGCAAAGACATCAGGGAAGAGCTAACGACGCAGCAAACTTCACGCTGATTATCCGTGTTTTCTGATACAATACAATCATGAAACGTTGGATACTCCAGTGCGAAAGTTTTTTGAAGGTAGCAATCTGCAGCCTCTTCATGACTGCGTTTAGCGCATGTGGGTGCTTTGCCTGCATGCCGTTACCTTCTTCCGGCGGCTTCATTGATGTGGCGGGAGAGTCTGCTATTATTGTTTGGAATAGTTCTACTCAAACTGAGCATTTTATCAGATCGGTAACTTTCAATGCGAGTGGAACGGATTTCGGTTTCGTTGTGCCAACTCCGTCTGTGCCACACATTACGGCAGCGGACCCTGCTGCATTCCAGTATATCAAGGAGCACATCCTTCCCGGATATGTTCCCGATGTTCCGTACACCCTTCCGCCACCTGGGACGCGGGGCGAAATTACCGGTGGATTAGCGCGTGTTGAAGTGATGGCCCAGGAAAGCGTAGATGGCACCGACGTTACAACCGTGTCTGCGTCTGATACGGACGGGCTTAAGGCATGGATGACCGCTAATGGGTTCACATGGACCGACGATATGGCGTCGTGGCTCGATCCTTACATACAGAAGAACTGGGTGATTACCCTGTTCAAATACCAGAAAAAGGACAGCTCCTTAGGTAGTGTTTCGAGCTCTCTGCTCGATATGACCTTCCAGACGACCGTCCCCTTCTTCCCCTACAGTGAACCCGCAAGCCAGCGTGTTTCCGGCAACTTTGCGCCTCGACGCGCCCTCAACGTGTATTTGTTTAGCGATTCGCGGATGTACGGTGGGATGGAAGTCAACCCAGATAAAGTGCAGTGGCCGGCACAGCTTCTATACGCCGATCGTGTCGCGCCGAGCAAGCTAAACGCACTCTTGCCTCTTCTCCATTTACGGGCCTGGGATTTCCCCGCGAGCCCATGGCTCACGGTCTTACGCGATACCAAAACACCACGGCCCGGCGTTGCGGACGTTGTCTTCGTCGCGTCTGACCGGCAAGTACCTGTAGTTGTTTCCGACCTTCAGGACAGGGTTGCTAATCCATGGGATTAGTGAGTTCTGATCGATAACTTGCTTTGCCCTCAATCTTGCATGCAGTCGCCCCACTACGCCATCCAGTCGTCATCCATATTGCGCCCTCCGTCCCGTTGAAGTTCTCCATCTCCTGATAGACGTAAAGTAAAATTTGTAAGAAAACCTGCTTGACAAACACATGCGGCAAGTGTTATTATTGCGTGGTTTTAAATCCAAAGGAAAACCATCTATCCAAAATAAATCCAAAGGAGCAAGCATGATTAACAAAGAAGTCAGCATGACGGTACGATGTACATATAGAGTTTTTATTGCAAGAATTGCAATACTGGTGCTCGGAGCACTTTTACTGGGCATCGCAAGTCCTGAGCGGGTCTTCGGGGCGGCGGCTGCGGTCATTTTCTGCAACGGGGATATGGGATATCCTACCGGTTTGACCACATCCGAGATCAGTGGTTACAGGTCGTCTGGGTTCGAAACGATGATCCTGTTCTCGATGAGCGTTGAGGCGAACGGGGATTTCGATTATGGCGGTGCGCCGATCGTTCAGAACGGAGTCTACGATGGACCCTCGAACTGGGGCAGCCTGATCAGCCAGTGCCGGGCTGCGCCTTCCACGGTCAATCGCATCGAGATGTGCATCGGCGGTTGGGGGGACCCGAGTTTTCAGAACATCGAAAATCGCATCGCGTCAGATGGAACCGGCTCAGGTACGGTTCTCTATAGAAACCTCCAGGCATTAAAGAGTGCCCTTGGAATTAATGCTATTGACTACGACGACGAGCAGACGTATGATTCCGGCTCAGCAGTAAACTTTGGACTGATGGTGGGCGCGACAGGCATGTACGTTACTCTTTGCCCCTATACCAACCCAGGTTACTGGCAAAGCGTGAAGTCGGGACTGGGGGCGACTGCCGATGCCGTCTATCTTCAATGCTATGACGGCGGTGCGGGCAACGATCCTGGCGCGTGGAACACCTACTTTGGTGGGTTGAAGGTTATACCCGGCTACTGGGACTATGAGCGGGACACAACGTTCCTGACCAAGATGCAGGGCTGGCAAACAGAGGGTGTCGTCGGTGGATTCCTCTGGCCCTCCAATTCAGGAGGCACGCCTCCCGCTGATGGAGCCGAGATGCTGCAGTACGCCGGTTGGATCCACAGCGCTCTGGACACCAATACGCCCGCCAATTACAACTGGCTCTGCAACGAAAATGACACCATTTTCTTCAGCGCACCGGCGGACGCCGCCTATGGGGCGAGTGGCAGCTACTTCTACAAATACGCGCAGGAGGGCAGCTTCACGTTCACCAACACAACATTCGGTGGAGATCCGGCCTACGGCGCCTACAAAACGGGATACTACAATCCCTACACCGAGTGCGCGTCCGAAGGAGGCTCCGCGGTATTTACCCTTCCTGTCGAAGCCGCATACGGGGCTAACGGGAGTTACTATTTCAATTCGGGGATTTCCGGAAC
>Ga0302315_10003413_pt1 | contig 14337 bp, 12 predicted proteins | sample III_Palsa_N3_1_FD_200532 | JGI IMG/M metagenome (GOLD analysis project Ga0302315, IMG submission 200532) | Peat permafrost microbial communities from Stordalen Mire near Abisko, Sweden - III_Palsa_N3_1 | ecosystem: Environmental > Terrestrial > Soil > Palsa > Peat permafrost | place: Sweden... | reverse complement strand
ATGTATAAGGATGTAAATGGCGATGGTGTAATTGGCCCGGACGACCGTGCTTTTTCGGGTAGCCCTATACCTAAGTTTACTTACGGAACGACAGCTAGTGTTCAGTACAAAAATTTCGATTTAAGTGTATTTATTCAAGGTGTTTATGGTAATAAAATTTATAACCAGGTGGCTACCGATATCGATGGCTTTTACCGGCCGTTTAATATAACCGAAGCAACAGCTACTAAAAGCTGGACAGGCCCGGGATCGACCAATACCTATCCGATTTTATCCTGGAGTGATGCTCCCAATAATACGCAGTTTTCTACTCGCTTCCTTGAGAGTGGATCTTATTTAAAATTAAAGAACGCCCAATTAGGCTATAAATTAAACCCCAATGCGTTAAAATATCTTGGTATGTCATCAGGAAGGCTTTATGTTAGTGCTACCAATTTGTTAACCATTACGAAGTACACAGGATTAGATCCTGAAATGTATCAGAACAATAATGATGCGAGTGAAGGGCCAAGAGGTGCAGGTATCGATTGGGGAACTTATCCATCGGCACGAACAATTACTGTTGGTGTTAACGCAAATTTCTAACCTCTAATTTTATAGAAAAATGAAAGCAAAAAATATTTCAATATATATATTGGCCAGCCTGTCCCTGATAGGTGCGGGATGCAAAAAGATACTGAATCAACCGGTATTAGGTCAATATACCCCAACTAACTTTTTCACAAACGATGCAAATGCTACGCTTGCTGTAAATGCGGCTTATGTTCCGCTTACTTTTACCAACCCTTCGAATAATACGATATGGGTGTTGGGCGATGTTGCATCGGATGATGCCATAAAAGGGGGGAATGCGGGCGATCAGTCGGATTTTACCCTAATTAACCAATTTAATATCCTGCCAACAAACACAGCAGTTCAAGATGTTTGGGCTCAATATTATAATGGGGTTTTTGCCTGTAATGTAGTTACCGATGGATTAGCGGGCAATACTGTTGTTTCGGCAACAGTAAAACAGCAGGTGCTGGGTCAGGCCGAATTTATAAGAGCTTACTGTTATTTTATTTTGACTAATTGTTATGGTGCTATCCCCTTACACTTGCACGTTGAAACACCTGCGCAAGCAGAGAAGCCCCGCTCATCACAAGCCTTGGTTTATGCACAAATAGAAGCAGATTGTACAGCCGCTGCCGCTGCTTTACCAACTAGCTGGACGGGTACTAATGTAGGTCGTGCCACTAAGGGCGCCGCATTGGCTTTGCTTGCCAAAACTTATTTATTCGAGGGTAAATGGGCATTGGCAGCATCTACAGCACAAGCGGTTGATGCTTTAGGGATTTACAGTTTATTGCCTATTTTTTCTCAAAACTTTCAAGCGGCTACAAAAAACAATGCCGAAGGTATATTTTCTGTTCAGCACCAAAGTGGTTTAACGCCATTTCAGGGTAATGATTTAAACCAATGGTTTGCACCAACCTCGCTAAATGGATATGGGTTCTTTTATCCTACTCAAAGTTTGGTTAATAATTTCGAGGTTGATAACGGAGTTGCCGATCCACGTTTGAATTATACCATTGCCCAGGCAGGTCAGCCTTATTTTGATAGTGCTTTCAACCCGGGTTGGACAACGACAGGCTATTTATGTTTAAAACATTGCCAACCATTATCACAAGTTCCAACAGCTACAAAAGGCGACGGTAATTTGAACTACCAGGCTATTCGTTTTGCTGAAGTATTATTGATTGAGGCTGAGGGTTTAAACGAAAGCGGTAACAGTGCCCAGGCATTAGTTCCGCTTAACCGCGTACGTGAAAGGGCGCGTAACAGCTATCAATACGATAGCACTTTGCCAGGATATCCTGTAGTGCCGGCTGGTTTATTGCCTGATATTACGGCGACAGACCAATCTACAGTACGTAATGCTATACGTGTAGAAAGACGTTCGGAATTGGCATTAGAGTTTCATAGGTTTTTTGATATTATCCGTTACGGACAGGCTTACGCTAATGCTGCTTTACAGCCTAATGCGCCTAACTTCAATTATACAACTAATCAGTTTTTCCCGATACCGGAAAGTGAAATTGAAACTAACCCAAATATCGGGACGATAATTAAATAGTTTTTTAAATATAGAAAAATGAAAAAACAAAAAAGGTCAATAACAGTAATCATCCTGATGATGGTTGCTGTTGTAACTGTGTTTCAATCGTGTACTAAAAACAATTCTGCAGTTACCCCTGGTAATACCTCAGGATTAACTGCAGCCATTGATTCGGCCACAGCGGTATATACCAGTACAGTTGCTGGTCATGAGCCAGGTGAATACGACTCGACACAAAGAGTGATGCTTAATAAGACAATAATTTTGGCAAAAGGTGTTGTAACAGGAAGTTTTAGTCAGCAACAGCTTAATAATGCAATAAGTAATCTTAACCGGGCAGTGGCAGCTTACCAAAGTTCGGTAGTGGAGAATGTATCACCGTTAAATTTAGTTGCCGAATGGAAGTTTGATGGCAATGCTGATGATGCAACAGGAAATGGACATAATGGTATCTTGAAAACAGGGTATGTTGGTTCGAGTGCTACTAGTGCTGTTGATGGCGGTACATTACCAACCTTAGTACCCGATCGGTTTGGCAGGGCTAATATGGCGTATCATTTTACCAATGGCGCTACTGTTGATGTTCCGTTTAGTGCAGCGTTTAATCCGCAAAGCTTCACTATCAGTTTATGGTTGAGTAGAGATGGTACAAATGCCAATAATTATATGGTGTCATTTGACAGGTGGAATGGATATAAATTCCAATTGCAAGGTGGCAATTTGCTATTTTTAACTGTTAATACTACGGTGAGCGATCATGACCAGGATGATGGTGGCCCTTCTATTACTAATCCAAATGTATGGACCCAAGTTGCGGTGTCATACAATGCCGGTACAGAAAAATTTTATATCAACGGAAATTTAGTAAGTACAGAAACATTTGCAGCAGGCAGCCTTGTCCCTGTACCCTCTACAGTTGATTTCACAATCGGTAATGAATTGACAGAAAGCGATTATAGCCTCACCAATTCAAACAGCCCTAATTATTTTTATGGAGGCGATTATTTCATAGGTTCATTAAGTAATATTCGTTTTTATAATGTGGCATTATCCGACCAGGACGTGCATTCTATTTGGTCGATTGAAAGTGCCCCATGATAAATTTCACTTTATAATTATTGATAAGGATGGGGATATGTTTTCCCATCCTTATATTAATTTTTTGTATAAGCGAGGCAGAAAATCAACTTAGTCGATAAATTAAACATATTTTCAATGCATTCATTTACAAGTACTTTTCCAGCAAAAGAATTTGAATCAATTTTCTCTTGATTGCAAGTTCAGCTTTGTTATATATCGTTCCTGATTTGGAAAGAGATTTATAGCATTTTTCAAGCCTTAACCTCCGAAGGTAAATGAACAGGTTAAAAAAGTAAATTTATAATTTTACTTGCAAAGTAAGAAAATAGGCCCTCGCATCAGCCGGAATAATACCAGGGCCCGGATAACTGTCTGCACGGCGGGTAAAATATTTTGCGTTTGCGAGATTGTTGATCGAACCTTCTAATGAAAATATTTTACTTAGTTTGTAACTTGCCGATAAATCCATAACCGTATAAGCTGGCACGATACCGTCAACGGCATCAGGCGTAAATACAGCATTGGTAGCATCACTGAATTGCGAACTGGTATAGGCAACCTGGTAGCTGGCAGAAAGCTTTTTATATTTATACGTTAGTCCGGTTTTGAATATTACATCAGGAGCAAGCTCCACTTTCTTATTATCAAAAGCCGAATTTAGTGTATGAACGTAGCGTGCATTTATTAACGCCAGGTTAGAGAAAACTGATAAGTTGGTTTTCTTTATGTCCACGCCCAAAAAATGTAATAGCTCCAATTCCGCAAATGTCTCTAGTCCGACATTTTGTGATGCGCCAATATTAGTGCGGTATTGAAAAGCATTGTCGTTTGCATCTGATGATAAGTAAGTACCGATCCTGTTATTGTAATAAATGTCAAATACGCTCACATCATAATTAAATATAGCTGATATATTTCCCCGCATCCCAAAATCAGCCGAGTAGCCTGTTTCATCCTTCAGATTGGGGTCAACCACCGTAGTTTTTACAACCGAGTACAAATCACTAAAATTAATGGCTCGATAATTTTGCGATATATTCCCATAAAATTGCATGGCTTCATTCTGGTAATAACTTAGGCCTATCCCGCCGATCACAAAATGCCTGTCGCTATTTTTAACATCGCTTACTAGCTGGTCAAAAATAACATTCCCGGCTCCATCGGTATTAACGATTCTATAAGATCCATCAGCCTTGGTAACAATGTTTTCAAACCTTACACCGGGTATTATGCTGAATTTAGAAGTAATATGAAATATATTTTCGGCAAAAAGAGCCACATTATAATTAGGGAAATTATATTTTGAATAAGCATTTACATCGGAAGCTGAATTCCCGTAGTTAAAATCTGAATTATAACCTGTAGAGCCATCATTACCCAATCCCTGTTGCCTGTTTGTAAGCCCTTTATAATATCTTAACCCAACAAGTAAATTTTGAGTTTGTTCACCAATTTTATAACTATACAACAGGCGGCTCTCGTTGCCATAATTAGTGTACTTATCCTTAAACAAGTTACGATCACCCCCTAAATCAGGGCGACTGATCAAGTCTGTCAAATCACCTGTTGCATCCCTGTCAGCCAGCAATCCAAAAAATCGGGAATTAAATTTCAGGTTATCGTTTATTTTATAATTCAGCAATACAGCGCCCAGGTTCCAGTCTACTTTGAACCAGTTTCGGCTGCGTACAGATTGCTGTGGGTCTGCTGCAAATTCAGCATCGGTAAGTCCACCGGGCTGATGGGCCAGGTAATCCATGTGCGTATACTGAAAGCCTATTGAAAATTTACTAGTAGCATTGTAAGTAATGGAGGTATAAGCGGTATTCACATTAAAGTTAGCATTTGGCCGCCAGCCATCACCTGATTTATGCTGATAAAAGGCGTAATACTGAACTTTCCCATCGGTACCACCAATACTGTTAGTCTCATTTAAAAAACCCCATGAGCCAACCGTTTCACGTGACGTAAATTCAAAGGGTTTATTTGTAACACCGTCGTTCAACTTAAAATTAACAAGCCCGCCAAACTGTGTACCGTACTGTAAGGATGACGCCCCTCTTAATATTTCAATACGATCAACTAGTTCCGCCGGAGGCGTATAATAACTTTCCGGATAGCCTAGTGCATCGGCAGCAATATCATAACCATTTTGCCGGGTATTAAAATTGGTTATCCGGTTAGGGTTTAATCCCCTGCCACCAATGCCCAGCTGAATACCGGCACCATCGCTTTCCCAAATATTTAACCCGGCAATTTTTGAATAGATCTGCCGGGTAGTATTTGCAGCTTTATTAGCTACTATATCATCCATTACTATCACTTCGCTTTTTTTACCGGCATTAATGGTTGTTCCCTCTACGGCTTTTAACCGGGTAATACCAAATGTGTTGCCATTTTGGGCATTTACATTTACATCATTTAACTGTTTTACCAATAACTCAAGGGATACGTTGGCTCTAAGATCTTTAGTTATTTGAAGTTCTTTAGCAGCTGACTGATAACCAACAGCGGAAACCTGCAACACATAATTGCCGGGTTTTAGATTATTTAAATGATAATTGCCTGATGAATCGCAAATGGTTGCGTAGGAAGTGCCCTTTAGTGCTACAGAAGCATTAGCTACGCCATTACCTGATGAAGATTTTACTTCACCATTTATGGTAAACGTTTGTGCCGATACATTAAATAAGCAGAGTAAAAAAAGAAGTATTGTGAGTATAAAAGTACGTTTCATTATTTGTTGTTATGAAATGGAATTATCCATTTTTTATGGCCGAAACTATCCTGTTCATTAGCCAGGTTTGCGGTACTATCAATATATAGCCTGCTGCCACTGCCATTTAGGGTAACATAGCTTTCGGCAGTTACTATAGGGTTTTTAATCCCTTTTTTTTGATAATCAGCAGCCAGTATATGCGCGAATTGTAAGATCATATCCGGCTGTGTCGACATTTGGCTTTCCTGAAAACCAGTAAGGTATTGTGAATTGATGATCTCGGTTCTTTTACCTGTTTGAGGGTTTTTAACATGAAAAAATACCGTCCCGCCTTTTTCCATCAGCATAACCCGCCAGGAGAAACGATACCCTTCTTCAGTCCAATAAAGCTTACCAGGATATAGTAAATACCGAAAAGGCAGCAGCAGCTGAATGGTAAAATGCAGCGCCAACAGAGTATATATAATTCTTTTTTTTGATATGCTGATTTGATAAAAGGAGTTGATATTATCAGTTGAAGCAGTTGTTCTTGCTTTCGAAAAAATACTGACTAAATGCTTAATGATTTTAAGATGTGTATTTTCTGAAAAGAAAATGATGGTCACAAAAATCATGATATAGGGGAACATCCCTATTTTAAAGAACCACGCTGTAGCCAGGTGAAAAACAATAACCAGCAAATAAGCAACCTTACGGGTTTTTGAATTAAGCAATAAAAACCCGATAGATAAATCGAACAGAGTGCCAAACCAACTAAACACATAGGCTACCCATAACTGGGTTAACAAACCATCAATAACAGGCAAATGACTGTTGGCCGGTAACCAAATCCTTAATGGCATAGCGGCGATAAGCCAGTCGTAATTAAGTTTAGATAATCCTGCAAAAAAATAAACTATAAAAAGCTGTAGCTTAAATATATCAATCGTCCACCGCGGCACATATGTAATTTTCAGCTCTGGCTTTCGTAAAACATCAACAGAAAAATACCGGTTCGCAGGCACCAGTATCATTAAAAATGCCATTACGCTTATAAAATAGTAATGGTTTAAATAGGTGGTTTTATCAATCAGTTCTACATAAGTAAAACATAAAAAAAATGTGCTTATGGCAATCCTGTAGAATAAACCTATGGTAACCAGCATACTGGCTATTATAAGTATCGCAAACAGTAGATACATGCCCATAGCATCAAAAGGCTTTACCCAATCAAACCCATAAAATGTAAAATGGTATTTAGGTTTAATATAAAATGCGTAAACCCATCCCTTTAATAAAAAGCGCACAACACTCACAAACATAATGCCGCCAAAAGCCATCCGGAGGACGGCAAGCGGGGCAATATGTTTGTCAGTTTTGTTAAAGGAACTGAATTTCTCCTTTATGAAATTTAGCATGTATTAATCTCCGTCAGTATCGCCGTAAGTGATCGAAATCCCTAAAGCCGACGGCATATCTGTTTTTAATAATACGGTCTGCAACTGTAACGCACTATAAGCGGCGGTAACACCGGTTAAATTAGTGGTTATTTGATTTGCTAACGGATCAGACAGCGCTTGCAGTTTAGCGGTTGCGGTAGCGAATTGAGCTGTAATAGCATCATTCAATGATCCCTCGTTATAAGTAGCCTTTGCACTCACCAAATAATCATCAAAACCAAGCCCGTTACCGGCTGCACTCTGTCCCAAATAAATATTTTGGATGGCTTGCAGGTGCAATAAAGTAAGCTGTAATGATATTTTCGAATAATACGCCTGTACCTTAGTTGGGAATGTTGTACCCATGGATTCTGTCCCGGCCGGTATGCCGATCTCGTAGTTTTTTATCACTTCAAAATCTTCGTTAAGCTCATTGGTCAGCTGCCCTACAGAGCTACCTACATCTGTTCCTGAAGCAGTTAAGAAAGTGGCCGGATAGGTCGTTTTCCAGGCTGATAGAACATTGGTGATTTTTGTTTTGATGATGGTGCTAACCGCAGCCAAATAAGCCTTGCGATTGGCCGCCTGGCTATCAGTAGTATATTGTACAAGTATGGCATTATTATCGGCTCCGGTTCCAAACAAAAGATAATCTAAAGCTGGGAAACCTTCTGCAGGTAAAGCTGATAATGCTGCCAGATTATACGAATCGGAACTTACATTGGTATTGATCTGGTTAACATCAGCAGGAAAAGTGTTTAAGCTTATTCTTAGATTTTCGTTTGACGCGGGGCCAAAATCAAAAGTTGATACTGCTTGCCATTTTTCATAAGCAATTTTAAATGTAGTTTGTAAATTACCCAGTTTGGTAATATCAGGGCTGGCATTAAATGCTGTGATTGAAGAATCTAATGAAACTACAGAGGCCTGAAAACTTACGTAACCAGGAATTATAATGTTAGTGCTCAGATTTTTAAGCATCCCAACACGGTCAAAGCCGGTGTTACCGCTATTGGGGGAAGTTCCTGACTTTTTACAAGCTTGAAAAGCCGCCATTGCAGTTAAAACAATGAGGGCTGGGTAGATAAATTTTATACGCATAATCTTATTTTATTTGTAGGCTGATTTTATATGGCCTGATAAATTGTTATAAAACCGGGCATCTAAATAGATGCCCGGTTTTTATCATTAAAGAATGTCCTTCACACTCTGAAAGTTGTACTGTGTAGCAATAGCATTTTGAATGTTATCAATATCGGTAGGTGTTAAATCCCAAAAGTTTTTAGGGAACAGCGCCAGTATGGTATTGATTTGCGCATCCGTAATTTTACGTGCAGGATTATATTTTAATGAGTTTACAAAGCCATAGCACTCGGATAGGGCGCTGTTTCTTTTAACATTATCTGTTAAGGCTTCTTTTATCTCATTTATTTCTTGTAATGCAGCTGCGCCGGTCATTCTTTCAAATGTTTGCATGATGATCGTGGCCTGCGCCTGTGTGGTAGGTATATCTTTATTAGTGATAGCTGCCCGGCCTTTCAAAAACGCGTTCATCAGGATCATATTCGCATGATAGCCAGAATCTATCTGTGTGGTATAGCTTCCCCAAAACAGCACACCTGTTTTATTTGTTGGGAAGTTGACCGGAACGCCCCAATAGCCAAAGGCAAGATCCCAGTTATGTTCCATAGCGGTTCCACTACCGGAAATAACGGTGTTATTATCAACAGCGCTGCCAATCCCATTAACCATATAATTATTTACGATCTCATAGCAGATCAATCCGCCCATAATGCTTTTCTTAAATACTTGCGCGTAATTGACTCCGGTGGCTGTTTGCGGATATAAAGAAGTTGGCGTAACCGAGCTTGCACCAATACCGGCAACGCCCCTACTTGCAGGTTGTTTGGAATTGCTTACCATAACAATACTGTCAATAAAGTTGGGGATGTCTGTTTGTAATTGAGAAAAGCACTGGTCTTTTAATTGCAGACCTGATGTGTTAGAGGTCGCGCTTGCAAAAGGTGAATTGGTATTTGTAAACATGTTCAGCAACTTTTGACCATTAACAGGCCCTGTAGTTGCAGATGTCATTAGCGCTGCCATTTCATTAGCCATGCTTAAACGGATGCTGGCATCTGAATAATCAACATTGTCAAAATTGTAAGTGGTTGGGATAGTATAGGTTGGTGCAGGGTCTGTTTTGGTTGATGATTTTTTACAGCTTGTTGTAAAAAACAATGCTGCTGAAATTAAACTGAGTACGGTAAATGATTTTTTCATAATGAGCTGTAGTGTTTTTATTACGGCTCAAAAGTATGGGTAACCCAAAGGCGAGGCAATACCCCCTCGGGGGTAATTTATAATTAGTCTAAATAAATTTATACGGTATATAACATCAGATCAGCAGCATTTTTAAAGGTAAAACCTATCTTTTTAATAATGTTTTTGCGATGGGTTTTTATAGTATGTATACTTAAGAATAACTTTTCAGCGATTTCCTTATTGGTCATACCCGCTGCAATTAATTGAACGATCTCCGTTTCACGGGAAGATAATGCATTTACCGGTTCTTCTCTTTCAGGTAGTAATTTACTTCCAAACAAGGTTTCAAAGGTATTTTTACAAAAAAACTGTTCATCGTTAGCCGTTTTATAAACTGCTGTTACGAGTTCTTCCCGGCTGCACTCTTTAAACACATAATTTTTTATGCCTAGATCAATTATGTCCAAAACTTTATTTTTTACAGCCCTGTTAGATAAAACAAGTATCCGGGTATTGCTGTGATTTGAATAAACGTTTTGTATATCCTTTATGGTAAATCTGTTATTGTAATCATGATCGATGATGATAACCTGTGGTTTTAGTTCAACAATGAGTTGCTCCATCTCACTAGATGATTTGGCGCTGCCTATAATTCGGATATCTATTATATCCGATAGCATTGATTTTATTCCCTCTCTCGTTAATATTTGGCTGTCTGCTATAAGGACATCAATCATCATTGTTTAGAATAATTCTAAACAATAGTACGAAGAGTTTTTTAAAAGAGTTGCCTACGATTTTAAAATTGTAAAAATCTGATATCGATAGGTTCTATAAGACCATAATTATTTGGTGTTTTTGATGTATAAGATTTACAATTAATCTGTATTTGAAAAATGGTGAGTAGTACATCGGAAACTATATAAGCATTGTAAGTCAATAGAGTTTTATCTTGTTCGACTCCTCTATGGCTGGCTTGTTGACAACCGCTCTTATTTGATGGCCTGACGCTTTTGCTGGATATTGCAGAAACATTTATTTTAACTATCGGAGACACACTGATAGACGATTACTTTTCGCCGGAAAAAGTGTAAAATGATTAATGATCAGTGACGGCTAAACTACACAAAGCAGTAACCAGGCATTAACATCGTTTTTTATTTAGCATTAAGTTTTCCCGGTATAATTCCTATTTCTACCATCCACATTTCACAAAGCTGGGTCCATAATTCGGTAGAACCAGGATTATTTCTTAAAGCGATAGCGTGACCTCCTTGTGGGAAGGCGTGAAAACTAACTGGTATTTTATTTTGCAGTAAGGCCTCGTAAAACAGCAGACTATTCATTGGGTTTACAGTTTTATCGTTAACCGCGTCGACTATAAAGCACGGTGGCGTGGCAGGGGTTACCTGTAACTGTAGCGAAAATCTTTTTTTTAGCTCATCCGACGCGCCGGGGCCCAGTAAACTTTTAACACTGCCGGAATGTGCATAAAGCGTGCTCATGTCTATAACCGGTGAAATAAGGATCATAAAATTCAGCGTAAAGGGCACTTTATCCATACTATCACCTATAGCCGATACATCATCGCTGATGGTTCCCGCTGATGCTGCAAGGTGTCCTCCTGAAGACGACCCCATAATACCGATCTTATCAGTGTTAATGCCCCAATTAGCCGCATTCGCCCTGATATACCTGATGGCACGCTGGGCATCCATTAGTGGGCCGATTTCTCGCTGTTTTAGGTCCGGTGAATTTGGCAGGCGGTAATTAAGCACAAACGCGCTTATCCCTATAGTATTAAACCATTTAGCCAGTTGCAAACCACTGATAACGTATACCAGGTGTTCATACCCGCCGCCCGGGCAAATAACTACCGCCGCACCTTTGTTTTCCTGCTTACCCGGAAAAAAAGCGTACATGCCGGGTAGCATCACCCTGAAAACGCGCTCATTAGCTATGCTGTCTTCCAATTTCAGGTGCCTGGAATTCGGGATCTTGCCTTTGGGCCATATGGGTATAAAATCCTGAGCAGAAGCTGCCGGGGAACAGCAGATTAAGATTATAATAAATCTGTATTTAAATAAGTTTGCCATTTTTTTGTTACAGATTTTTATGATTACTGGATATTAGCTATAGTTTGAAGCGGATCCCAATCGCCAAAAACATTCCGGAGCGTAATTTGCCCCGCCTGCGCCAGTGTTAATTGTTTTGACCAGGGCACCCTGGCAGTAACGCCAGCTCCCGGGCCATAGTTTTCGAACTCCGCATAGCGTGCCGTTTTATAGCTGTCAGTTTTATTCCAGTTACTCCACCCCTCGGCCTTCACATGCTCGCCGAGGTAACAATGCATATAAATTACACAAGAATAAGGGCGCCAGGGACGGCCAAGCGACACCATGTGTAGAGTGCTGTCGCCGGTTAAAATACAATTGTTAAATACAAAGCCATAAGGATGATTTTGAGGAGTTGATGCCGCAGTAACATGCGAGTTTTTCTTACTATGGATATGGCAGTTTTCAAACCATGCGGTAGCGGAGCCAAAAATAAAGTCGGTTGTTCCTTCTATATAACAATCTTTGTAATACTGACGCCTTTTTTCGTTGTTCAGGAATAGAATATCCTGATTACCGATAAAGCGACAATCTATAAAAACTGCTTTATCTCCACCCGCCTCAACTGCCACGGCCTGCCCGGCGCTGAATCCGGCATCATTGCGAAAAGTTATATCACGTGCCAGGAAATTATTGGCATTGATAAGAAAACTATAAGAGGAGCGTGTATTGATATTATTTCCACTCGCGGATACCTTACCCAGATGGTCGTCATAAGTCAGAATAGTATTAAAGCGCGATTCGCCCCTTAATTCCACAAGGTTTTTACCAGAATCCAAATGAAGTTTTTCCTTATAAATGCCGTGCTTAATGAAAATCACAATTCGGGTTTGATTATTAACTGGGATTGCATCTATAGCTTCCTTGACTGTTTTATAATTGCCGCTGCCATCTGAAGCCACAGTCAGGCGCCTGGTCTGGCCAAAAGAAAAGCTTACAAAAAGCGCGAAAAGTGTTAACAATAGAGCCTTCTTCATTCGCCGCTTTGCTTAATTTTAACAATTCGGTCTTCCAAGTCGAGATGCAGGCGCTTGATTTCATTTAACACCAGCTCCGCCATCAACCTCGCACCGTATTCATTAAAGTGGGTATTATCACGCCTACCTGACGGATAATTAGGATGTTCCCCCGAATCCACCTGCATGTAGATCATTTTAGCTGTTTCTGGCCCCAGCTTGCCAACTAACTCCCGACTTCTTTCATCCAGATCAATTACGGGTACTTTTAGGGAATCACCAACGGCTCTCACCGCATTTGAATATTCCAGGTGTGTTTCCTTTATTTTACCATCCTTATCAAAATTACACCTGGTAACCGGGGTAACCAACACCGGAATAGCATTTTTGCTGCGTGCCTGTGTAATAAACAAGACCAGGTTTTTCCGATAATCGCCTACCGGTGTATACCTGTCAGCAAATTGGGGTTGATTTGCCTCGTCATTATGGCCAAACTGTATAAGTACATAATCACCGGCCTGCAGGCTGTCAACAATGGGCGCCCAGCGGTTTTCGCTTATAAATGTACGGGTGCTCCTGCCGCCCCTGGCTTCGTTTCTAATACTTACCGAACTATCAAAATAATCGGCAAAAGGCATTCCCCAACCAGTAAGCGGTAGTCGGTCCTTGGTATAAAGACACATCGTAGAATCGCCTATCATATAAATTTTGATAGGCTTGGGTGGTAAGGCAACCGCTACAAGTAGCAAGCCCGCGGTAAAGGTCTTTTTCAGTTTCATTTCCTTGTATTGCTATTTTATAGGTAAATCTTTTCCCTTTATTATTCTGGCAGCAAGTTCAGGCTGTATAATCCTTATGCGGGCTAATACCAGTTCTGCCATTTTACGGGCACCCAACTCGCTAAAATGAGTGTTATCTTCCTTTCCTTCGGGATAATTGGGATTTTCTCCCGGCAGCAAATGATTAAACAGCAGGTTTGATTGATCAGGACCAAGCTTTTGCAGTAATTGCATGCTTAAACTATCCAGATCAATTAAAGGCACATTATTTTTTGCAGCTACGTCTCTCACTATTTGCGCGTATATCACATGGGTATCCACAATTTTACCGGTGGCATCAAAATTTCTGCGGGTAACCGGTGTTATTAAAATAGGATTAACCTCTTTATTTTTGGCCGCTGTTACAAAAAGGGTAAGGTTGTTACGAAACTCATCGGGTGTAGCGTAACTGGTTTTAGTATTTACTTCATCGTTATGGCCAAATTGTATAAACAAGTAATCGCCTTTTTTCATACCGGCGGCAACAGGTTTCCACAGGCCCTCGTTAATAAATGTTTTCGTGCTCCGCCCGTTTTGTGCACGGTTCTCAACAGTTACCGTCTGATCCCAAAAGATGGCGAAGGGCATTCCCCATCCCGTTTCAGGGTATGCCGATTTCTTCTTTATCGACATGGTAGAGTCGCCAATCATATAAATGGTTATAGGATCCTGTAATTGCGTAAATCCTGTTAGGACTAAAAATATAATACCAATTAGTATCTGCTGGTACAGGCATTTTTTGGGAAAAAGTTTATTTAGCATATTGGTATAAATATTATTGTATAATTACGGTGCTTTTGTCCAGCTGTTTTCCCAGTTTAAGCGGTTCAGCTAAACCTTTCAGGTTTGTATCTGTCACTTTAACGCCT
>Ga0302315_10003410_pt1 | contig 14352 bp, 9 predicted proteins | sample III_Palsa_N3_1_FD_200532 | JGI IMG/M metagenome (GOLD analysis project Ga0302315, IMG submission 200532) | Peat permafrost microbial communities from Stordalen Mire near Abisko, Sweden - III_Palsa_N3_1 | ecosystem: Environmental > Terrestrial > Soil > Palsa > Peat permafrost | place: Sweden... | reverse complement strand
TTTTCCCGCAAAATTCGCCTTTTGTTTCATCTCCACAGCGCGCATGAAAAGCCTCCAGAACTCGGTTGGACCCGCGCGGTCAGCCCATAACACGCTCGTTTTGAGCGGTTAAGGCATGGTCTTCCGTGGGGCGACGAGAACAATAACACTATCCCCCCGAGCATTGGCAAGTTAATTCTTGTCATATAGGCATGTTTTCGATAACTAACGAGAAAACGTTATATCTGTCCATCTCACGTGCTTGCTTTTGGCGGTATCCCGCCCCACCTATCTGCCAAACGTAAGGGAATACTTCTACGTGCGAAGACCAGTATTCTTCATCGCTGCGCTCTCTGTTCGCATAGAGGCACGAAGACGACTTCGGCTTCCATGAGGAAGTCGAAGTCGCCGTCGCGTGAAACGAGGATGTAGCCGGTGAGTTAAGTAGGAGCGCAGCCGGTTCGAGTTTTGGCTCTCCAGGTTAGTTCGGCAAGTGTCCTTATGGGTGCCTTTGGTAGTAGCGGTTCGGCGCACCTGGCGTAGCGAAGCTGCTCGAGACTTGCACGGGCGCGCGCGGAGCGTTGTTATGCGCCTTGCTCAATGCCGCCGTAAGAGTGATGCCGCTGCCGGCGGGCCCTGATGTTCCAACGTTCTCAATGACAGCCGTTTCGGCGTTCGCATTCACATCGATCGTGATGGTCTGGCCGGCCACAAATCCGGCCACATCGGCAACTTTGATACTGGTCGCTCCAGAGGCCGAATCGGTCGTCAGAAAAGTAGCGGGCTCCTTCAGGAAATCGTTGCAGTTGCTGTCGGTATCATGGCCGTCCGGGAATCGGCCCGCACTCGTGCCCGCGCTGGCGTTGGCGGGGGACGCAATCACACGACAGCCACCCTTCCCTGCTCCCGAGAGGCCCTGGTATCCCTTGGCCGCCCATGGGTCGACGACCAGTCCATAGTTGAGACTGTCGACTACCAGCCCGGCAGCGTCGCGCAGCACCATGTTGCCGGCGCTGGGCGAAAGAGCAGGGCCACCGAACCACTGGTCGGGCGCCGGAGTTCCCTGGTAGCCCGCGGCGGCGTCCGTAGCGTCCTCCACGACGGAATCGACCGGGTGGCTGTTGGTTAGAGGGCTGTCCAGCGTGACGCCGGTCCCCAGCGCCATCACGGGCTCGTCGCTCGAATGGACAAAGGCCGTCGCCGGCTCGAACGTGATCCCGGTTCCGCGATCGCTGAACGGGAGATTGGCCGCATGGTTGAACTTCAACGGCTCGGCTAGATCAAGGCCCGTGCCCGGGTTGACGGCATCCTCGCCATTCACATGCTTCTGGGCGAGCGCTGGCGTAAATTCCACGCCGGAGCCGCCCCGCCCCGGGGTGCCGACTGCCGTGATTGTCACTGTCTCCAGATTCGCGGGGGTTCCAACGATCAACTTGTCGCCTGTAGCGAAAGCCTTCAAGTCCCTGCCGCGCAGTTTGACCTTCGTATCGCCTGGGCCTGCATCATCGTCAAGTGCTGTGCGGATGGATTCCGTGCCGACGTGCGTCACCGTGACCGTCTCGATCCCATGATCTTTGCTATCGATGTCAAGCCTGATCTTGTCGCCGACTGAGATGTTCCTGACCCACGTCACCTTGATGTTGGTCGCACCGGCGGCCGCATCCGCACCCAGGTATGCTTGCGTGCCGGGCTTGCCGATCGCGGTGACTGTGGCTACCTCATACCGCTCCGGGACTCTCCCTACAATGGGATAGGTGGCGCCATAACCAAGCGCCATCTTCTGCCCCACGAAGAATCCACCCGTGCCCATGACCGGAACGTTGGTCGAACCGGCGGGAATCGTGATCACCGGTCCTTCAGGGAGAGGTTCCCACAGCGTCGTGGGGCCGCCGGCCGGGGTTCCCATCTTGGCGATCTTGTGAGTCTCCACGCCGGAGCCGGAAGCGATGGAGATCGTATCCCCGGCCGACATGCCCGCCGTGCTCCTGAGGTAGAGCGTGCTGTCTCCCGCGTGTGCGGGGACTGCCAGCCCGGAGCTGGAAAGGCCGAGCAGATAGAAGCCGCCCGGCGCCAGCTTCTTCCCGGAGGGGATTCTCGTTTGCGAGAAGATGGCCTTCTCCGACGGGTGCTCGGTCAGGGTCCAGTTGGAGAGGTCGACCACACTGGTGCCGGCGTTGTAAAGCTCGATAAACGAATTCGTCGAGTTGGCTGGAGATGCGGTGCTCACGCGGAACTCATTGATCTTGACGGGAGCTGCGTTGCGAACCTTTTCGGCGATCGTTGCCTCCGAACGTTTCCCGCCGCTGTCCGGGCCGGTCCAAGAGACGTGGGCGACCATGTCGCCGTTAAACGCTTCTGGGCCCGAGGTGACGTCGAAGGTCACGCTGATGCTCCCACCCGCCGGGACCGGATGGGCTATCGTCGCGAAGCTGGCGGTATTGCCTGTAACGGTGGAGGTCCACTTGGCGGGTACGGAGATGCTGAACTTCACATTTTCCGTACCCGCTCCGGTTGTGTTCTGGAACGTCACCAGGGTCTTCTGGGTGGATCCCGGGGAGAAGGTCTGGAGTCCCGGGGGTGCGTCGCTGTGCTCTGCCGGCGCCATGCTCACCTGCTGCACGCCGTAGCCGGCAGCGACCACGTTGGCCTGTACGAGCTGGTCGGTTTCATTGGTTGGATAGGTGCCCGCGACGGTCATCGCGCCTTCGTAAAACGTCCCCTGCGAGCTGTTGCTGTTGTCTCCACCGTTGCCCAGCAGAATGGCGCCCTGCTTGCGCATTGGGTCGTAGGTGAAGTTGATGCGCGGGCCGTCGAACATGACCGCCAGTTTGCCCTTCTGCGCGTCCCCGCCCAGGGTACTCCAGTGGTGCGGTTTGCCCTTGGCCATTGCGGTCACAAATCGCCAGTCGGTGATGGTCGGCAGGTCCGGGCAGACTCTGCCACCGACACATCCGGCCAAGTTGTTTTCCTGATCGGTCATGATCCATGGCCCTGCCCCCGGCCCATGGATCCAGCCGGTCGTGTTGCCGAAATAGGTGGTCTCCATGGTGCCATTGCCGTCGTCGGTGCCATCGATCTCGGCGTTCCCGTAGTCGTAGCAGCAGCCGTTGTTGTAGTGTTTGCCATTGACGACCCAGTAGGTTCCCTCCGCTTGATCGTCCACCGCGGTTTGCTTGGCGTCATTGAGGCGCAGGCCCATGCCGGGCACGTTCATGATCCCGTAGGCCTTGTGACCCATGATCGTAATCGGCGCCATGTCGGCGATGGGGAGGTTGTTGTATCCGCCCATGGCCGGCCCGCTGAAATGGCCGCGAGGCGCCTGAGTGAGGTCGTTGTGATGGCCGGACTGGTCGTAGAGGATGCTAATCCAGCAGTACGTGTTGGCGCAAAACGCATCTTGCGCCGCCGCATCCGCATATCCGCCCGCATCGGGAACCGGCGAGGCGACAGGCTGGACGACGCCGATGTCCAGCGTCTTGCCATCCGTCTGCCGCAGGACCTGGTAGAGCGGGCCGTTATAGGAAGCGTACAGCGCGCGCGTGGTGCTATGGGCGGCCACGCAGGGATCGCCGCCGGAGGCATAGATGTCGCAAGGGCCCTGCGGCCGGGGCGGAGTAGATGCGCGTCCCGCCTTGGCCTGCGCCGCCATGGTCAACGTGGCCAGAACAATCGTGAGGGGCAGTGCAAGCATGAGCGAAACATTCATTCTCGTTTTCATAGTCTTCCTATTGAGTCCTTACCGTAGCTTTTCGATTGGGTTACTTGTTTGTATTCAAAACACCTTGAACTCCCAGAGCCCTGCTGCACCCTGCAAAATCGTGAGCCTCAAATACCGGGCTCGCACGGTCTTCACATCGGTATGCGGCGATTGCACCGTCACGTTCTCGTGGCCTCCATAGGGTTGCCACGTCTTTCCGTCGATCGAGGACTCGAGTCGATACGCCTGTCCGGCAGTAGGTTTCACAAAATAGAGTTCGGTGCGCTGGATGCTTCGGATTTCGCCGAGGTCAAGTCGATACCAGGGCTCCGCGTCGCCTTCGGCGGCAAGCCAGCGAGTGCCGTTCGAACCATCCAGAGCGTTTGCCGCAGCGTAATTTTCAACCCGGTCCAGTTTCGGGTCGGCGCGATGCGGAACTCTGTAGTCGGGGTGTACCGACGAAACTGTTGCGCTCTTGCGTAACGCTAAGTTGAGGGGGTCGGCATCGCGCACAGGGCGGACAGCGCCCACCCCCTCTTTGTCCAGCCGGACAGGCTGGATCGTTCCGTCCGCGTTGAAGTTCATCTTGTTAGCCGCGACCTGACGATTCGTCCCGCCCCGGCCATACTCGAGATACACGAAGTACCATTCCTTCGAGCCCTTGGGATTCACCACGCAGCCGTGGCCCGGTCCGAAGACGCCGGTCTTATAGTCGGTGCCGGCGATGATGTCCTGCTCGGGCGCTTCCCATGGGCCAAGCGGGGAAGTGCGGCTCATCATGTAGGCGTACTTGTAGTTTTCGTTTCCCTCCAGCGTGTAGAGGTAGTAATAGATCCCTTTGCGCTTAAAGAGCATGGGGCCCTCGGAATACCCCTCTCTCTTCGTCTGAATAAGAGTCTGCTCGCCGTCGAATCCGGTAAGGTCGGGCCTCAACTTCCCGAAGCCCCGCTGAGCCCACACCATGTAGGTAGCGCCATCGTCGTCCACAAAGACATCGGCATCGATGGGTTTGCCCACGCGGATGGGGTATGGCCTCCAGCCGGTGCCAGCGGCAATGTCCTTCCCATCGAGCGAGTGAAACGGTCCGTCAGGAGTGTCTGCAGCGACAGCCGTAATTTTCCCGTCCAGAGTTGGAAAAAGATAGTACCGCTTGTCTCGGTAAATCAACCCGCTCGGCGCCCAGTATTTCGCACTGAAGTCGCTAGGAAAGATGGAGCCACTGAACCGCCAATTCAGAAAGTCTTCCGACTTCCAGACGACAGGCATCCCGGACGAGGCAAGCCCACCACCCGCGCCGTCGGTTGTAGCGTTGAGATAGAACGTTCCATCAATCTCCGTAATGGAAGGGTCCGCAATCAGGTCGGGAACAAGGGGATGTCCAAAGCTGCTGGATTGCGCCATGGCAAATCCGCTGGATAGCGCGGATCCAATCATCAGACACAGAGACGCCACAGAAAGCCGGCAGAACCTTCCGCTGACACCGCCAGCCATTTTGAGCTTTCCTGCCTGCGAATCGATCACGAGTCCCAAGGTCCCTCTGAGAACCAGGCTAAGCGGGACGCACAAACCGCTCGACACAGGTTTTCTCTTTCGGGAAAACGTTATCTCATCCCCTGCCAACCTGGCAATGGCACCACGTCATAATTTGCCGGACGGGACTGCCCGTCTCGTTAGAAATATATCTGCCAGATGCATTTTATATATCTATAAGATATATATCTTGTAGATATACTTGCGACAAAGCCCTTCGCAGCCTCAGCGCTTCGGTCTGGCTTCCCTCTTTTTCGTGCGGGCGGGTGCGGCGGCGCTGAGCGAGCCGACTACCGCAGCTCGCTCCGGGAGATCGGACAACGCTCCGTTAGGAATGCTGGTGCTTCGCCGAACCGAGAGTTGCGTCGAGATTCCATAGTCGCGGTGCCAGTTCTTGTAATCCTCTTCTACATAGGCGCGAAGTGCGTTGAACGCGGTCTGTGCCAGGTCGCGACAGGACATCTGGATAGTGGTTAGCGGGGGAATCATATAGCGAGCGATGTGGATGTCGTCGAAACCGATGACTGACATTTGCTCGGGCACCTTCAGGCCAGCGTCGGCCGTAGCGTGAAGGACACCAATTGCAGTCATGTCGTTCGAGCACATCACGGCGGTGGGCGGCGACTTTAGCCTGAGAAGAGACCCCATAGCTTCTGTCCCACCCTCCAGCGTATGATCCCCGCGGACAATGTACTCGGGAGGCGGAGGCAGACCGATGTCCGTCATCGCCGAGCGGAAAGCCTCCTCGCGCAATACAGCGGAATGAAGACCGGCAGGTCCGGCGATAAAGCCGATTCGTCGATGTCCCAGGACGGCAAGGTGCTGTACGGCTTGGGAGATTCCTTTTGCGTAATCTACCGTCAGAGTGCTCATTCCCTTTTCATCGGGAGCCACGTCGATGAAAACCAGAGGAACTCCGCGGGCGGCCAACCGATCGAGCACCGTCTCTTCGATACCGAAGGTCATCACCGCCGCCCCCTCGACATTGCGCTGCAACATGCGATCGATGACCCGTTCCATGAGTTTGGGATCGTGACCGGTCGAGCCAATCAAAATCTCATATCCAAAATTCACGGCGATGTCTTCAAAGCCCTGAATCAGCTCCGGAAAAAACGGATTCGTGATATCCGAGATAATGAGGCCGAACAGGCGAGACCGTCCTGAAACCAAAGCTCGCGCTTGCGTGTTTGGCTGATAGCCGAGTTCTTTTATCGTTGCCCATACTTTCTTGGCAATTTTCGGATCGACCGTTGGCACCCCATTGATGGTGCGTGAAACGGTTGCGATGGAAAAACCGGCCCGTTCGGCTACTGTCCGAATGTCGTTCCGTCGTTGTTTCGTTGGGTGCTCCGACGATCGTCTCTTCCTTGTCGCCATATCAATAGTTTACGACAACATATCGGCCCTAGCCCGTCTGCTAAAGAAATCCTTTTCTTGTGGATTTGCAGTTCTTTCAATGATTTCTTGTTGGATCGATGGGACGAAACCACCGGGTTCCCGCTGCATCCCGGGATATAAGGAACACGCAGGCGCTCGAGAAACCGCGCACCTGACAGCCATCTGGCCTATGCCCCTGGTATCCGTTTACCCGACGCGAGGAGGCGCCTCAGAATGTGTCATCTATAACTTGAAAGAGATTCAGAAGAGAAGCGCTTGACCAAGTGGCACAGTCACTATAGCCTCTTGTGTGTCGGGAAAACGTTTCCCCCAGAAAGCGCAGACACAACCAATGCGTATCGTCGCCGGCGTAGATTTCGGAACCCTGAGTACTCGTGTCACGTTGCTCGACAGCGAACGCGGACCCATAGCCAATGCGTCTCATCCTTACCCGCTGAAGCGAAAGCGTTCCGATCCGGACTTCGCCACTCAATCGCACGAGGACCAGATGCTCGCCTTGACGATGGCCATGCGCGAAGCCCTAGATCAAGCGCGAATACCTGGAAGCGCAGTTGAGGCAATCGCGCTGGACACGACCGGTTCGAGCGTGATTCCTGTTGGCTCCCATATGGAGCCCCTGGATGACTACTATCTATGGTGCGACCACAGAGCACTCAGCGAAGCTCAGGAAATCACGGCTCTCGCGTTGGCACGCGATCTGGAGGCTATCAAGTGGTGTGGCGGAGTCTACTCCCATGAATGGGGCTGGGCGAAGCTACTTCACTGGCTGCGGAACAACCCGGAGAAGCGATCAAGATTCGCTTCGGCGTTCGAGCACTGCGACATGGTTGCTGCGACCCTCTGCGGCGTCACCGATCCGCGGACAGCCCGTCGCGGTGTATGTGGACTTGGGCACAAATGGCTCTGGGGCCAGAAATGGGGAGGCTTTCCTTCGGAGGAATTTCTCACTGAACTTGATCCCCTGCTCGCCGGCGTCCGAGATAAGCTCGGTACGGAGATTCTCACTTCTGACCATCTCGCGGGTCATCTGTGCGAAGAATGGGCCGCTCAACTCGGTCTTACGCCGGGTATCCCGATACCCGTTGGGGCGTTCGATGCCCATTGGGATGCGATTGGCGCCGGTTGCCGCCCCGGAGACGTTGTCAATGTCGTCGGCACCTCTACGTGCATCATCGCCATCACCCAGGAAGCCACCTTGATCCCCGGCGTGTGCGGAGTGGTTCCTGGCAGCGTGCATCCCGCCTATACTGGCGTTGAAGCGGGGTTGTCGGCCGTCGGAGATATCTTCAGTGCGATAGCGCGGCGGTCGGGCTCCGACATACGAACACTTTCTCGAGGCCTGGAAGATTACAGAGCGGGACAAACTGGACTGCTGAGGGTTCCCTGGGACAACGGCGACCGGACGGTTCTCGTTCGGAGCGATCTCGGCGGTATCACTTTAGGTTGGCATCTTCTTCATACAGCACAAGACGAGTTGTTCGCTGCGATCGAAGGGACAGCATTTCACACCCGAATCATCCTCGAGCGCATGGCTGAATATGGAGTACCCATTGACCGGGTGATCAACGCGGGCGGCATTCCTCAGCAAAACCCAGTTCTGAACCAGGTCTATGCGAACGTGCTCAACAAACCCGTTTTGATTCCGAGTAAACCTCCCACGAGTATTGGGTCTGGAATTTTTGCCCAGGTGGCAGCGCACATTTTCGATTCGATAGAAGAGGCCCAAGAGCGCATGTGCCCCGATCATCGAATATTTGTTCCTGACCCTGAATCTGTTGCTGTTTACGAAGAGCTTTACGAGCTTTTTCGGGCCGTTTACTTTGCGTTCGGCGATACGAACGCCGAGCTGAAATCACTCTCTCATCTGCTCGGACGTCTGCGCGACATCGCCGCCCGAGCACACAGCCAAGCCCCAGTTTTGGAAGAGGCCATCTAATCCGATGCCGTTAGCCGCTTTGGTTTTATTCAGCACGACTCAACTCACCCATCTGTCGGCCATCGACATCACGATTCTGGCTCTTTATTTTGCAGTAGTAGTGTTTATCGGCTTCTATGTAAAGGGCTCCACCAATACCAGCGAAGAGTTCTTTCTCGCCGGACGTGAAATGTCCGCATGGATCGCCGGATTGAGCTTCGTTTCAGCCAACCTGGGCTCGCTTGAACTAATGGGCTGGGCGGGTGCGGCGTACCAGTACGGTCTGCTGGCGACACATTGGTACTGGATTGGCGCCATCCCCGCGATGCTCTTCCTCGGCATCGTGATGATGCCCTTCTACTACATCTCCAAGACCCACTCGGTACCCGGCTATCTGCAATTGCGCTTCGGCGAAGGCGCACGCGGCCTCGCCGCGGTCAGCTTCGCGCTGATGACCATTCTCATGTCGGGCGTCAACATGTATGCGATGGCCGTGGTCATGCAGACGGTGCTGGGCTGGAATATGACCTTCTCCATCTGGGTCGGCGCTGCTACGGTTGCTCTCTACGTGATGCTCGGAGGTCTGCGTTCGGCCATCATCAATGAGGTGCTGCAGTTCGTTCTCATCTGGGCAGGCGCGGCGCTGATTCCCATCCTTGGCTTGATCGAGGCCGGCGGCTGGACCAACCTGAAGGCCAACATCGCCACCAACATGGGCAACAACAATTACACCCACCTGTGGAGCACGCTCGGTCACTTCAAAGACAATCCGATGGGGATCAACTGGGTGGGCATTGTCTTCGGGCTGGGTGCGATCATCAGCTTTGGCTACTGGACTACGGATTTCCTGGTTGTGCAACGCGTGCTTTCGGCCAACAACCTGCGCGCAGCCAAGATGGCCCCGGTGATCGGCGCTGCGTTCAAGATGGCGGTGCCCCTGATCGTCATCCTTCCCGGTCTCGTCTGCCTCGGCCTTATGCAGGATGGCCACCCGATGTTCCACCTCGTTGGGGCGGAGATGGCGAAGAACAATCCCGCACTACACAGTTACGACCAAGTCCTGCCGCTCATGCTCATCCGATACTGCGGTCCCGGCCTCCTCGGGCTTGGCATTACCGCCCTTGTCGCGGGATTCATGTCGGGTATGGCCGGCAACGTGAGCGCCTTCTCCACGGTGTGGACCTACGACCTTTACGGCGCGTACATGAACAAGAAGGCCAGCGACCAACACTACGTCCTAATGGGTCGCATCTCCACCGTTGTGGGCATGCTCGTCTCCATCGGCACCGCCTACCTCGTGATGAACGCGGCTTCGATTATGGACTACGTGCAAGCCCTGTTCAGCTTCTTCATCGCGCCGCTTTATGGGACGGTAATCCTCGGCATGCTGTGGAAACGGGCCACCTCGGCGGGTGGCTTCCTTGGCCTGCTCGCCGGAACCGCATCCTCCATCGGCATGTTCTTTTACACCAGCACCGGCACCGCTACGCACAAGGCTATTGCGCTGTCGCACATCGCCCTCTCATCCGACGCACAGCCTATGGCCGAGAATATGTTCCGCGCGCTCTGGAGCTGGCTGATCTGCGTGTTCGTTACCGTCGTTGTCAGCTTCATGACCAAGCCCAAGACCGACGCCGAACTCAATGGCCTCGTCTACGGGGCAACCGTCATCCCGCACGACGGCTCTACCACCATCTGGACCAAGCCAATCTTCTGGGCAGGCGTAGTCAGCGTCGTGTTCATCGTCCTCAATGTAATTTTCTTCTAAGACGACAAGCAAGTAGTAGTGAGTAAGGAGTAGTGAAAGACCTTCTCAACGCTTCCTTACTACTACTTACTATTTACCCACTACCACTTCACCGGGAGGTTTCACCATGGCAGAAGGAACAGGGCGCGGCGAAGCGCTCTCCATCTGGTTCTTCGTTGGCATCATGACTCTGGCTTATGGCCTGGTGCTCCTGCCTTATGGGGTCTACGCATGGTTCGGTGGGCACGAAGCTCCCACTGTGCTCCATCGCCTTCATCCTACGTTCTGGTGGGGGCTGCTTCTAACTCTGTTTGGAGGCTTCTACACACTTCGTTTTGGGCCTCGGTCAACGAAGACAATTTGAGCACGCAGAGTCTGAAAGTGGGATGCACGAAGGAGATGAGAAAGATGAAAGACAGGACCTTGGAAATTTGGTTCGTTACGGGAAGTCAGGGCCTCTATGGTCCTGAACCTCTGCGCAAAGTGGCTGAACACTCCGCCGTCATAGCGGGTTCATTGGATGCGGACAACTCCATCCCCACAAGAATCGTATCGAAGCCGGTAATGGTTAGCGCCGAGGGCATCAAGCGCCTCTGCGAGGAGGCGAGTTGTGCGGAAAATTGTGTCGGGCTGATCCTTTGGATGCACACGTTCTCTCCGGCAAAGATGTGGATCGCCGGCCTCACCGCTCTGAGGAAGCCGTTTCTGCACCTTCATACCCAGTTCAATCGCGATTTGCCCTACAGCTCCATTGACATGGACTTCATGAATTTGAACCAGGCAGCTCATGGTGACCGTGAGTTTGGATTTATAACGGCTCGTCTGCGGTTGGCACGGAAGGTCGTGGTGGGCTATTGGGAAGACCCGGAAGCTGTGGCGGAAATTGCTACCTGGGGGCGTGCGGCACTGGGGTGGCACGAGTCACAACATTTGAAGGTCGCTCGTTTTGGCGACAATATGCGCGACGTTGCGGTCACCGAAGGCGATAAGGTCGAAGCACAAGCTGTGTTTGGCTTCACGGTATCAGGCTATGGGGTAGGAGATCTTGCCCATCGGATGGCTGCCTTCTCAGATCGCGAAGTGGACCAACTGGTACTGGAATATCGAGACAGCTATTCGATTTCTTCCGACCATGACCGGCCTGACTCCCTTGCGGTTGCGGCTCGGATAGAGCTAGGCTTGCGCGCGTTTCTGGTGGAGGGCGGCTTCGGAGCCTTTACGGACACCTTTGAAGACTTGCACGGGCTCGGACAGTTACCAGGTATTGCCGCTCAACGGCTGATGGCCTCGGGCTTCGGGTTTGCCGGCGAAGGCGACTGGAAGACAGCAGCGCTGGTCCGCATTATGAAGGTCATGGCGAGCGGTCTCGACGGCGGGACCTCTTTTATGGAGGACTACACCTATGACTTCGCAGGCGTTCCCAAGGTTCTCGGTTCTCACATGCTGGAAATTTGCCCCTCGATTGCCGCGGACACGCCTTCCTTAGAAATTCATCCTCTTGGGATCGGCGGTAAAGCGGATCCTGCTCGTCTTGTCTTTACGGCTCCGCCGGGCCCGGCTGTAGTTGCCACCATCGTCGACATGGGAAACCGCTTCCGGATGATCACGAATGACGTGGAGGTGATCACTCCTGAACAAGATCTGCCGAAGCTTCCGGTCGCGCGCGTGGTCTGGCACCCACAACCCAGTTTGCGAGTTGCCGCAGCAGCCTGGATTTACGCGGGAGGAGCGCACCACACTTGTCTTTCTCAGGTTCTGACTTCGGAACATTTGCAGGATTTCGCAGAAATCGCCGGGCTAGAACTAATTCACATCGACTCGAGAACACAGCTTCGGCAACTTCGGCAAGAGCTGATGTGGAACGAAGCTGCGTGGCGCTAACCGAAAGGGCCGTATGAAAAATCTTGGTCTCGCTCTCATGGTGTTGTTGGCAGCTCCCGCAATCTCCGCATCGGCCCAGAAGTCTAGTTCGGCTAAGACTGTCGACGGCGTTCCTTTGGAGGTCCAGAAGTCAGGTTGGGGTACGACTGGCGACGGGGTCCCTTTGGAGGTCTTCTCCCTCCGCAGCAGCATGCTTACTATTCGCATCACCAACTATGGCGCGCACATCCTCAGCATCGAAGCACCGGACCGTAGTGGTGAGAAGGCCGATATTGTGCTGGGCTTTAAGGACTGGGCAGGTTATGAAGCGGCGAAATCCACCTACATCGGAGCGGTCGTCGGACGTTACGGAAACCGCATAGCCAAAGGCACCTTCACACTTGAAGGAAAGACGTTCCATGTCCCCTTGAACAACGGCGCCAATGCCCTGCACGGCGGCCCTGTTGGATTTGACCAAAAAGTTTGGACAGCCAAGGTGCGGCCGGATGGAGTTGAACTGACACTAGTCAGCCCTGACGGCGATATGGGCTTTCCGGGCAAACTCATTGTGCATGTTCGGTACATCCTCGCAGGTAACACACTGCGGATCGAGTACACCGCTACAACCGATAAGCCGACGGTGCTGAACGTTACAAACCACAGTTACTTTAATCTCGCTGGCGAATCGAGTGGTACGGTTCTCGATCAAATCCTCACTTTGAATTCCGTCCGCTATACGCCTGTAGACGACGGTCTGATTCCGACGGGCGAACTTGCGACCGTTTCTGGTACTCCTTTTGACTTCACACACGCCACTCCGATCGGTGCCCGAATCCACGATGACAATGCGCAATTGAAGATTGCCGGCGGATACGATCACAACTTCGTTTTGGAAGGAAAGGGGATGCGCATGGCCGCACACGTTGTCGATCCCCAAAGCGGTCGAACGCTCACGGTGAGCACGACAGAACCGGGTGTGCAGTTCTACTCAGGAAACTTTCTTGATGGCACGTTGACAGGAGTCGGAGGCAAGCCCTACGCGCGAAATGCAGGCTTTTGCCTCGAAACTCAACATTATCCTGACTCCCCAAACCGGCCTTCCTTTCCGTCCACAGAGCTGTTGCCCGGACACCCGATGCACTCGGTTACGACCTTCACCTTTGGGGTGCAGAAATGAAGAGATCCACGTATAACTTCCCTCCTAGCGGCGATTGTTTGCTGCTCTGCCGATAGACGGGTCGTTGAAAGGAAGCGCGATGCAACTCAAACAATTGCGGGAAGAGGTTCTTGAAACAAACCTTGAACTTGTACGACGCGGATTGGTTCTTTATACCTTTGGAAACGCTTCGGGAGTCGACCGCGAGCATGGACTTGTCGTCATCAAACCATCGGGGGTGGACTATGACGATTTGCGTCCAGAACACATGGTGATTACTGATCTGAACGGGACGGTCGTCGATGGCGAGTTGTCTCCCTCCTCGGACCTTGATACCCATACCCTTTTGTATCGCGAGTTTCCTTCGATCAGCGGCATCGTCCACACGCACTCAGAGTTCGCGACCAGCTTTGCCCAAGCGGGCATCCCGATTCCAGCATTCGGAACTACTCATGCAGATTATTTTTACGGTCCGGTGCCGGTGACGGCGCCGCTCACGGACGAAGCCATTGCGGGACGCTACGTTCATGAGACGGGCGTGGCAATTGTCGCTCGGTTCCACGGAGACGAATTCCAACCACCGGTTGATCCGCTCGCTGTACCAGCGTGCCTTGTCAATGGGCATGCTCCATTTGTGTGGGGAAAGACACCTTGGGAGGCCGCCCATAACGCTGTTGTGCTGGAGGCCATCGCACGCATGGCGTACCGCACCGTTACCCTTGAGGCAAATATGATGGAGGTTTCACAAGCGCTTCTAGATCGTCACTATTTCCGGAAACACGGTCATTCCGCTACTTATGGTCAGATACGGGCCGCAAGTGTGGGTTGAATGACGGTGCTATCTATCACATCCTTCTTAACAATGTGATAGGCGACTCACTCTCGCGTATCCATGATGAAAGACGCTCGCTATCCTTGCAGGTGCTGCACGCCTCAATCAACCAGGAGTTCGCAATGCCCTCAGCCTTTTCGACCCCGTGGAATCGCAGAAGCTTCGTTAAATCGAGCTTGTCTCTGGCAGCCTTCTCGATAAGGCCGAGTCTGAAAGCCTGGGCAGCAACACCGCTGAT
>Ga0302315_10003409_pt1 | contig 14353 bp, 2 predicted proteins | sample III_Palsa_N3_1_FD_200532 | JGI IMG/M metagenome (GOLD analysis project Ga0302315, IMG submission 200532) | Peat permafrost microbial communities from Stordalen Mire near Abisko, Sweden - III_Palsa_N3_1 | ecosystem: Environmental > Terrestrial > Soil > Palsa > Peat permafrost | place: Sweden... | reverse complement strand
AAGCTGAAGTAATGCTTAGCCGCCGGCAGCGGAGTGCTCGCTGTCGCTCCGCAGATGTTCCCGGTGGTTGCGGCTGCATAGACGTCCGCTACCCAATAGCAAAAGTTGGTAGCCGCATTGGACCCGGTGCTGTAGGAGTAGCTGCCATCGCCCTGAAAGAGGTTGACCAGCTGCTCGTGGATGAAGTTGAGGTCGGCGCCGCCCTTCACGGTGTGTTTGCCATGCGTAAAGGTATAGACATCGAAACCCTCAATGCGGTGCTCGTCCGGGAACTTCGGACGCGGCAGGGCGCTGGTCTCGCCATAGGCAAACAGGCCGGAGATGCTAAAGGCCGGTCCTGCCGAGTTGGTGGTGTCGGTCTCAAGATCGCGCGACCACTGTCCGCGAAACGAGTTGGCGGCGTTGGCCCCGACCACGGTCTCCCAGTTGGCAATAATGATGCGCTCGTGGAAGTTGGCCGTACCGTTCTGGGTCACCGAACCGGCGCTGACGGTCGGCGCGGAGTTGTACCCGTTGGGCTGATGGAAGTCGTCCCAGAGGAACTGCGCGCTGATATGGTTCTTCTCGTTGAGCTGATAGTCGAGCTTGGGGAAGAAGATGTCCTGCTTCAGGTTGCGCGGATAGGCTCCAAGTTCGCTGAGAATATACTGCGCCGCCGTGCTGCATTGCGAGGCGGTCAGCGGCAACGGGCAGGTCGAGGTGCTGTTGGCATAGCCGAGAAGTGTCGAGGAGTTGACCGGCGTCGTGTAGAGAATCGGATTGACCTTGCGATAGCCGTCGTAGGTAAAGAAGTAGAAGAGCTTGTCCTTGATGATGGGGCCGCCAACCGAACCGCCGAACTGCTGTTGCTGATGGACAGTCTGCGTGAGCAGCGTGGGATTGCCGCCGTTGTGCAGCGCGTTCCACTTGTTGTACGGATCAAGGGCGTTCAACGCAGGGTAGCGCAGGTAGTAAAAGAGATCGCCGTGAATCTGGTTGTATCCGGACTTGGTGACGGCGTTGATGATACCGCCCGCGGCCTGGCCGAACTCGGCCGAGTAGCCGGAGGCAGACGCCGCAAACTCCTTGATGGAGTCCTCGGAGTAAACATAAGGTGCGCCGGTAGCGCGGCCTCGCGCCTCGGAGAAGAAGGCCTGGTTGTTGCTCGTGCCGTCGACCAGGTTCTCATTGAAGAGGCCGGAGATGCCGCGGAAAGAGAGGATGCCGCTGGAGCCGTCCGGCACAACATTGGGCGTCAGCAGCGCAAAGTTGTCGAAGCGGCGGCCATTGACCGGAAGGTTCGAGATGACGGCCTGATCGAGGGTCTGCGATACCGAGGTCTTGGCGGTGTCGAGCACGGGTTCATCGTTCGCATCGACGACGACCTCGGAACTGACGGAGGCGAGCGGCAGAACCGTGTCGAGGCCAAGAGTGTCGCCGACGGTCACCACCAGGCCTTTGCGGTCGACCTTGGCAAAGGAGCCGCCGCCGAGCACTACCTCATAGTGGCCGGGCTGTAGGAACGGCACGATGAAGTAGCCTGCCGAGTTGGTGGCGACGGTGTGCACAGCGCCGGTATCGGTGTCGGTGACGACGACAGTGGCTTTGGGGACGAGGGCTCCGGCTTTGTCCGTCAGGGTACCGGCAATAGAACCGCTGCCGGCCGATTGTGCGGCCATTGGCGACATACTGGCCATGCCAAATGCAGCAACCGCAGAGGCGGCACATAGGCGATTCATGAAGGTTGGGGACATTAGAGGCAAGTCTCCTGGAAAAATAAGGTGTTGAGGGCAGATCTCTCTGCCAATCTATAAGTGGGTTTCGGCGATACGATCAATATATCGCACCGCCGAAGACCCATGACGGCTAAAAGTCGTAACGCAAAGAGAACTGCATACGGCGTGGGATGGTGAGTTCCGAACTCGCCACACCCAGGGTGCTTCCACTTGTGAGCTCCGGGTTGATGGATTCGGGATCGAAGCGGACGGTATTGGTTGCGTTATAAACCTCCCAGGCGAACTTCAGGGCACCGACTTCACGGAACTTCCAGGACTTGTTCACCCCGGTGTCCAGGCCTATATAGCCATCGCCGCGGAAGTTATTGCGCTGTCCAGCTTCACCTGGGTAGGGAAGGCGTATCGGATAACCGTTGTTCACGCCGCTGTTGAGGACTGCCGCGTTGAGATACGTCGGCTCAACATTCGGCGAGCTGAGGTACTTGTGCGTTTTGACGTTGCCGGTATTCACCGCAAATGAATCGTCGTCCCAGTCGGTCGTGTAGCCTGGCTCAATGAGCGAGAAGGGCAGGCCGCTGCTATACCGGAGGATGCCGGAGATCTGCCAACCGCCGATAAGCGCGTCGACTACCGGTTTCGTATTTCCGAAGAAAGCTTTGCCTCTGCCGAAGGGAAGGGTGTCGACAACGTTCGTCGTCAGCAGGTTGGTGGTGTCGAAGTCCGATACCCCCTTGTTGAGCTGGGGCTTCCAGGTATTGAGCAGCGCGGTGAAGCCTCCATTGGAGCCGAAGCGCTCAACGTCGGAGCCCCAATCCAGGGACTTCGCGTAGGTGTAGTTCACATCGAACTGAAGACCGTGGCTGGTGGGGTGATGGAGTGTGATCTGCGCCGCGTTGTAGTAACTCATGCCGTTGGTCGTGAGCGCATAGAGCGACGCAAACTGTGGCTGCCAGAACTTCGATTGATAGCCAGTAGGGCATCCGTATTCGCAAAAGAAATCGATGTCCGCGAGGGATTCGGTCTCGCCCAGGGTCGCCCGGTTGGGGGACCACTCGTTGGTGTAGATCGCCTGCGTTGCGGTCTCCCCCTTATAGTCAAAGTTCTTCATGAAGGGGAAGACATTCTCGAAGTATGGAATAGTGGCGACCTTTGCATACTGATTGACGCCACTGGCAAAGCCTGTAACAGCAGCACCACCCCCAGGCGCCACACTCCCGTTGTAGCCGCCATTCGCGTCCACGGCCTTGGCCAGTTGGACGCCAGCCGCGTAATAGTCCCCACCACCCTGAGGATCGACGAAGTCGACTGGCTCGGCGATATCCATGCTCTGGAGATTGTGCTTGGACACGCGGCCGACATAGTTCGTCTCGAGTGTGAAGCCGCCCGGCAACTCACGCTCGATAGACAAGTCGAAGGCTTCGGTATAAGGCGTCTTCTGTACGTTGTCGACACCGGAGCTGATCGAGAAGTTCGTTACGTTGGCGATTGTATTTGGAGTGTACGGATAGGTGAGCGTGGCCGGTACCGGTCCGTTGTTGAAGGGCAGAACATTCCGTGCCGTATAGCGAGGCGAAGTATTGATGTACTCGGTAGCGGCAGGATTGGTCACGGAGTTGGACAGGCCGAAGGCGCCGTTCTGGTCGTAGTCGTTGATCAGGCCTTCACCGAAGTGGTCATAATACATGCCGGCGCCGGCGCGGATCGAGGTCTTGTTGTTCGGTGCAAAGACGATGGCGAAGCGGGGAGCGATGTTGTCCTTCACCTCCGGATACAAGCCCGGCTTGCCATAGAACTTGCCAGCCGGGGCAAAGGTGACGTTCGGCTCGTAGATCTCGCCCTGCAGGGCCGAGGCCTCGCGCTGCTTGTACCAGGCGTCGGTATTCAGGGTCGGCGTAACTTCTTGTCCATTGGTCTCCCACGGAGTCTGCAACAGCACATAGCGCAGGCCGAAGGTCATGGTAAGGTTCGGTTGAATATGCCAGGCATCCTGCACGTAGGCCTCATACTCATTGGCCTTGAAGTTGCGCTGCAAGAACGCGCCGTCAGCCAGCAGCGTGCCGGAGGTGGCGCTGGTGAGCTTGTAGTTGCTCTGAATGCTGACCGAGGGTATTGTGCCCACCAGGTTGGCATACGCAATCAGATAGGAGTTCGCGAATCCGCCATCCACCGGCTCCGCCGACCCATTCGTCAGCGTGGGATCGGGGGCGCCAATGTCTCCCAGCCAGTATGGATTGGAGTTCGCCTCGTTATACGAGTCCTCGTCCGAGTTACGGTTCTGGTGGATCAGCCGCCAGTTCGCGCCGATCTCGATATCGTGCTTGCCAGTGGTGATGTTCAGGTTGTCGACGATGTTATTGACTGGCACGCTATTAATAATGCTGCGCGTCTCGGCCGTGGGCGAGGACATGAAACGGAAGTCGACATAGTCGCCCGAACCAATGCCGAAGGTGCCATTGCCCTGCCGGATATATCCATAACGGATATCGTTGACCACGTTCGAGGAGATGGTCCAGGTATCGCCGAAGGTCATGCCCTTGGTGTTGTCCTCGTAATGGTACGAGGGTGGCTGCCCAGGGAAGTTCTCCTGCCCCAGGGTAATGTCCTTCTGCAGGTTGCCGCGGGCGAAGATGCGGTGCTTGGCGGAGGGCGTGTAATCGATACGCACGATGGTCGTGTTCTGCGACCTGGGGTAGGGCGAAGCGAAGTTGTAGGTACCAGTATTTAGGCCATCGCCCGTGGTATTCAAAAGCGCCTTCGGCATAGCGGCAAAGTAGGCAATCGCTTTGGGGTCCGCTCCAGGGCTGTAAGGATAGGCCGTCGTGTTACACACGCTGCATCCGTTGTAGTTATCCAGTATCGCAAGATTGGCCTCGGTGAGGGTCTGCGTATTCGGATCCAGGGCTCCAGAGGCAGTGTCCCCTTGATAGAGGATGTTGCCGGCCAGGTACGACGGGAAGGCCGTGGTCTGCACCACCTGTGAGTCTTCCGCAATCCGCTCCCCTTCATAGTTCGCAAAGAAGAAGAGCTTGTCCTTCACGATAGGACCGCCAAGGTCGATGCCGAAGATGTTGCGCACCTCCTTGGGGGGTCTGTTGGCATCTCCTGCAGCCAACTCCGCCTGTAGATTGAAGAAGTCGTTGGCAACCGTGTTGGTGGGGCGGAAGTACTCGTAGGCCGCGCCATGGAACTTGTTCGTACCGGACTTGGTGACCAGTGAAACCTGCGCGCCCGAGGAACGTCCCTCGTCCGCATTGCCGTTGCCGGTCGTGACGTTGAACTCCTCGGTGGCGTCCTGGGTCTCGCGCAGCACGCCGAAGAATGCATAGCCATTGACCTGGTCGTTGTCGTCGACGCCGTCTACCGTAATATTGCCCTGGTCGGAGCGGCCGCCGTTCACTGAGCCGCTGCGGCTGTCTGCTTCGGTGGGGTCGCCGTCCGGCGGGGGCAGGTAGAACACGCCCGGTTGCAGCGATAGAAGGTCAGCAACGTTGCGGAATTCGCTGGGCAGCGCCTGGATCTCAGCGTTGTCCTTCGAGCCTCCCAAAGAGGCGTCGGTGGTATTGATCGTCTGCGCCGCTGCCGTCACGTCGACGACTTCGCTGGATGTCTTTACTGACAACGAAAAGTTAATCGTCGCCGGCGTATTCACCAGCAACTCCGCGTTCTTGCTCTGTTCGCCAAATCCCGGTGCGGCGATCGTAATCGCATACTTCGCGGGAGCGATCTGCAACAGCTGATACTCGCCGTCGCCCTTGGACTTGGTGGAGAACGTCTGACCCGCCGCAGTGTTGACCAGCGTAATGGTCGCGCCGGGCACAACTGCGCCGCTTGGGTCCTTCACCACACCGCGCAGCGATGTCGTTGCGTTCTGGGCGAAGGCGGTTGTTGCCAAAAGTGAAATCAGCAACATAAGTGCGGATGCACCAAAGCGTCTCATCAAACTTCCTCCAAAAGAAGGACCGCAGAATCTTCTCCGGCCCTTCTGGTCGTATGGTGCTCGTTGCCTGATAGTTATGGTGTCACTGTCAGGGTAAAGGTTGTGGTTGCCTGGGTGCCGGGACTGGCAGAGGTACTGCCCGCACCATTGGCAATGACGGTGACCGTGGATGCACCGGTAGGAGTAGCCATGCCCAGCGAACTGCAGGCTGTCGTAGCCAGTGACCCACAGAGCAGGATGGCCAGCACCAGCAGCTGGCGCCCGCGAAGCGTGAGCTGCTTGCGGCGGAGGCCGAGCAAGCCGGCGAGCATCAGGGCCGGCAGCCACAGCAGGCCGGAGGCTCCCACACCTTTGACCGCGTGCGGTTGCTCGGTCGTGATGGTCAGCGTTCCCGTATACAGGGCACCGTTGGCTCCCGGAAGCGTGAAGTAAGACAGCGGCACACCGGTTGAAGGCGGAATATTGGGAATGTAGCTGAAGGTGCAGTAAGAGTTCGCCGGCAGACCGGTGCAGACCAGTGGCGCCTGGCCGGCCCAGTTGCCGAAGACTGTCGCCGTAACGCTTACCGCGCCCGAACTGCCCTGCGCGATGCTCAAACTCGTCGGGTTCACGGCGATCGTAAAGCCCGCAGTCGATGGGATCAGGCCAATCAAGTTGGCTGGAGCAGCCGTTGACGTATAGAAGTGCGTGTCCCCCGAGTAGACGGCATAGAGAGTATGCGTGGGGGCTGTAGGCAGAGCAACGGTCAGCGTCGCCACACCGGTTGTGGTGTAGGGATTCGCCGCAACGGTGGGCACCGCGGAACTTGGAGGCAGGGCCTCGACCGTCCCCAGCAGCTTCGCCGGCGTGACGCCGCTATCGTAGAACGCTACTGTTCCACAGGTCGTTGGATACGTGACCGTCGGAGTTGTGGTCAGGGGTTTGCAGAATACTGTCATCGTATTGACCTGCGGCGTAACAACTGCCTGGAGCGTGATCGAGCCTGTGCCGACAGTCCCCGCAGTCGATGGCGTGACAATGCTGAGCGTACTGGTCGTCAGCCCAATATTGATCGCCTCCGTCGCAGTAGTCGTCGTGTAGTTCGCGTCGCCAATATAGGTTGCCGTGATCGTGCCTGGGCCAGGCACCACTGCCGTGGTGATCAGGTTGGCGATGAGCGCGTCACCGGTTGGAACGATCCCTGCCGTCGCGGTTCCCAGGGGGATAGTCGCACCCGCGCCGGTCAGCTCCGAGAAGCTGATGGCCAGGTTCGGAAAAGGAGCAGTAAGAGTTCCCTTGCCCTGGTTGTTCGGATTCATCGTCACCTTGCTCTCAATCGAGTAACCCGTTCCGATATCACCGGTCGGAGGCGCCGTCATGGTCAACGTGGGCGTATTCGGCAGTTGCACAAGCGTCACAGGCGCAGACATCGCGCTGGCATCGACTGTTGTGGAACCTGCAAAGTTTGCCGTGAGAGCATACGTCCCGGGAACCAACGTAGCAGGGACAGTAAGCGTCGTTGCCTTTGCTGCGGTAGCAGTGGCATTAGCGATCTCGACGCCATTGGCATAGAGGTACAAGGTGCCTGCGGCTGTGGCAGAAGACAAGGTTGCGACAACCGAACTGGTAGCTCCTACCTGGAAGCTGGTCCCGCTGGGAACCGGCGCCGCCAGTGTGATCGTTGTGGTGGTCCCGGAGATCACCGTCACAGTGGTGGTCTTGGTGGTGCTCGCGTAGTTGCCGTCCGTGTCCGTGAAGGTTGCCGTGATGGTGTGAGCGCCCGTCGTGGTAATCAGCCCAGTCGCCGTGGTCACAGTGCAGGCGGCGGCGGGGGGGGAGGCGGCGTTGGCGGCGAGCGTGCAACTCCCGAGGGCGACCGGTGCGGTGGCCACGGTGGTGTCCGCGAACGTCACCGTCCCGGTTGCCAGCGAGCCGGTGTACCCATTGCCATACGTTTTCGCGGGAGCTGCATTGGCCATCGAGAAGAACAGGGTTGCCGAGGCCGAGGCCGCTATTTCAGCTGCTGCAGCCGTAAATGTTGGCGTCTCAACCACCGGCGTCACCACGATCGTGAACGTGGGCGACACCGCGGGAACGAAACTCGGGTCGCCGTTGTAGGTAGCCGAGATCGTATACGTGCCGGCATTGAGCACAGGGTAGTTCGGAACGCAATCGGCGACGAAATCTAAGTCGCACTCGAAGCCGGAGCCGGCGAGGAACTGCGCATCGTCGCTGGTATCGAGAGGTGTGGTCAAGGACGGCAAGGCGACGCCATTCTTCGCGACGCTATAGGTAACTGTCCCGGTAGGCGTTCCAAAGCCCGAGCTGTTGAGCACGTAGCCATCGAGATACAGATTCTGCCCATAGGCCAGGGACGTGATGCCAGGTCCGGTATCCGTACCGGCGTTGTTCACGGCATACGCATCTACCTCCATGGTCGTTGTCTCCGGCGAGACGATGACCGCGATGGGCTGCGAGTTGCTCCCGGCGTAGATGGTGTCCCCGGTGTAGTGAGCGTAGACGTTATAGCTGCCTCCGGGCAGGCCGGGGAAGTTTCCGCTCATCATGAGGGCGCCATTGTTCAGCGCGTCATAGACATCGCCATCGCCTGCATAGCCGCCGCAGGGAGCAGGAGAAGGCAAAGGCGATCCATTGAAGCTTGGGACGTAAGGAATGCCAGTGCCGAGGATGAGGCTCGCTGTAGCACCCGTGACCGTTGTCGTGGGGATGCCCAGCGTTGTTGCCGATAAGGCCACTTCGAACTGCGTCGCCGATAGCCCCGCGCTAAGGACCGTATACGCCCCTCCGTTCAGGGATGTCGTCAAGCCGGATAAGGTCACGCTCGCGCCCGCGGCGAAAGTGTTGGCCGCAGTCACCGTAACCACATTGTTGGCAATGGAAAAGGCCGTGATGGTCGCGGTTACGGGTGTCAACGCCAGGGGTAGAGTCAAACTTACCGGCGGGTTGCCAACTTGAATCTGGAAGGTCGTCCCGGTGGAAGCCGTAACGTACTGGTAGGTATTGTTCAGGACTGCAAGCTGCCCGGGCAGGCCGGTCAGGAGAACATAGGTGCCGGCGCCGATCATACTGCTGGTCCCGCCTACATTGGCGCCCAACGATACGTTGCCCGTAAAGGTGATGGTGTACAGATAGCCAAGGCTTACGCTCCCTGTCTGGGCCACGCTGAACCCCGTAATGGGAACTGTCGGCCCGCCGTAGTTCGCGCATCCCCCCGCGGAGATGTTGTAGAACCCGACACCGCCCTGGTCTGCGGTCACAGCGATGATGCCGACATCACCGGTAGGGATCGGTAGATTGGGATTCTGAGTGGGATATCCCGTACTGTCCACGGGATATACATTGATGCTCATATTGACATCGTCGTTATGCGAGATCAGGATGGGCTGGACCTGGGTGTAAGGGTTGGTGAAGTCCAGAATATTGAAGCCGACCGTGGTGGGCAGGAATGTGGCGGCGGCTACCGGCCAGAGCGCGACAAGGTTGGCCGCGTCGGGCGAACCGAGACCCGTGGTCAGGTCATAGCCTGGCGTAGCAGTCCACCCGATCTGGCTCGTGGTGGAACCATTCTTGGTCGTAATCTGGTTAGTACCCACCGTCACGTCGTGGAAGCCGCACATCGTGGTGTTCGCGGTGTTCGTCAGGGGGTAGGTGCTCGCATTACAGCTCGCCGCGTTCGGCTCCTGCAGTTTTGCAATCGCGTAGTAGTAGAAGTTCGGGTTGCCCTGCCGGCCGCACTGCGAAGTCGTCAGTCCGGCTGCCGTGCAGGCCGTTGCATTGGCCTGTGCCTGCGACTGGTTGATCAGTGCCTGGATGCCGGCCATGCTCGCGGTGGAGGCCGTCGTGCTCGCCACCAACCCGAAGCCATTAAGCAGCCCCGCCGCGGTCAGCGTGCAGTTGCCTTCATAGCACACGATCGCCCCGTCGTGCGCGGTGCCCGAGGCCATGGAAACGTCCGGCAGCAGGCGATGTGGTCCCGGCGTGTTGGTCAGATATCCACTCGGATAAGCCCCGAAGCCCGTCGGCACAGCAGGATCGGTAGTCAGGCTGATGCCCGGAATCCCAAGACTGCTGTTGGCAGGATAGCTCTGCCAATTGGGCAGCGGACTGTAAGCACTGACCCCGCCGCCGCCTGCGTAGAGGCCGGTAGCACCAGGGATTGTACCGCCGTTGATCGTGCCGGTCGTACTCTGGTTCCAGGTGTTTTCCGGAATGTACCCAAGGGCCGTCGCATAAGGTGGGGCTGTGGCCGCTGCTGCCCAGTAAGGATTTGCGCCCGTAATCGAATAGTACGTCGCCCCCTCGTTCAACTCCGTGCTGCCCACCGCGACGTTGAAAGGGGTCGAGGCGTAGGAATTGACGCTGTAGGTTGAACTGGCGATTGGCGCCGCGTCTCCGTCTTCCCAGGCTGCATAATATTCGTCATAGGCTGAGGGGCCAGTCTCACCCGCAGTCACAAATACCGACTGGCCCTGCGCTGCCGCCTGCTCCCACAATATCTGGAAGTACTGGACATCGCCATTCTCATAGTAGGGAGGGTAGACAACACCATTACCGTTGAACTCGCCGACCGCGGAATCGGTCTCATCCGCAACGAAGCTCATCACGATGATGTCCGTCAAATTGTTGTCGACCAGGTAGGCGGCCGAGTCATCGGCAGCCGAATAATCGAATACCGTGCTCCCGGTCGTCACATAGTAGAGGCTCGCCATCGGCGCAACGGCGCCGGCGACCTCGACATCGGTGGCGCCCATCACGTCGGCGTTGCCGATAGTGATGTCGTCGAAAGTGATGATGCCCGTGTCGGGGCCATCGTGGATGACGGTGATCTGGTTTACCGGAAGACCGAAGATGCTGCGGTAAAGTGCAACGTCGCTGGTGTTGATGTCCGAGTCTTCCACTACCCCGATAGACACACCTGTGCCGTTGATGCCCTTCGCCAGCAACGGAGCTGTGTCATACAACGCTGCATAATCGGCCCCGCCGATGTAGTGCGCACCGGCCGTTCCACTGACTGGGACCGTGGGGTTCGTAAATAGAGGATTGGCGCCGCCCGGAGCCGCGGCATGCATCGTGCCGTCCGGATCTCTCATCCCCAATTGTGTCGGTGCTCCCTGCTTGGGGCGAAAGTTGTTGAGCTTGGCGATGCCTCGCACCACCGGCGCCAGCGCACTGGGAATCGAGATGTCGGTCGCGTTCGAGACGCGCTGCTCGCCGTTCACCTTGTAGCTGTGCATCTCGGTGCGGAACGCCTTCTCTACCTGTCCTGAGTTACCGCTGAACTGGATCATGCGTGCACTGTTGGCCACCTTGTCGATCGAAAAACCGGCGCTCTTCAACCATCCCGTGATCTGCGCTACATCGGAGCTCTCAACGCCGAAGGTCGCGCCGAAGGTCTCTGGAGTCATCCACTGGTGATAGTTCGCATGGGTCGTCTTCTGTTGCTGATCCAGCAGGCTGACCAGCGCGTACTCCTGCTCGTCGCTGCTCTTGAGCACCAGCGTCATCCTGCGCATGGGTGTGCTTGGATCGAGCCGCCCGGTGTCTGTGAAATTGGCAACGCTTGCCGGATGCGAACCCTTGATCGCCGTCACCTTGGTGTTGTCGATCTTCCCCACAATGCGGGCCGTGGGGCGTACGCTGACGCGCGGGTTGGCAGCATACGCCGAAGAAACCATTACGGCGCCGAGGCTAAGAACCTTCAGGAAACGACCGAAGAAGAAGGACAAGGGGTGACTCCTCGAAAAAAAAGACAACTGAAATTTTGCGAATCACACGGCCCCAACGGGGTGTATGCCGATAAGTACACTGAGGCGGTCCGTGACAAACGAGTCAGAACTGCCCCAGGGGAACCAACTTGCTGCAAAATGAATGTCCTGATTTAAGCGGCAAGTGGACAGAATGTCAAGCTGCGATTAAAAAATGCAGTTGTCCTCTACTTCTCGTCCGGCCAAAATAGACACTAATATTGGTTTCTAAGAGGATAACGGTCTAAGTGAGTGAATAATTATGCGTATATTTCTTGAATAATTATGCATGCCTAGCAGGCTTGTTACCCATTTGTCTGAAGCTTGCAGGTTTCCACGCACACAATCCAATCCATCGCTAAGATCGTTAGCGTTTGTTTGCAAGGACCATGGAGAAAGAACGGAAAGGGTCTGTCTTGTTCAAGATTGTTTGCTATGAGCGACGCGTCCTTCAGTTCCAACGCCGGTTGTTATAGTTCCTCGACACTGCTTGCCGGTTGAAACAGTGTCGACCTCCAGAGATTCGAGGGCGTTGCATTCACTCTATTTATGCACCAATTCACTGCTTTTTGCGACTCCGGGAAGCCAAATGGCCATACTGCAGCGGAACTGGATAAGAACAGAGCCAGCCGCCTAGTAGGTTCATGCTTCAGCGCAGGATTAAGCAGAATTACGGACTGCACTCTCGAAGACTTCGGGAGGACTTTGTGGCATCGAGCTGCCTGTAATTTCCGTTCTCCAGGAAAAACTAGTGGCGGCAGCCCATGTGTTTCCTTGACAAATAGGAGGGCTGTTGATACATCCTTAACAAACCGGACTTCTTTTTGTTTGTCATCGCAGCGGCCTAGTTGTAACCAAAACTATCTGCTGTGCATGTCTATATCTGCATCATCACAGTGTCTCACCGATCAGGCTTGTAACTGTTGAGGGCCCCCCGCTATAACCGGGAATCTTGATATTGATGCAATTGACCGATTTGATCCATGCACGGCCATCTTCCGAGTGCAGGCGAGGAACAGCTCTTCGCTGGCAAGAGTTCACCAACAACCCGGCCATGCCTTCTTCCCGGCGGCCAACCTCTATCTATCTGGGTGTTATGACAAACTTCTCGATGAAATCTCTGCTGAAGCCGCTCTCCGTCACGGTTCTTTCCGTCGCCGCCCTTTTCGCTGCGCTACCTGGCTTGGCCCAAACGGCGCAAAAGGTCCCGTCGCGCATCACGGCACCCATTGACGACTCAAACCGCCTCACGCTCACCGGCATGAGTCCCGGAAAAGAGATTAAGGACAACGACCTCGGCAAGGTCGACTCCTCGACGCCACTCGGCGGCATGACGCTCCTCTTCAGCCGCACGCCGGAGCAGCAGGCAGACCTCGATGCTCTGGTCGCCGCACAGCAGGACATCCACTCACCCCTGTATCACCAATGGCTCTCGCCCGAGGAGTTCGGCGCCCGCTTCGGCGTCTCCAGCGAGGACATCGCCAAGGTTTCAGCCTGGCTACAGCAAAAGGGTTTTACCGTCGACCGCGTCGCGCGCGCCAGTAACTTCATCGTCTTCTCCGGCAACGCGGCGCTGGTCGAGTCCGCCTTCGGCGCCCCGATTCACAACTACAGACTGCCCGACGGAACTGTTAGCTTCGCTCCATCGGAGCACCCTTCTCTCCCTGCTGCTATTGCCCCAACGGTGCAGTACATTCGCGGCCTTAACAGCTTCCGCAAGCACTCCAAAATAAGGAAGCCGATGGCGCAGAAGAAGGGCTCTCATCCCAACTTTACCAATGTCAACGATTACGAAGGGGAGTACTACGCGCTGGGCCCGCAGGATCTCGCCACCCAATACGATATCAACGCCGCGTACAAGGCCGGATACACCGGCAACGGCCAGTCGATCGTCGTCGTCGGCGTGTCTGAAGTTGTTCCCTCGGATATTACAAACTTCCAGAGCATCTCCGGTGTCCCGACCGCCAAGGCTCCCATCTACATACTCGTTCCCAACTCTGGACAACCCGCCTACTCCCCCGGAGACGAGAGCGAGTCCGATCTTGACCTCGAGTACTCCAGCACCATCGGCAAGGGTGCCCAGGTCTTTTTCGTCTACACCGGCGCCAACTACAACAACGGCACCGACGACGCCACCCAGTTGGCCATCGATGACAAGATCGCCCCCATCATCACCACCAGCTATGGCGACTGCGAATACTATGTTTACGAATACGAAGAGGGCGGCTCGACGGCTTACTTCACTGCTGAAGATGCCATCTACGAGCAGGGAGTTGCGCAAGGCCAGTCGTTGCTAAACGCCGTGGGCGACGACGGCGCCGTCGACTGCATCGAATATGGCCTTCCCACAACTGTTGGTCAGACTCCATACGTCGACTATCCGGCCAGCAGCCCCTACCAAACCGGCATGGGCGCCACAGGGTTCCCTCAAAACGATTTCAACGTCGACTATCCCTTTGGAACCAGCCAGGTCTCTACCTACTGGCTCAGCAATACAAAGGGCAGCTCTCCGATCATCAACTCCCTCATCAAGCCTGTTCCCGAAGTCGTGTGGAATGACGACGATCCTAGCTTCGGCACCTCGGCCGGCGGCGGCGGCTGTAGTTTGTATGAAACTATTACGGGTACTGACTGGCAGGCGTCGACCAACCTAATCGGCGGCGTCGCCATTCCTACCGCCTGCACGAACAAGAGCGGCAAGAACACCGTCAACGGGCGCATGGTGCCCGATCTCTCACTCCAGGGTTCCAACGAGAGCCCCGGGCTACTGGTCTGCTCCAGCGATTCTTCAGCCTGGGTCACTGACCAATACGGCAACCCATTGCAGCAAGGCAGCTGCGTCAACGGCAGCTTCTACGACGCCACGGGCGATTGGCTCACCATCTTCGGAGGCACCAGCTTCGATGGCCCCATCTTCTCCGGCATGCTCGCCATCATCAACCAGGCGCTCAACGCCG
>Ga0302315_10003408_pt1 | contig 14353 bp, 11 predicted proteins | sample III_Palsa_N3_1_FD_200532 | JGI IMG/M metagenome (GOLD analysis project Ga0302315, IMG submission 200532) | Peat permafrost microbial communities from Stordalen Mire near Abisko, Sweden - III_Palsa_N3_1 | ecosystem: Environmental > Terrestrial > Soil > Palsa > Peat permafrost | place: Sweden... | reverse complement strand
ATTTACGCCAAAACCCTTCAATACGAAAAAGCCGAAGAAGATTTTAAGGAAACGATAAAGATCCACCTTGAAATGGGCGAAAGGCTGGGGCTTGGTATGGTGTATCATAAAATAAGCCTGCTGTATGTAGCCATGGGCCGCCTACAGGAAGCCAAAGATATACTAAACAGCACGCTTGAATTTAGCGATAAATATAAAATGGTTATCGTTAAGTTTAAGTGCAGCTATTTATTGTACCAGATATATAAACAGGAAAACGAACCTTTAAAGGCCATATATTATCTTGAGCAATACCTCGAGCAAAAAGAAGCAGTAATTAACGCCCAAACCCTAAAAGTAATTGAAAATTACGAGCTGATTACCAAAATGGAATCGCTTGAAAAAGAGGCGCAGGTGCAGAAGGAAAAGGCCGAAATTATTGAAAAAAAGAACCGTGCCGAACAGGTCGCGCTGGTAAAGCAGGAGTTCCTATCGACAATGAGCCACGAAATAAGGACGCCTTTAAACGCGGTAATCACCATTGCATCATTATTGGGCGATGAACAAACCAGGGATAAAAAGCAGTTGGTTAACTCGCTAAAATTCGCGGCAAATAACCTGTTGTTGATTATTAATGATATCCTCGACTTTACAAAACTTGATGCAGGCAAAGCGCGCCTGGAAACAAGGCCCTGCAACTTCAGGCTGTTGCTTGGTAATATAAAAAACACCTATGATGGCCTCGCCAACGAAAAAGGCTTAAACCTTGTGTTAACCATAGGCCCGGGTGTTTCAGAATCGTATGAGGTAGATGAAACCAAAATGTCGCAAATTTTAGGCAACCTTATTACAAACGGCATAAAATTTACTGATAATGGCAAGGTTGAAATTATAGTTGAAAAGGTAAAAAGCACACTGCAAAACGATAGGCTTAGCTTTAAAATTACCGATACCGGCAGCGGAATTGAAAGCAGCTATATGGATGATATTTTCGAAAGTTTTTCTCAGCCAAAATCTATTACTACACGCAAGCAGGGCGGTTCGGGGTTAGGGTTGGCCATCGTAAAAAAACTGGTTAGCCTGCATGGCAGCAATGTTACCGTTAGCAGCACCATAGGACAAGGCTCTACCTTTAGTTTTGAGTTAGAACTGGAAAAATGCGATAACCCAATAAAAACATCGGCAAAATATTCCGACCAGCTAAAAGACAAAACAGTTTTACTGGCCGAAGATAACCTGATAAACGCCATGCTGATAAGCAAATTGCTGTCTAATTGGAAAATTGTAACACAACATGCCAAAAACGGGCTTGAGGCTGTTGAAATGTCGAAACTAAAAACGTTCGATTTTATTTTAATGGATATTCACATGCCCGAAATGGATGGCTTTGAAGCCACGAGGAGTATCAGGACTTCAAAAGAAATAAATATTAAAACCCCCATATTCGCCCTAACTGCTGATATAACAGCCGAATCGATTGAAGAATACACACAGTATTTTAATGGTTTTTTAAGAAAGCCCATCGAGATTGATAAGCTTTATGAGGCATTGGTTAATGCAGGATAGTAAAGCATTTAAACCCCAAAAGGGCTTAAATGCCTCAGTAGTAATTTAGTTAACAGGATAATGATGGCCTTTTTGGTCGTCATTAACATATTCAAGGTAACCGTATTCGTTTACATGTATATTACTTAGTTCAAGCGGTTTAACTTTTATAGGTTTTTTTGTTTTCGCTTTTAATTTTGGCCCGGCTAAAGGAAGTAGTATGGTTATTATAAGTGCGCTTACTTCAAGTGCTGTATAAAACGTTGTCATTTTTGCATTATTAATTGTGTATAAATCAGATCGTAATTATACCTATTGCACCAAATGCGTGCCATAAAAAGCTAAAAGCTATAAAATTACTTTTCTGCATATAAAACGCTCCAAAATTTACTTTTCAATTAATTAAGGGGTGGTTTTATTGTTATTTTTACACAATGCCATTATCAAAATGAAAATATGCGTTTATCATTTTGTATAGTTTGCCGGAAAAACTAACAGCCTGTTTCAAAATGAGTTATCATAATTGCATGTTAACATTAACCCCGTGCTTAACATAATGATAATATTAAATACACATTGTAATAGCTTACCTTTGCACGAAACAATTCAACCTTATGAAAAAAGCGAAACAGAAATCGGGCGTTAAGTCAGCTAAAAAAGTTGCCGTAAAGGCATTAGAGCTGCGTTTAATTTCTGCAGTAAAAACCATTGCTAACCAGGTAGTTCCCGAAAGCGAAAAGCTTGCCAAAAAAATAGAGAAAAGCTCAAAAAAGCTTGCCAAAAAAATTTCGAAGCAAATACCTGAACCAAAGGCGCCTAAAGCTCCTAAAGCAGAGGCTGCACCCAAAGCTAAACCCGCTGTAAAAGCAAAACCGGCCGAGACGCCAAAAGCACCGGCTGCAAAGCCACAGGCAAAACAGCCAGTAGCTGCAAAAGCTAAACCCGCTGCAAAAAAACCTGCCACAACCGTTAAGGCAGAAAAGAAATAAACAATTTAACTGATTTTATAAAAAAGGGCCTTTATACTTTTGTATAAGGCCCTTTGTTTTTGCTGTACATTATGGCTACTGCTTTTTTCTCATAATATGCCTAACCTCTATTAAGCCCTGGTTGGCATAGCTGTTTACCAACTCCCACCCTTTGGATGCCATATAGTTTAACGCGTCAACATCAGATGTAAGTTCTTTTAGCGAATCCGAATATTCTGTTGACACATTCTGTTGGCCCAAGTCAACCACAGTATCATATTTATTTGAAAAAGCATGCCTTGTAACTATTAGCATGCAATAGGTATCATTTGCCATTATATTAGTTTTATTTTAGGTATTTGTTAAGTTTCATTCAAATATATTAAATTTTACTGTTTGCAGCTGTCTACTTATATCGGCAATTAAATGCCTCAAATCTTCTCCTATTAGCCTATGGTCTGTGTTATCGCCGCACCATTCTTTTTTAATAAATGTAAGAAAACCTAAACAAAAAAGCCCTGGGTTTTTTAACCTAAGGCTTTAATTTTCCTGGTCGGGATGAGAAGATTCGAACTTCCGACCTCCAGCACCCCATACTGACTGCGTACTGTCTTATTTGTGTGTAAATGAGTTAATAAACGCTGTATTTGTTCTTGTATACCTTATAAGGGGTAAACAAAGAGGTAAACATTTAAAGTTAGTAAATTTCATTTGATGTGTCATTGGCGTATTGGATTAAGTGAATAAATAATTATAAAGCCCACCCAGGTTTGGTGCGATAAAGCAAGAAAGGAAACGGAATAAATAGACCGTGTAAGGCATTTGGGTTTATGCCGTAGTCTTTCTTGCGCTTCAGAAGCACCAGTCCTAACTTTGCTTGCTAATTATTGATTACTCTCTCCTCACAACTTCCAGAATATTCATAATTCTTGTACTTCATATGGAGAGTTACAAACTTTTGATAATTATTGGAACCACTATCTATAAACCACTCTATCCTTATTCTTAATCCAGGAAAAACAAGATTTCTTACTTTATAGGGGTACTGTAAATTGTGGATTGGGTTAGGTGGTAAGTATTTTTTCATCTTGACTTTTTATAAGCATAAATTTTTTGATACCATTTATAGAATGAATTGACTATCTACCAACTCTCGGGTGAAGACAGGGAACACATTCTCTACTCCATAGATGGCCTTATCTAACATGCTAAGACGAGGTTGGCTTATAAGAAGTGAACACTACACCTGATAATCAGTTACTTTAATAGCAACACGATGGATACACTACCGACTTCGAACATTATTTTAATTCATCGCGCATCAGCACTTTTTTGCCATTTTTAATCCAATACATGCCATCTTCTGTCAAGGTTATCTCTTTCTGATAGCTATAAAAGAAAACATTACGGTCAATCGGAATTTTCACATAAATGCAGTTTGTGTTCTGACTAATAGCAATTGCCTTGGTATTTATTGAAATAAAAGAAGGGCTAGGAGAACCATTAACATAACGATCAGGAATTTTTATTTTAATTCGGAAGCTTTTTAGATTTAAATAATTAAAAACAGTATCGATGCGTATGCCTTTAAAACTATATGCAGTATAATTATTATATATAATTAGCTGATACTGGGATAGATAATCCCCAGATATATTAGTCTCTATTACAATTTTTGTTTTTTTTCCTATGCTGTCTACTACTTGTTGTTTAACAGTAACATCATAATTATTATTATCGATACTATCAGGATATAGTGTATATACTTTACCCATATGAACATATTTTCCTTTATTGAAGTTATATGTAAAACTATTGTAATTCAAATTATAATAGAGGTACCTGTAAGTCTGTGCATCATCCAGCTTGAGTGATACAAATTCCTGTGCTATATGAATATGTATTCTTTTTGTTTTGCACGATAGAATCGTGAAAAATGTTACGAAAATTATTGCATTGATAAATCTGACTTTCATTGGTTTCCTCCTTGTGCTTTTCCTTTATCTACGGCATCGTTAAAATTAGGATCGTCTAAACCACAGACTGGTTCGACAGTATTTCCAAAGCCCAAATCACCATCTATTATGTCCCCGCAGGGTCTCCTGAAAGGGACCCTGCGCTCTAAGACATGTTTAGTCGGGATGAGAAGATTCGAACTTCCGACCTCCAGCACCCCATGAGTACCGCGTACTGTCTTTTATCTGTGTATTTAGTTAATTAACGTATAAAATATCAATTGTGCCGCTCTATGAGGTTAACAAAAAGGTCAACAAAGTATTCAAATTTAATGATTTCGGTTTCTTTTTCCATAAGCATACTGATTAAGTGAATAAATAATTATAAAGCCCAATCCAGGTTTGGTGCGATAAAGCAAGAAAGGAAACGGAATAAATAGACCGTGTAAGGCATTTGGGTTTATGCCGTAGTCTTTCTTGCGCTTCAGAAGCACCAGCCCTAACTTTGCTTGCTAATTATGTATCACATCTCCTCCTTACAACCGGAACATTTACCTATGAATGATTTCCCTTATATCTCGTTTTTTAAAAAATGTCCACTTATATAAAGTCAACGATTGTGTTATCTATACTGGCTCGCTGTGGCACGAAATTCCAAAAGTCGAAGCAAGGTACAGCCTAGAAAATGAATGCTCCTAAACGCCTATAATAGCTTCACACATTTTGCTGCACTTTTAACTAAAATCGGGTTTTATATCCCCTATGTAATCAATTGTAGCAAAATATCAATCCAGGAAAATAAGGAAACTTGCTTTTATAGAGGGTGATGATTTACTGGATTAGTTAGGATCAATTCCTACTTGTCTATTTAGAAGTATATGTTTCTTGCCCTGTATCCGGGCAACGCCTAAATTGCTGTAGTGATTATGTATTCTTTCTTACTCATCCCTATTCCTAATCCAGCAAAAACAAAATTTACTTTATAGTGGTACTGTAAATTGTGGATTGGGTAAACCATTTTATCTAAACTTTTATAAGCTTACCATGCGCACACGCGTTACGAGTGCGCCAGCAGGAGCTAATTAAAGTTAATCATGAGATAGCCAGCGACCTGCTACACACGCAATTGCGATAATTATCAAAAGTGCAAAAATTAGGTAAGACCATTTATTAGCGAAATTTAAATTAATTCGATTGATATAGGGATCAGGAACGAATATTCTTTTAGTTGTATGATCGAAATAAAATATCCCATATTTATAATATTTATCTGTTTCCCTTTTCTCCGATGCCATAATTTATTATTTAAAGAAATACTCTATTAAAATCTTCCAGTCCTGTGGTTCTGAAGCCTTTCGACGAAATATAGCCACTTTTTTTTTATTTTTATGTCCCCGCAGGGTCTCCTGAAAGGGACCCTGCGCTCTAAGACATGTTTAGTCGGGATGAGAAGATTCGAACTTCCGACCTCCAGCACCCCATGCTGGCGCGATACCGGGCTACGCTACATCCCGAATAATGTAGGTCAGCAAATATATACTATGTTAAAATAATTTCAAAAAGCATTTATCTAACCACTCCGCTTTCAACACGCTTGCGGTACGACCAGTAAAACACTATCGGGAATACAAACAGGTTAAATATGGTATTGGTTATTAAACCGCCTATTACCACTATTGCCAACGGTTTTGATGCCTCTGACCCAATACCTGCCGACATAGCAGCGGGCAGCAAGCCTATGGCAGCCATCATGGCCGTCATTAGTATCGGGCGCAGCCTGTCTTCAACACCTGCCCGTAAAGCATCGGGGAATGATTTCCAGGTGGCATGGTGCCTTAGTTCTTTTATGTTGCTTTTAAAGCGGGTTATTAATATTACCCCGTTTTGTACGCATATGCCAAACAAAGCAATAAACCCAATGCCGGCAGATATGTTAAAATTGATATTGGTAACCAACAAAGCTAATATGCCGCCCATAATAGCAAACGGTACATTATTAAGCACCAGCAGCGAATCCCTGATATTGCCGAATAAAATAAATAATACAAAAAATATAAGCAGCAGGCTTATGGGCACCACCTGCGATAACCTTTGGGTTGCACGTTCCTGGTTTTCAAAATCGCCGGCCCACTCCATGTGGTAACCTTTGGGCAACGAAATTTTGGCGTTAACTTTAGCCTGTGCTTCCTTTATGGTGCTGCCCATGTCCCTGCCCCGTATGGAGAACTTGATAGCACCATACCGCTGATTTTTATCGCGGTAAACAATGCTGATACCTGTAATTTTTTGAATGCTTGATATCTCGCGTAAGGGCACATTATTGCCCGTTAGTGTTGGTACGCGTAAATCGCCTATGGAAACTTCGTTATTCCTGAAATCTTCGGGGTAGCGTATCCTTAAATCAAACTTTTGCTCACCCTCATAAATTTGGGTTACCGCTTTGCCGCCAATAGCCATTTCAATTACCGCGTTTGCATCTGCAGCAACTACGCCGTATTGTGCCATTTTGGTTTGGTTAAGGTCGATCTGTAATTCGGGCTGGCCCAGGTTGCGCATTACCCCCAGGTCTTCAATACCCTGTACTCCTTTTAAAATGGTGTATATGCTGTCCTCTTTACTTTCGATATACTTATAGTCATCTCCAAATAATTTAACCACTATGGAGCCTTTTACACCCGAAACAGCCTCTTCAACGTTATCTGATATAGGCTGCGAAAAATTAAGGTCGATACCGGGGATGTATTTTAGCTTTTCCTGCATCCGCTCAATTAGCTGCTCCTTGGTTTCCTTGCGTTTCCATTGGCTTTGCGGGTAAATATCTACGTGAAATTCGATATTATAAAAGCCGGTGGCATCGGTACCGTCATTTGGCCTGCCGGTTTGCGATAGCACCTGCTTTACCTCATCAAAACTTAAAAACACATTACGCATTTCATTAGCCAGCTTAACCGATTCGTTTAACGAAATACTGAGCGGACCTGTAGCGCGTACATAAATTGCACCCTCGTTTAACTCGGGCAAAAACTCGGTGCCTAACAGTTTAAAGCAGCCCAAACTAATAACCAGGGCTATAATAGCAATTGGGAAAACCAATTTGCGGCCCTTAAAACATAAATTGTAAAAACGCATGGCATTGCGCGTTACAAATTCCAGGAATACGTTGCGGCGTTCCCTAACGTTTTTATTGAGTAAAATACTGGCCAATGCCGGCACAAAAGTGAAGGTTAAAATTAAAGCGCCCAATAAGGCAAAGCCCAATGTCCATGCTAAAGGCGAGAACATTTTACCTTCCACCTTCTGAAAGCTGAAGATGGGCAGCAGGCCTATGATGATAATTAGCTTGGCAAAAAATATACCCTTACCGTTTACCTGGCAAGCGCGTTTAATCATGCCCAGCTTACTTAGCTTGTTGTAGGTTTCCATGCCCACCTCTTTTGCACGGTGGTCAAGCACAACAAAAATGCCCTCAACCATTACCACCGCGCCATCTATAATTATCCCAAAGTCAATTGCCCCCATGGATAAAAGATTGGCCGACATGCCCTTCAGCTTTAGGCATATAAATGCAAACAGCAGCGCCAGTGGTATAATTGCCGAAACAATTATTGTTGTGCGCCAATCGGCCATAAACAGAAATACGATAATGGTTACCAGTACAATACCTTCGCACATATTATGCAGCACTGTATCGGTTGCATAGTTTACCAGGTCATCACGATCATAAAACGTTCTTATTTTTACATCATCGGGTAAAATGGAATTATTAAGCTCGTTTATTTTTTGTTTGAGGCCTTCAATCACCTCACTCGGGTTTTCGCCCTTGCGCATTACCACTATGCCTTCAACAACATCAGGGTCTTTATCCAAACCCACCTGGCCCAGCCTTGGCAATGCCGATTCTGTTACATCGGCAATGGTTTTTACAAAAATTGGCGTACCCTTAATATTGTTTATTACGATGTTATTTATCTCTTCAATATTATTTAGCAAACCAATACCGCGTACCACGTATGCCTGCCCGCTTTGCTCAATAACATCGCCACCAACATTCACATTACTTTTTGATACCGCATCATAAAGCTGCAACGGGGTTACATTGTATTGTACCGCTTTTTTAGGGTCGATGGTTATCTGGTACGTTTTTACTTCGCCACCAAAGCTGTTAACATCGGCTACGCCGGGCACCGCTCGTATTTCGCGGTCTATTACCCAATCTTCAATAGTTTTTAACTCCCGTACCGATTTGTGGTTACTGGTTAACGTGTACCTGAAAATTTCGCCGGTAGGGCCATAAGGCGGTTCGATGGATTGATTAGTACCATCCGGAAGGTCGGCATCGCCAATGTGATTGTTTACCTGCAGGCGCGCAAAGGCATAATCAATATCATCATCAAACGTTACTGTTACTACTGATAAACCAAAAAGCGACGACGACCTGACACTTGTTTTCTTTTCTGCCGGGTTCATGGCAATTTCAATGGGGCGGGTAACAAATTTTTCCACCTCTTCCGCGCTCCTGCCCGGCCACTGTGTAATTATGGTTACAGAAGTATTGGTTACATCAGGAAAAGCATCAATACTAATGGTTTTAAAGCTGATATAACCTGCTATTACCAGCAGGCCGGTAACAAAAAATATGAAAATTTTATTTTTTAACGCAAACGCGAGTATAGCATTTATAAATCGGTTCATCCTGTCTACTGATCTTTAAGTGATTCATAAAGATATACCTGTCGCGACGCTATAATACGGTCTCCGGCTTTTACGCCGCTGCTTATGTAGGCGCGGTCTTCTACCTTTTTGGCTATTACAACTGGCTGTATGCGTACATGAGCCTTGCCATCAGCTATCAGCACATAATCTTTATCGTTATCAAAAATTATGGTGCCGGTATTTATTTCGGGCAGGTTTGCACCAGATGTTGCCTTTACCTGTATGCTGGCAAACATTTCGGGCTTCAATAAATTTTTCGGGTTATCAACCTTCACCCTGGCATGTATTACCTTGGTATCCGGGTCGAGCATGTTGTCTATTTTATCAATTTTCCCGGTGAAAATCTTATCGGGATAGGATAGTGTTGTAATCTTTACCGGGTCGCCTGTTTTTACGCTGGAGATATCAGATTCATAAACATTAATGAGTACATAAACGCTCGATAAATCGGCAATGGTAAACAGGTTCTGACTATTATCAGCCCTTATCTGGGTATTGCTGTTGATGTTTTTTTCGACAATAAAACCTGATATCGGCGCCTTTATCACGTAACCCTGCGCATTGCTTTTATTTATGCCGATAACTGCGCCGGCACGTGCATTTTCGGCTTTGGCTTTTTCATAGTCGGATTGCGCTTGTTCCAAATCCATTTGCGATGCAAGGCCCCCCTTGTACATTTCCTGGGTCGATTCGTAGGTGCGCCTGGTGCTTCTTAAATCGGCAGCCGCGCTAACTGCATCTTTAGTAAAGCCTGCCATCTCCGCACTACGCATAATAGCCAGTGTTTGCCCTTTTTGTACCACATCGCCCAATTGCACGTGTACATCTTCGGCTACGCCGCTTACCATCGGAAAAACTTTTACCATTTTGTTTTCATCAGGCGCAATACTGCCGGTTAGCGTAATTTCCGATCGTGCGCTGCTATCCCGCACGGTATCTATTAACAAACTGTTTAACAAAGTATCCGTTACATGGAACATGGTATCTCTTTGGGTGTCGTCTGTTTTATGCCGGCAGCTTTGAAAAGCTAACCCGGAGGCGAAAAAAGCAAGCAGGGTAAATATTTTATAATTGGGGCGCATTATAACTAAGTGTTAATTAAAAAAAGGAGTTGCAGTAGCGTAATTAAGTTGTTCGAGCGATAAAACCCGACTAAGTTCTAAGTTGTTTAATTGTATAACATTGGTTTTATAGGAATCGTAAAAGTCCAGAAATTCCAGCAGGCCGATGTTTCGTTTTTGATAGTTTATTGAAACCTGCTGTATCAGGTGGTTAAAGTTTTGTTTGAATGACGGGTCAAAACTATCATACAGCTTTTCGAGCCTTACAGCATTTTTATAATCGGTTGCCAAATCGCTTTCAATTTGGTTTTGCTGATTTTGAAACTGCACCTTGCTTTGGTCAATCGCAATACGTGCCTGGCTTACACCACCCTGGTTTCGGTTAAAAAATGGCAAATCAAATGCTACACCGGCGCCTAAAAAGTTCTGCCCGTAACCGCCAAGTTTATCATAGTTTATGGAAAACGACAAGTCGGGAACGGCTATGGCTTTTTGTAGTTGCAGGTTTGCATTGTTATAATCTATTGAAGTTTTTGCCAGCTTTAAATCATACCTGTTGGCATACGCCGAATCCAATAGTTTCTGATAAGGAACAGTTTGCACCACATCGCTGTTAATCTTATCATAATCAAATTGCGGGGCGATATAAACACCGGGGTCGGCTTTTACCAATAATTTAAATTCGCTTTGTACCGTATCAATGCCGGTTTGCAGGCTGTTAAATTCTACCTGCAGCGCGTATAGTTGCGATTGTATGCGCAATACTTCCTTTTCGGCAATGTTGCCTTTGGCGTACTGTTCTTTAAAAAGGCTTAAGGTTTTTGCCAACGAGCTTATTTCCTGGTCATAAACCTTTGCAGATTGTTCCTGGAAATAGATGCTGTAAAAATCATTCCGCAGGGTAAATTTCAATGTCCTTAATAAATCAAAAAACTGGTATCGGGTCTGTTCAACTCCAAGCCTGGCAAGTTTAACATTTTTATTGCGCTTGCCCGCAACACTAAATAATTGCGAAATGCCAAGCGTTTGCTCGCTGTAACCATTGGGCACACCAGTAGCATGCAGGCCATTGGAAAAACTAAAATTTGGGTTTTGAAATAACCGGGCGGTAATTACCTGCGCGTTTGAATTATCAATATTATACCGCTGAATAATGAGCTGTAAATTGTTTTTAACAAACATATCTTCAGCCTGGGTAAGGGTTATCTTAAGCGTATCTGCCGACTGGGCATTTGACCTTTGATAGGTGCCTAAAAAACACGATAGTATGCAAAGAGCGATAAGTAATGAGGGGCGCATATACTTTTGTAACAAATTTATTATACCGTTTTATAACGTGGTGCAAAACAAATAAGTATATATCACTTATACAACATTAATTTGCCGGAATTGTAAATAAAAATTCGGTGCCCTCACCCTCGCGGCTGGTAACCCAAATTTTGCCATTGCACTTTTCAACCAAATCCTTACAAAACAGTAAACCCATGCCTGTACCGGGTTCATTATCAGTACCGGTGGTGCTGTCTACCTTACTTTTAAACAATCTCTTTAGTTGCTGTGCCGGGATGCCTATACCCGTATCTTTTATTTTAATAATAATGGTATTATCATCCTGCAAGGCAGCAGAAACACATACCGTATCGCCACTTTTTGAGAATTTAATAGCATTGGTGATTAAATTACGCACAACTATGCGTATCGAATTAGGATCGGCGCATGCCGTTAAGGTATCGGGGATGTTATCCTGCAGGGTTATCCCTTTTGCCTGTGCCTGGTCTTTGTAACCGTCAATTTCATAGGCAACCAGCTCATTAACCGAAAAGCTTTTTACAGCGCTTTCAAAATTCTCCATCTGGCTGTTTATCCAAAATAAAAGGGTGTCCAAAAAGTCGGAGGTGTATTCAAGTTTTTTGAGCACACTGGGTATTAACTCAATCAATTGCTGGTGGGTAATGCTGCTATCTTGCAGCAGGCTAAATAAACCGCGCAGGGTGCTCAGCGGCGCGCGTAAATCATGCGCCAAAACCGAAATAAGCCTGTCCTTTAAAGTATTAAGGCTGTTTAGTTTTTGTGCCTGCTCATCAAGACTGGTTTTTTGCTCCAAAACCTCGTGGTTTTTTTCTTCCAGCATCGTATTAATAACCTGTTGCTTGCGTTTTTGCCGGTAATACACTATCAGCGTAACAATCATCCCCAAAATAATGATTGAAAATATAGTGTTTATCAGGCGCTGACTGCGTATTTTTTGGCGATAAACAAGGTTCACTTCCTGCTGGTGCTGCGTTTGCTGGCGCAGTTTAGCAGCAAAGTTAAGCTCGTAAGTATACGACGTTAACTTTTGTATGCTTTCATCGTTTTTAAGCTGATTTTTTAAATCAATATATTGGTTAAGCAACTGGTATGCTTCTTGATATTTACCCAAACCTGCCAGCGTTTTATTTAATTGTAAAGCCGCGCTGGCCCTAACCGATAAATTGCCCAGTTTAATGGCATAAGCCTGCCCCTGCATGGCATATTTATAGGCATTGTTATAATCTTTCTGAAGGTTATATATGGTTGATAGCCCGATACAGGCATAAGCCTGGTTATACACATTTTTAAACTGGGCCGAAATTGCCAGCCCGGTATTTACATATTTTATTGCCTTTTTTTCCTGGTTTTCATAGGCATAGCACAGCCCTAAATCGGTATAAAGCGAGCTTAGGCCATCTTTATCATCCTGCTTTATAGCAATTTTAAGTGCTTTTGTAAGATAGCCAACTGCCGCAGGATATTGTTGCTGCGCCAGCAATATTTCGCCTATATTTTCATTGATGGTACCAATATCCTGTATGTTATTGGTACGCTCGAAAACATGCAGCGCCTTTTTGTAATACTCCAGCGCGTTGGGGTATACCTCCATGATTTGCAGCGCATAACCTATATCGTTATAAATTTCGCCGGCTAAAAAATCATAGTGATTTTTTAGCGCTATAAAAAGTCCGTTATAATAATAATCCAGCGATTTGGATAACTGGCCCTCACTAAAGTAAACAATGCCTATGTTTTTATAACAATCGGTTAAGGCCTTTTCATCGCCTGTTTTTTTGTCGATGGCAAAGGCAAGGTTAAGGTAAGCTAAAGCGGTTTTATACTCGGCCAGCAGGGTATACATGCGCCCGTACGATACATAACAAGTGGCCACGCCGCGGTTGTTATGCAAGCTTTGATAAATACTTATGGCCCGGTTGAAATTTTGGCCGGCCTGTGCAAAGTTGCCTTTAAAGTAGTTTACATTACCGGTTTGCAGCAAGCCATCGGCAATACCGGTGCGGTATTTTATTTTGGTTGAAAGGCCAATGCTTTTTTGCGCGTAATAATAAGTGCTGTCGGGATTTATTTTATAGTAGGCAGCAGCCAGCTTATTAAGCCGGTTAATATTTGCCGTATCAGCGTCATTAACGTTGGGCTGTGCATGTTTAAGGCTGTCAACCTCCTCTGTACTTGAAGCTGCGAAGCAGCTTAAACAGGTAATTGAAAGCAATAATGTCAGTAGAAATCTCAATGGTAAATTATTTCGGTCAGCCTTTGTTTATTGCTTAGTAATATGCAATAATTAATTTATACGTAAAAGGTAATAAATAAGGTTTTAATACTGCAAATAATAACGATTAATTATTTTAACCCGTAATAAAACCCGGACTAATTATCATACTTCAAAACATCGGCAGTACTATCGGTAATAATAATGGCATCGGCGCCCATGCGTTTGGCATACCTGCTAAAGTCCAGCTCGATAATACTCCTAGAATAATGGTGCGTTTCTACCAAATGGCCTATCACTTTATAATGATGGTGCCGGGCATCATAAGCAGCGTAGTAAACATCCACATGCTTTGTTGCCGGGTATTTTTCGCCCGTATATTGCGGTGGAAGACTACAAATGGCAAGCGTACTCAGGTAATGCTTCATGGTAAGGCAATTTTAGTTAGCTTAAATGTAGGTATTTTCCTGCTGTTGTTGCAAATGTCTGAATAGCTATTGAAAATCAGCACCTTCAGTGTTCCGCGGAACGAGTGGAACATGTGGAACGCATGGAACGGGTGGAACACCCGCATACTGACAAAATTTCGCGTCATCCTATGTTTGTAGG
>Ga0302315_10003407_pt1 | contig 14354 bp, 12 predicted proteins | sample III_Palsa_N3_1_FD_200532 | JGI IMG/M metagenome (GOLD analysis project Ga0302315, IMG submission 200532) | Peat permafrost microbial communities from Stordalen Mire near Abisko, Sweden - III_Palsa_N3_1 | ecosystem: Environmental > Terrestrial > Soil > Palsa > Peat permafrost | place: Sweden... | reverse complement strand
GATTCCTTTATAGAAACTACTATTGCCGCGCTAAAAGAAAAACTGGGCGATGACAAAGTTGTTTTAGGCTTATCCGGCGGTGTGGATTCATCTGTTGCCGCGGTATTGCTGCACCATGCCATCGGCAAAAACCTGCATTGCATATTTGTGGATAACGGATTATTGCGTAAAGACGAATACCAATCGGTGCTCGACTCCTACCAGCACATGGGCCTTAATATAAAGGGTGTTGACGCCAAACAGCGTTTTTACGACGCGCTTGCCGGCTTAACCGACCCCGAAAAGAAGCGTAAAGCTATCGGTCGGGTGTTCATTGAAGTATTTGATGACGAGGCGCACCAGGTAACCGATGCAAAATGGCTGGGCCAGGGTACCATCTACCCCGATATTATCGAATCGGTATCGGTAAAGGGGCCATCGGCTACCATCAAGTCGCATCACAACGTTGGCGGCTTGCCCGATTTTATGAAACTAAAGGTGGTTGAGCCATTAAATACCTTGTTTAAGGATGAAGTGCGGCGTGTGGGTAAGGCTCTGGGCATTGATCCGAACATACTCGGCAGGCATCCATTCCCCGGCCCGGGATTGGCGATCCGGATCTTAGGCGACGTTACTCCCGGGAAAGTTGCGATATTACAGGAAGCAGATGCGATTTATATCAACAATTTGCGCAGTTATGGTGTTTACGATAAAGTTTGGCAGGCCGGAGCAATATTTTTGCCCGTACAATCGGTTGGCGTAATGGGCGATGAGCGCACTTACGAAAACGTGATCTGCCTGCGTGCCGTAGAATCATTGGATGGGATGACTGCCGACTGGTGTCATCTGCCTTATGACCTGCTGGCTAAGATCTCCAACGAGATCATTAACAACGTAAAAGGAATTAACCGGGTAGTATATGATATCAGTTCGAAACCGCCTGCAACCATTGAATGGGAGTAGGTGGTTATTAGTTGTACTTGCAGCGCTTGTAATAAGTGCCTGTTCGCCAAAAGTGCGCTGGGTATCAAAACCTATTAATCCGCCGGTACAGCCGCCCGTGGTTGCAAAACCCGTACCGCCGCCCGTTGTTACGGCACCAAAGGTATCGGTAATATCCTTACTGCTGCCTTTGGGGCTTGATCATATCGGGCCGGGATCATCTTATACCGATATCAGCCTTAAAAAGGCGCGCGTAGCAGCCGATTATTACCGTGGTTTTAAACTCGCGCTGGATTCGCTTACCTTTTATGGCTATAACTACAAATTACAGGTGTATGATTCCAAAGACGACCCCGCTCAGGCACACAGCCTGGCCTACAACCCGCAGATACGGGCCAGCGACCTTATTATCGGCCCTGTTTTTCCCGACGGCCTGAAGGCCCTTACCAGCGTTTTAACCAGCGCCCGCAAACCTATAGTTTCGCCGCTATCGCCCGAGGCACCGTCAACCTTTAAAAATCAAAACCTGGTAACGGTTAACCCACCGCTCGAATACCATGCCTGGTGCGCGGCGCAGTATATTAACGATCATATTAAGCCACAAAAAATATTCATCCTCAAATCGGGCTATAGCGAAGACGAGGACTACATTATCCCCTTTAAAAAAGCCATAGATAGTTTAAGCGGCAAGCGTACAAAGATTATTATGATCACTATAGTAAGGGGCAAGCTAAGTGCGCTGCTGCCGCAATTGGTGCCCGGCAGTCAAAATGTGTTCGTTGTTCCCTCAACAGACCAGGCTTTTTTAACCGTTACCCTACGCTCATTGGATACTTTGAATAAACGATACCCGGTTACCCTGTTCGGCCATCCGAGTTGGGAGCATTTCGCGTTCTTGAACGCGCAGTTAATGCAGCGGCTAAAAACACATATCACTTCGGCGGATAATGTGGACTATAAATCGGCAGAAACCATTACATTTATACGCAATTACCACAACGCTTACCATACCGAACCTACCGCTTATGCGCTAAAGGGTTTTGATGAGGGTTTATACTTTGGGCAACTGCTGGGTACCAATAATTTAAAAAACATGGCACAAACCGATTTTACCGGGTTGGATAACAGCTTTCATTTTGTAAAAAAACCGGGTTTGGGCTGGATAAATACACACGTTAACCTGCTATTATATACTAACTTTGAGCTGAAAAAGGTACAATGAAGGCAATAAACCAGTTAAAGACGTTTCTGCGCATTTTGGATGAATACCCCGCCGAAACACCTTTAAGCAAATTTTTGCCAGGCTTTTACCGCCAGAACAAGCAAATGGGCTCGACTGACAGGCGCGTGGCCAATCGTTTGATCTATAATTACTTCCGTTTGGGCAACGCGCTGCCTGCCCTGCCGCCAGAGGACCGGTTGATAGTTGCTGAATTTTTATGCAACAGCCAAACCAACTCTTTTTTACAGCATTTTAAACCCGAATGGGCCGCCTGTGTGGGTTTTACTTTGGATGAAAAGCTTGCGCTGGTAAAAGCTGCTTATAAGAATTTTGAATTAACCGATGTATTTCCCTGGATTAATCAAATATCTGCGGGGATTGATAAGGAGGCATTTTTAAAATCATTCTTCGTTCAGCCCGACCTGTTCATCCACGTACATAACGGCTACGATCACCTGGTTAAAGGCGAACTAAACAAGGCCGAAGTGATATTTAAGGATGAAGGCAATGGCTGCTTCTCGCTGCCTAACGGCACCCGGCTCGAAACTATTTTCCCGATACAGCATTGGTTCGAGGTGCAGGATCATTCTTCGCAGCAAACGGCCAACTATTTTAAACCGCAGAAATGGGACAGCTGGTGGGATGCCTGTGCCGCATCAGGCGGAAAATCGCTGCTGCTGCATGAGTTGGAACCAAATATCAAACTGGTAGTATCGGACATCCGCGAATCCATCCTGGCCAATCTCGATGAGCGTTTTCAACAGGCCGGCCTGCGCAAATATCAGAAGAAACTGCTCGACCTTACCCAAAACCCCGACCAGGAATTGCACGATTATGCGTTCGACGGTATTATCCTTGATGCGCCCTGCTCCGGCTCGGGCACATGGGGCCGCACGCCAGAAATGATTGCCCAGTTCAATCCCCAAAAAATAGATTTTTTTAATCGGCTGCAACAAACTATAGCCCGCAATGTGGCCAAATTCCTGAAACCCGGCAAGCCGCTTATTTATATCACCTGCTCAGCCTTTAAGGCTGAAAATGAGGATGTAGTCGCGTTCCTGATAAAAGAGTTAGGACTAAAGTTGGAAGAACAAACCGTTTTGAAGGGCTATGAGAATAAAGCCGATACCATGTTTGTGGCAAGGTTAAGCCCCCCGGCCCCCTGAAGTAGAGCAATTTGCAAGCGAAAAGTGGCCTGATTGCTGAAAGGCAATTTACAAGAGCCATTTAAAATAACCAGAGGCGTAGCCTCGACCCATATTGTAGCAACAGATTTCAATCCGTTGACCCGCCAGGAAAACATTCGGAGAACCAGAGGTTCGGCCCATATAATAGGCGTAACATTTTATACAAATTTGTATAAACATGAATCGTGCCCAAGGCACTTGTCTTTATTATCTCCGCAAAACAACGGGTTGAAACCCGTTGCTATAAAATTAGCCGAGCCGATGGCTCTTAAAAAAACAATTTGGCTTTGCACATTTTACTTTCTGCATTGCGCTTTCTGCTTTCAGTTTCAAAAAATCAAAATAATTTAAAATCTATTTAGTTACCAATCGTCTTAACTGTAAACTACTGCTGCTTACAATTAAGGAAATATGTCGAAAGTGCTTTTTTTAAGTGTTCCATCACATGGCAATGTGAATCCTACCCTGGGTTTGGTGAGCGAACTGATCAAACAGGGCGAGGATGTTATCTATTTTTCGTCGGATGAATTCAGGGAGCGGATAGAGGCGACCGGCGCGGAATTCAAATGTTATAGCGAGGATTTGGACATTTTTAAAAATGGCGGCGTACCTTTTGGATCTATGCACCGGGTGCTGCAGTCGGCAGATAAGATCATAGCGGATATTTTGTACCAGATCAAAGACCTCGACTATGATTTTGATTATTTGATCCATTCCATGGCCTTTCCCTTTGCAAAAGTATTCGCGCAAATATTAGATATACCTGCCGTATCGTCGCTGGCCATATTTGCCGGGCTGAGGCAATTTATTGAAAAAAGCACCCAACCTATTGATAAAATGTGGCCGGGCAGCGAAGAATTAATGGAAACCTATCAAAAGGTATCGCAAAACATCAAAAACATTTATGGGGTTCAGCTGCCTGCCAATATACTTGGCTTGCTGATGAATAAAGGCGATATCAACCTGGTTTATACTTCCCGCCTTTTCTCTACCGACCTTGATTTTTTTGACGACAGTTACAAATTTGTAGGGCCGCCCATATATAACCGCGAAGAAACCGTGGATTTTCCCTTTGAAAAACTGGAAGGTAAAAAGGTGATCTATATTTCGCTGGGTACCGTGTTCGGCAGTTTCAGTCTTGATCTGTATAACACCTTTTTCAATAGTTTTAGTCATCCCGATACTGTGGTGGTATTGGCTGCTTACAAGGTTGATCTTTCGCCCTATCATATCCCGGATAATTTTATCGTCAGGAATTATGTACCGCAATCGGAACTTTTAAAGTACACCGATGTAGCCATTACCCACGCCGGCATGAACAGCATCAGCGACCTGGTGTACAATAATGTACCCTTCGTAGCCATCCCGCTCGGCGCCGACCAACCCCTTTTGGCCAAACGTGCCGAAGAATTAGGCGCTACCATCGCGCTGGATGTAAAAAATCTTAGTCCGCAGATATTAGAGGACGCTGTGGAAAAGGTATTGACCGATCCCTCCTATCGTGAAAATATTAAGATTATCAACGCTTCTTTTCAACAGGCCGATGGCTATAAAAAAGCAGTGGAAGAAATTTTCAAGCTAAAAAAAGAAAAAGGCATCAGTTTTCCCTATCCTGTAAACAGTTAACAAATGGGTATTATCGCAAAACTGATCAGCAGTATTTTAAATAAGGCAACTATCGTTTACAAAGCGCAGCTTACACCAAACACCTATCATATCCGCCTGCAGGGCGAAGTGTTGAAACAAGCCAATTACGTACCCGGCTATTTCATCAGGATATTTGTTGGGAAAGGTAAGGACCTGGCATTTGAAGATAATATCCGCAGTTATTCGGTATGGCAGCTTGATAAAACAGCCGGAACGCTTGATATGGCCATTAGTGTACATTCCGACGGCTCCGGTTCGGCATGGGCGAAGGAATGCCATGTTGGCGATGAAGTAGCGTTCGGCTGGCATAAGGGCAATTTTATAGTGGACGATACTGCCGATGATTACCTGTTCATCGGCGATCTTTCCGCGCTGGGGCATTTGTATGAGATCAACCGGCATTTACCCAAAGGCAAGCGCACCCAAAGCATTATTTACGATGCACACACAGCGGATTTCTTCCCGGATATTGACGGCACAAGGCCTTTCACTTTTTATAACTGCAATGGCGACCAGGTTTTAAGCAAGGTTCCCGCGCTCATCAGCAGCTTTTCTGCAAACAGCATAACGTACATTGGTGGCGATAGCAGGGTGTGCGTTACCATCCATAACTATTTGCGCAGGGAACTAAAGTGGGATACCCGGCGCATCAAAGCCAAACCCTTTTGGAACCCGTTGAAAAAGGGACTGGAATAGGCGCTTATAACCTATTCCTCGGTAATTAAAGCTATATCTTGGGTATAAATGGCTATCCCGGCAAGGTCGACCAACTCAACATCGCCGGCCTTGGTTTTACCGGCAAACTTCAGGTCTAATTTTTTGGTATTCGCCTTTAAAAAGCCCAGCCAAAACAACAATACGGGTAAAACCACATCCAATTGCCGCGGGTAGGCGCTCAAGGCCCCGCTTAGCATTAAATAAACGCCGGTAACCAGTAACAGCAGTTTCACCGGAAAAACTATGCCGCGCCAGTTAATTATAGTGAGGATAATACCCGCGACCGATGCCCATAAGATAAGGGAGCCGACAACTATATTGGTAACTATCGCCCCATCCTGGTAAGCATAGGAGTAGGGGAAATTGAACAGCATTCTGGAGCAGTTATCGTAATAATTTCTTATAAATTTTAGCGGGTTATCTTCGATATGAAAGAGCGCCCGTTCTTTAAAAAGCTCGTCCTGCTTGATAGCATCGTGGTTAAGGATATACTTGATCTCGCTGGCGTGGTTCTTATGTAAAATGGCAACCACCTCCGCCGATTTAAAAAGCGTAGGGTATTGGTTATTGGTAAGATCGGGCACTTTCCAATCGCCGTATTCGTGGGCGAAGGGGGTGCTCATCCAGTACAGGCTCATGCCGCCCGAATTGCCCCAGTAAAAAACCTTGCCGGTAATATGATAGGTATAAGCCAGGTACGGAACCGTAACCGCGAACGCTATGAGCAGTATTTTTATGGATCGCAGGCAATAAACCTTGTATCTTTTAAACAGCAAGGCCGCCAGGCAAACTACCAAACTGATTACCAGCACATAGCCGAAGATAATTTTTGTTAGGGTGAGGAAACCCAATATCAGGCCGGCCAATACCATATATTTTGCGCCGCCTTTAACGTAGCAAAGCACCGAGCAATAAATAAAACACGATACCAGGAAATAGGTGAACGATTCGGTGTACAATATGGGCAGCATGGAGGCGGCGTTAGGGTAAACAGCCAGCAGCAGTGCGCACACCAAAGCTATTTGATAACCGGCCACCAGTTTGATGGCCTTATATAAAAACACGACGGATAAATATTGATATACCGCGTTCATCAGGGTTATGTACAGCGCGGGGATGTGGAAGGCTATGAATGGCGCCAACAGCAAGGGAAAACCGGGGCCGTTCCACAGATCGATATGCGGGGCGGGCGGCGAGTAAAAGCCATGCAGCAGGTTTTTGGCAAACTGTACATAGCGCACTTCATCGCCATAATAAGTTGGCCATTTATTAAGAACAATCAAATAACCGTAGTAAAACAGGAATGGCAGGAATACCAGGAAAGGGTAACGGCTAAGCTTTTTAATCATGTTGAACGCTGTCTGCAAAAATAAATATAGAGATTTTTTTCGACGCGGCGGCATAGTGTTATCAAACCTGCTTGTATTTGGAGAGTTCGAGTCTCTCTTGGGGGGCACCGATAATCTTCAAATTATCCCTTCTTCCTACTTAATAACGCGTAAACTACGCCACTTACTACCAAGCCGATTGGCAGTATAACAACTCCGGGAACCAGAACGGCAGAAGCGATAGCCAGCACGAACCCAACTGCTATTTTTAACAGCGCGATGTTATATAGCGGTTTTTGCTCCTTAACTACATCGATATGCCGTTATATTTGTAGATTGGCGATCACCTTTTTTATTAATTCCTCCGGGATACCCTGTTTTTCCAGACGAGCAAAAGATCACCTCGTCGTCATAACCGGCGTTCTTCAATCGTGAGCCTTCCAGATAGGCTTTGTTTTTTAATCCCTCGTCCATACAATAAATTTTCTATTTGCCTCCACTTCAGAAGCCGGGGGCTTACAAATGCGTATTCGCCCTGAATAATTTTATGGCTATCGCCAATAATATCACCCCAAAAGCCTTTCTTAAAATATTTATCCCGGTTTTGCCCAGCAGTTTTTCCAGCCAGCCTACATTTTTTAGTACCAGGTATACAAAAATGGTATTGAGCACAATGCCTATCAAAATATCCTGGGTTTGATATTGCGATTTGAGGGATAGCAGGGTGGTCATGGTTCCGGCTCCGGCTATCAGCGGGAAGGCCAGGGGGACTATAGACACGGTTTCGGGCATTTCTTCGGCAAAGAATTTAGCGCCCAGCACCATTTCCATGGCGATAATGAAGATAACCAGCGAACCCGCTATGGCGAACGACGATACATCCAAACCGATGATGTTCAGCAGTTCGTTACCGCCGAACAAAAAGGCTACCATTAATACCAGCACCGCTACGCTCGCTTTTTCCGACTGGATATGCCCCGCGCGCTGGCGCAGTTCAATAATTACAGGTATAGCGCCCAGTATATCGATGATCGCGAAGAGGATCATGGTTACGGATAGTACTTCTCTGAAAATGAGTGGATGCATGGCGTTTTAAATTAGGTTGAACCCGCGATATGAATGAAATATTATGCAAAGATGCTAATAAAACTAAATAAAAATGGGTTCTGAAATTCAGAACCCCTTTTTATAAGATCATTGCTTAATTAGGCCATTGGCGGCGGCGGATCCTTCGGCACACTTACTATGCCGTTACGGATGAGCGAATGTTTTTTACTGTAAAAGAAGTAGATCACCAAACCTATGGCCATCCATACCGCTAACCTTATCCAGGTATCGCCGGGTAAGGAAACCATCATGGCCATACAGATAACTATACCAGCGATAGGCACAAAAGGCACCCATGGCGCCCTGAAAGGCCTTGGCGTGTTCGGATCGCTTTTACGCATTACCATTATACCTATACATACCAGCACAAAGGCAAATAAAGTACCTATGGAAACCATTTCGCCCACAACCCTTACCGGTACAAACGCGGCAAATATGCTTACAAAAACCGCGAAGAACAGGTTGGACATATACGGTGTTTGAAATTTAGGGTGAACCCTGGAAAATATTTTTGGCAATAACCCATCTTTCGACATGGTGAAGAATATACGGGACTGCCCCATCAGCATCACCAATATAACAGATGTATAACCGCACAAAATGGCTACGATTATGCCTTCCTGCAACCAGGCGTAAGGAGTTTTTGCTATGGCGATGGCAACAGGCGCCGCGCTATCCTTAAATTCCTTGTAGTTGGCCAAACCCGTCATTACGTGCGAGAAGAGCACATACAACACGGTACAAACCAGCAATGAGCCTATAATACCTATTGGCATACCGCGTTTAGGGTCTTTAGCTTCCTGCGCGGCTGTTGATACGGCATCGAAACCGATGAAGGCGAAAAACACCACCCCTGCGCCACGAAACACACCCGACCAGCCAAATTCACCGAATTTGCCAGTATTTGGCGGGATAAAAGGATGGTAGTTTTTGGGGTCGATAAATTGCCAGCCCACGCCTATGAAAACTAAAACAACAGCTACCTTTAATATAACCAGTAAATTATTTACAAAGGCCGATTCCCGGGAACCCCTGATAAGTAACAGTGAAATACATACAATGATAAATACAGCAGGCACGTTGATATAGCCATTAACCACGGTACCATCGGCCATGGTTACATGTTCCCAGGGCGACATGGTAAACTGCGGAGGCATTTGCAACCCAAATAAATGCAAAAACTTTATTAAATATTGCGACCAGCTGATGGATACCGTTGCAGCGCCGAGCGCATATTCCAGTACCAGGTCCCAGCCTATTATCCAGGCAACAAATTCGCCCATGGTAGCATAAGAGTAGGTATAAGCAGAACCGGCAATAGGTATCATACTGGCAAACTCCGCGTAGCATAAGCCTGCAAACGCGCAGCCGATAGCGCCGATAATAAATGAGATGGTAACAGCAGGGCCGGCATTGTTGGCGGCAGCCAAACCGGTTAAGGAGAATAACCCGGCACCTATTATGGCACCTATACCCATGGTTACTAAATTAAAGCTGCTTAACGTTCGCTTTAAGGTACCCGAGCCGCTTTCCCCGGCCTCCTTTAATAATACATCAAGTGGTTTTTTAAATCGCATAGTTGTTTTGAAAAAATCAGTCAGTTAATATCCAAACCTAATTAAAATTATTGAAAAGATAAAGATTGAATTTGAAAGGCCGCTTCAAAATATTTAATTAAGAATTTTGAAAAATTATAGCGTTATAATTAAGTAATTATCAAAAATTAAATAAATACGCGTAATACTTGCATTCTACGAAATGTTTATTTAATTTTATTCTTATAAGTTTTAAAACCCAAACCCTACGCCTATGAAAGAGTTATTAATCTTTAGAATATTTGCCTTGTTCCCATTTATCGGGATACTGATCCCGGATATGGCAGAAGCGATCAACTCCTCCTTATCTTCTATCCCTACGGGGCATCTTATTGTTGAAATAACCTTATTGGTGAGTATAGTTATCTGCTCGGCAGGTATATGGCTGGAAGAAGCCAGTATGCTAAAACACAACCATAAAGCTATTGTTTAGCCCCCTCTCCCCTGTTTAATTTACTTCTGTTGAAATAGCTATGGCTAAAAATCAGCTAAGGCCTGTTGCCGGCTAAATTTTTAGCAGTTTTTTACTTTACAATAAAATTACATGTTTAAACAAGTAATTCCAATCGGGATGCGTACTTTTGCCGCATAAAATATTTAATCAAACCAACAATGAAAAAAATTATCATCCTTTTAGCTATCGTATTAGCTAATACCGCATTATTTGCACAAGGCACCTGGACAGTTGACAAAATGCACTCCAGCCTTAAATTTACCGTAACCCACTTATCCGTATCGGATGTTGACGGCTTTTTTAGTGATTTTGATGTAACTGTAACTACCACTAAAGCCGACTTTAGCGATGCAAAGTTCGACCTTACAGCAAAAGTATCATCGATCAATACCGGTGTAAGCATGCGCGATGACGATTTGAAATCTGATCATTTTTTTAACGCCGCGGTTGACCCTACAGTTACTTTTGTGAGCACCGGCATTAGCCCGAGCAGCCCTAACCATTACACCTTAACTGGTAATTTAACCATGCACGGCATTACCAAAGCGGTTACTTTTACTTTATGGTACCGTGGTACCATTGTTAACCCAATGAGCAAAGCTAACGATGCAGGTTTCCAGTTAACCGGAACAGTTAACCGTTTAGATTTCGATCTTGCTTCAAAATATCCTGACGCTATGATCAGCAACCAGGTTATCATCAAAGCCGACGGCGAATTTAAACAAGCCAAATAATAAGGCCAACATTATATTAACAAGGCCCGTGATCAGCAGATCACGGGCCTTGTTGTTTTAGTATATTTTTTTAATCTTGATTCTTGTCGCTTGATTCCTAACTCTCTTCTCAAAGCCTGTAAAAAGTCATGGTATGGCCTATAAATTTAAAATGCCAGTAGCCTTTCACTTTTAACAAACCATCTTTATTGATATAGGCCGATGAATTCCAGTACCGCCCATGCCTCGAATCATAGATCATCCCGTCTTCCCAGGAGTTGGTAGCCGGCTTATAAACAAGTCCGTCAAGCACATTCATACCTATCAGTTTACGGCTCCGTAATTTCGGATCGGGATTATTTACGTCGGTATAGCTTCCCATTAATTGTACGTTATCCGCTTTAAACCACATTATTTTGGCTTTAAAGCCACCGTCGTTTTTAGTAACCTCAATAATCAGGTTCTTTTCGTCGCATTCCCACTTCCCACAAACCTTATTGGCAGCAGTTTGCGCATGCGCACAAAAACTAAGGCCAATTATTAAAGGCATTACGGAATAATAAATCATCAGCTTTTTAATCATAACAGCCTGTTGCAGTATGGTACATTAACACTACATCGGCAAATTTTAAAAGTTTGCCTGCTTATTAAAAAGAGGTATCGAATTATGCTTTGTTTTTGTTAATTATTTATATTTTTATCCACCATCGCACTTGCACAATACTTATACTATTTATGCTATTAAATAATTAAAAAACAAAGGTGTGAAAAGTACCCCCTTAAAAAGTTTGATCATCAAACACCTTTATTTTGACAAAGGCCTTTCATGCGCCGAGCTGAGCGAAATATTGGATAAAAGTTTGCCCTCCATGTCGAAAGCTATAAACGAGCTGATTGAGGAGGGGCTGGTTGTGGAGGATGGCTATGCACGCTCGAGCGGTGGGCGCAGGCCGCTGGTATATTCCATAAAAGCCGATGCCATGTATATGCTCACGGTGGCTATGGACCAGTTCTCCACCCGCATACAATTGGTTGACCTGCTTAACAACCCCATTGCTGATATGATAACCTTTGAATTGAGGTTATTGAACAATAAGGAGGCGCTGCCGCAGCTGATAGCGCAGATAAATGAATATATTGACAGAACAGGCATTGCCCGCGATAAATTTGCCGGAATAGGCATCGGTATGCCCGGTTTTATTAATGTGAACGAGGGCATTAACTATACCTATTTAGATGCCGACGACCAGAGCCTTACCCAACTTATTACGCTGGAAACCGGTGTGCCTACTTATATCGACAATGATTCGAGCTTAATAGCGCTGGCCGAACAGAAATTTGGCATAGCCAAGGCGCAAAAGGATGTAATGGTGATTAACCTGGGTTGGGGTATTGGTTTGGGGATGATTGTAAACGGTGAGATCTACCGCGGCTATAACGGTTTCGCGGGTGAGTTTAGCCATATACCACTATCGGAAGATGGGGCGCTTTGCATTTGCGGAAAACGCGGCTGCCTGGAAGCCGAAGCATCAATGCTGGTGGTGGTACAAAAAACTATTGAAGGTATAAAAGAAGGCCGGGTATCGAGCCTCAAATATTTTGAAGAAGGCCACCCCAAACTGGTAGGCGATGCCATTATGGAAGCCGCTAATAACGGCGACCAGTTCGCGATCGACCTGCTCTCCGACGCGGGTTATAAAATTGGCAAGGCCCTGGCCATACTCATTCATATTATGAACCCAGCCAGTATTGTATTAAGCGGCAGAGGCGCGGTAGTGGGTAAAATTCTGCTGGCGCCTATTCAGCAGGCGCTTAACAAATACTGCATCCCCCGCCTGGCCGCCAGTACGGAGCTACTGATATCCGAACTCGGTTTTGATGCCGAACTGATAGGAGCAGCTATTTTGGTAATGGAGAATCTGACGAATTAGAGGCTGGAGGTTAGAGATTAGTGATTAGGAGCTTCGCGCTTAGCTAATCTCCAATCACTAACCTACAATGTTGTTACAACCGCCCTGTTTAGGCAATCAAAATAGCTTATAGCAATTCCATCAACTCGCCAACGGTACCGATAGTGGCTATCTGCCCGGTTTTCCGAATCTAACTATATGTGATTCTTTAACACTCTTATCCGGCGCGTTTTTATCTTGCAGGGTTGCATATAATTTAACAAAGTCTTTATTAAAAATGACACGGTCTATACATCCATCTTCCGGTCTGGGTGTGTATATATTTTTAAAAAGTATTTGTTTTTCTATATTTCGATGTAAATCAATAACTGAAAATATAGGGGTATCTGTCTTAAAACTATTTTCAGGCATATATACGATTTGGCTGGTAGTTATATCATACTTTATGACATAGGAATAATCCCGACCCTTAAGTTCATTATACTTTGGTAGTATCAATACCGCTTCTCCTCCGGTTGAACAGCCATGCTCCAAGAATATATGAGATTTATTTTCACCGGACAAAACAGGAATAAAATATCTGCGCATCTCCAAAGCATCCCCACAATAAAAAGTTCCAATTACACTCCCTTTTGACCATTTAATATAAAGATCATCATATCGGGTACTGTCGTCTTTGATAAAGTACTTAATGGCCCAACCGCTTTTTGTAATAGTATCCTTAGCATAATCTTGCACCCCATTATAATTAGTATCTGCAAAATTTATCGATATGAGACTTCCTGTACCTTTCGATTTAAGTTTTATGACAGGCCTATCTTTCTTTCGTGTTTGAGAACAAGAAATCGCAAGTGTGAACACCAAAAAGAATATCGGATACCAGAGTTTCACTATCTCAAAATGGCTAATGTTAATAAAGATAGCCAAAATTGAATTCCATATCAATAACTCAACAGGTTTAAATCTTTATAGCAATTCCATCAACTCGCCAACGGTACCGATAGTGGCTATCTGCCCGGTTTCCACTACGCCGAAGCCGTAAGCGGCAAAAATAAATGGCACGCCGGCTGTTTGGCAGGCATTAAAATCGCCCATCGTATCGCCTACGTAAACAGGCGCTTTAAGGTCATGATCATTAATAATATCCCGGATGTTTTCGGCTTTGGGCTGGCTTTTGGTGCCGTAACATTGGTGCCCGCTAAAATAATGCCCCAGGCCGCTAAAGCTGATGAAGGTTTCGATATAATCGTTCTGGCAGTTGCTTACAATGAATAGTTTGTATTTGGTAATTAGGTATTGCAAGGTTTCTTCCAGTCGCGGGTACAGCATGCCGCCGCGTTCCTGTAAAATATTGATCTCGTTAAGGGCACATATCGCCTTAAAAGCGTTCCGCTGCTCTTCATTAACTTCGGGCAATAGCTTTTCAAAAATAGCCTTGTAGGTCATGCCGGTGATGGAGCGTATGGTTTGCTGTGTAAAATCCAGGTCGATATAATCCACCTGGTCTTTAGCCGCCTGCCAGGCTATGGCTACGTTAGCGGTGCTATCCCAAA
>Ga0302315_10003406_pt1 | contig 14355 bp, 12 predicted proteins | sample III_Palsa_N3_1_FD_200532 | JGI IMG/M metagenome (GOLD analysis project Ga0302315, IMG submission 200532) | Peat permafrost microbial communities from Stordalen Mire near Abisko, Sweden - III_Palsa_N3_1 | ecosystem: Environmental > Terrestrial > Soil > Palsa > Peat permafrost | place: Sweden... | reverse complement strand
CGTGATACGCGCTGGTCTTTGGCGCCAGCTCGTTCGACAGCATGGTGGCCAGCGCGTAGGCCTCGGCGTGCGCGGCCGATTCGATCGGGTTGGCCGTGCTGACCACGTTGCGCACCACGTCGCCGCAGGCCGCGATGGTGCCGGCTAGCGAGGCGTGGATGGCGGCGATGGTCGGCTTGAGGTTGCGTTTGATGATGCCGTGCCATTGAAATGTCTGCCGCGTGGTGATGCGCAGGGTGCCGTTGGCGTGCTCGCGCGCGATCTGGTCGAACACCAGCCACTGCGCCGGTGTCACCACGCCGCTGGGCAGGCGCGCGCGCAGCATGAAGGCAAACGCCGGCTCCAGCTTCTGCTTGCGCCGCTCATCGCGCAGGTCGCGATCGTCCTGCAGGTAGCTGCCGTGAAACTTCAACAGCTTGTTGTCGTCGTCGCTGATTGCGCCGGTGATTGGATCGGCCAGGCCCTCCACGATGGTGCCGCGCAGAAAGTTGCTGGCGGCCTTGACCCGTTCGAAATCGGACGGCGGCGCGGCTGGGCTCGTCTCGGTTGCATCGGATTTCGTTGACTCAAAATTCGTCATATCAATATACGTCGCGGGCATAGCGCCCTTGTTGCATGAGATCGGCGAGCCACGCCCTGGCGTCGTCGTGGGAGTGGCCGCCGTGAGTCACGGCGATGTCGATCAGCGCGGCGTGCACGTCCTTGGCCATATGGGTGGAATCGCCGCAAACGTTGAGGTGCGCGCCGTTTTCCAGCCACGCATAAAGTTCCGCACCGTTTTCACGCAGGCGCTGTTGTACATAGATTTTTTCGGCGGTATCGCGCGAAAAGGCCAGGTCGAGCTTGTGCAGTACGCCGCTCTTCAATGCGGCCTGCCATTCGGTCTGGTAGAGAAAATCCTGGCTGAAATGGCGATTGCCGAAGAACAGCCAGTTGCGCCCAGTGGCCGCGTTTTCCTCGCGCTCCTGCACAAACGCGCGGAACGGCGCGATGCCTGTGCCAGGGCCGATCATGATGATGTCGCGCGACGCATCGGCCGGCAGCCGGAAGCGGTCGTTCGCTTCGATGAATACCGGCACCGTGCCGTCTTCGGCGGCCGCTGCAAGAAATGACGATGCCGCGCCCCAGTGCCGGCTGCCGTGCGCTTCGTAATCGACCACGGCAAGCGTGAGATGTACTTCCTCGCCAACCTGCGCCTGGCTGGAGGCGATGGAATACAGTCGCGGCGTCAGTGGGCGCAGTGCGGCAATCAACGCCTGTGCCGACCACGTCGCCGGGTAGCGGCGCAGCAGATCAATCGGCTGCTCGCGTTTGAGCAGCTCGGCCAGTGTCGCCGAATTCTCCGGCTGCAAAAGTCGGGTCAGCTCATCGTGGCCGCTGGCGGTGGCCAGTGCCACGATAAACGCGCGGCTGAGCCGGGTAATCTCGCGCTCGCGCTTCAACCATAGCGCCAGCGGCAGGCTGCGGCCGTCGTGTGCGATATCGATACCGCCATCCAGCTGCAGCGCATCCAGCCATTGCGATACCAGCGCCGGCGGGTTGTGTGACCACACGCCGAGCGAGTCGCCCGGTTGATACGTGAGGCCGGAGCCTTCCAGCGACAGTTCGATATGGCGCAGATCGCGCTCGCTGTCACTGGCCACAATGCGCTGGTTCGCCAGCACCCTGGCCTGGAATGGCTGATCGCGTGAGTGCAGTGGTGTGACTTCGGTCTCAGCCTTTTGCACAGCGTGCAGCGGCGTGACGGTGGTAGAACTCTTGAGCAGTTCGCGTGCCTGTTCCAGCGTCTGGTTCAGCCACGGCGTCGCCACCGTCTCGATATCGACATCGGCTGCGCCAAGCGGCGCAAAACGCGTGGCACCGAGTTCGGCCAGCCGCGCATCGAGCTGATGGCCGATCGCGCAAAATTCGGCGTAGCTCGAATCGCCCAGTCCCAGCACCGAAAACTTCAACTCCGGCAGCTTCGGCGCGCGCTTGCCGAGAATGAATTCGATCAGGCCACGCGAATCATCCGGCGGCTCGCCTTCGCCCTGGGTGCTGACCACGATCGCCAGATAGCGCTCTTTCGCCAGCTCGCGTGGTGGATACGCATCGGCGCGCAACAGGCGAACCGGCACGCCGGCGGCCTCGCTGCGCCTGGCCAGCTGCTCGGCCAGCCGCTTGGCATTGCCGGTCTGGCTACCGTAAACAATCGCCAGGCTGGTAGCCGGCGCCTTCGCCTGACTACTTGCCGCAGTCACCCCGCCGGCCTGCGCCTGGGCGGCCAGCGATGCACTCCAGGCGGCAACCCAGTAAAGCTCGGCCGACGTCAGACCTTCGGCCAGCCGCTGGAGCTGGTCAAGCTTGCCGGCATCCAGCGTGCTGGCGGGCAGGTCCGACACCAGGGCGGCTTTCACGGTCATGTTCTTTAACGATTCAGATGATTGGACGTCTAAACATAAAGAAATTGTTCAATCGCGTGAAAGGATGATTCGGCATGACCATATGCCGTTGGCTTATTTCACCGCGTGGTCATTTCGCAGATAACGGCGGTCAGGTGTGCGTTGATCCTGCCCGGCACTATCATCGGCAGATCACCTCTGTCGGAGATAAAGCGCATGGCCAGCCCGTCAAGGCGCAAGAAAAAATCCGGTGAACGCCCGTTGCCGGCGAACGCGGCTGGCGTCGTACCCCCCGGCTCGGACCGGCCACTGCCTGAGCAGACCCACACGCAGCCGGTGGCCGAACGGCTGGCAACGGCCAAACGCCTGCGCGCAGACTGCCCGCGCAAATCGCTGGGGGACTGGGCGCCAGCCGCAAAACGCACGGATCCGGTGGATATCCTGATAGCGACGTCGGTAGGCCGCGTTCCTCATCTGATACCCATCCGGTACGGTCGCATGATGGCGTCGCCGTTCGCGTTCTATCGCGGCGCCGCGGCGATCATGGCCAGCGATCTGTCCGCTACACCGTCGACCGGGGTGCATCTACAGATTTGTGGTGATTGCCATCTGATGAATTTTGGCGGGTTCGCCACGCCCGAACGAAAATTGATCTTCGACATCAACGATTTTGACGAGACGACGGTCGGCCCGTGGGAGTGGGACGTAAAGCGTTTGGTGGCGAGTCTGGTGGTTGCCGCCCGCGCCAACGGCTTTTCGGAGCGCGCTGGCAGGGACGCGGCCTGGCATGCCGCAAGCGCCTATCGCGATCACCTGGTCGGATACGGCAAGATGCCGATACTCGAAGCGTGGTACGACCACCTTGACCTTGAGGAAGTCATCGATCGCATCGCCGATCCGTCGATAAAGAAACGCGCCGCGGCTGCCGTCAAGAAGGCCACCGAGTACACGGCGCACACCAAGGAGTTTGTGAAGCTGGCGGTCGAGGGCGGTTCACCCGCGCGCATACGCGACGAGCCGCCACTGATCTACCACGACAATTCGGATCAGCTGCTGAGCAATCGCAAGGAGATCGATCGGGCCTTCGCCGAATACCGTCGCACGTTACCACCCGAGCGGCTGGTGCTGCTCGACCGTTTCGAAGCGGCCGACATCGCCATCAAGGTTGTTGGCGTCGGCAGCGTCGGCACGTATTGCGGCATCATCCTTTTCGTATCCGGCTCGGGCGACCCGCTATTTCTGCAGTTCAAGCAGGCGCGTGCATCGGTTATCGAGCCATTTGTCGGGCGGAGTGTCTACAAGCATCACGGCCAACGCGTGGTGGTCGGTCAACGGTTGATGCAGTCGGCGAGCGATATTTTCCTCGGCTGGACGCAAGGACCGAAACGGCATTTCTATATTCGCCAACTTCGCGACGCGAAAATATCGCCGGATACGAGCGTCATGAAGCCGCTGAATCTGCTCAATTACGGCAAGCTCTGCGCGCATACGCTGGCCCGCGCACACGCACGGTCTGGCGACGCCCTGCTGCTGGGCGCCTATCTAGGCAAGAGCGACGCGTTCCCCGATGCCATGGCATCGTTCGCCGTGGCCTATGCCGATCAAAATGAGCGCGACCACGCGGCACTTGTTCGCGCCGTGCGCAACGGGCGCGTGCAGGCAACGACCCTCGACTGACGTGGCGAGTTCTCCAATCTGCGCCGTAACAGAGCTAGGCGGACGTGACCGCGCGAGAAAATAGCAGAGCGAACTGATCAACCAGGCGGAGCACTTTCGCCCGCGGTGTGCGAAGCAGCTCGGGGTGCACGAAACCCAGCTGAAAGTTGAGGGTAAGCAGTAGTTCGCACGCGGCGGGGATATCCACGCTGGCGTCAACGATACCCGCCCTCTGATACTGCGTCAGACGCTTGCGCAGCCCGCGCATGACTTCGCCGCGTATCGAAATGCGGTTGTAGTCTGCGCTGAAGGCCGGATTATGTAGCGCACGGGAAATAACGATACGCAGTTGCGCCGAGCGAGAGGAAAGGCCGCTCATGGCAAAGGTCAACGTCTGCCGGGCTTCTTCGGCCATGTCGCCGCAAAGCGGTCGGTGCATGAAATCGCCAAGTTCGGAATCTATTTCCTTATCGCGCAGCACGGCAAGCAGCAGGCCTTCCTTGCCATTGAAATAGCGCTGGATCAGCACCTCCGAACAGCCTGCCGTTTCGGCGATGCTTCGCGTTGTCGCGGCATCGAAACCTTTTTTGGCGAACTCGTCGCTGGCGGCATTGACCAGCGCTGTTTCCGTCGCCTGGCGATTCCGGCGAGTCATGATTTTCTGTCGAAGGTTTGCATTTACGTATTATGGCGCCTATTATGTATGTAAGTGAATACATATATGTGTGGTGATTCTATGAAAGCGCCAACGGGTAGGTCGGCAAAGGGTTCGATCACGCGAAGCTCTTTGGGCGCTGCGCGTCGGCAGCGGCGATGGCCGGCGGCATCGTCGCTGCTTATCACTGTGGCTCTTGCAGGCTGTGCCGCGGGGCCCGATTTCCATCGGCCCGCCGCTCCGAAGGCCGACAGCTATGCGATACCCGCGTCGAGCGCGCCCACGTATCCCGCGCATGGGCCGGTGGCGCCGCAGCTGGTGGTGGGTGCCGAGATCCGACACGACTGGTACCGCATTTTCGGTTCCGCCACGACCGATAGGCTGATCGAGCGCGCGCTTCAGGGAAGCCCGACGCTCGCCGAGGCCAAGTCGAACGTGGATGAAGCCGCGGCGCAGCTGCGCGCGCAGCGCGGATCGCTGTTCCCGCAGGTGAGCGCTACCGCGGCTCCGTCACGCAGCCAGGGCAATGCGGCGCAGCTTGGTCTGGGCAACATGTTCCGTTCGTCATTCGACCTGTACAGCGTCAGCGTCGGCGCCAGCTACGATCTCGATGTTGCTGGCCGGACGAAGCGCAGCATCGAAAGCACCCAGGCCAAGCTGGATGTGGCGAACGCGCAATACCATTCCGCCTATGTGAGCCTGGAATCGAGCGTGGTTTCCTCGGCCATCGAAATCGCTGCGTTGAACGATGAGATCGCCGCCACACAGGCGATTCTGCAAAGCGACACGCATCGTCTGGACATCTATCGCGTGCAGGAGCAGGTGGGCCGAATTGCCGGTTCGGCCGTGCTGCAGCTGCGCTCGCAGATCGCCACGACGCGCGCCACGCTGCCGTCCTTGCAGCAACAGCGGGCGGTCGCGCAGGCGACCTTGGCGACACTCATCGGTGTACCCGTCGGCGAGTTCACGCTGCCGGCGTTGACGCTATCCGACTTCCGCTGGCCGACCACGCTGCCGGTAAGCGTGCCTTCGTCGCTGGTCCATCAGCGCCCGGACATCCTCGTGGCGGAGGCCAATCTGCACGATGTCAGCGCCCAGCTGGGTATTGCTACCGCCAACCTGTATCCCAGCGTGACGCTGAGTGCGTCCTACGGTACGTCGACCAACACGTCCGGCGATATCTTCAAACCGACGTCGATGATCTGGTCGCTGGGTTCCAGCGTCGCGCAAACGCTTTTTGACGGCGGCACGCTGCGCGCCCGGCGCGATGCGGCCAAGGCGGCGGTCGAGGCATCGGCGGCGGACTATCGCAATACGGTGCTGACCGCGTTTGCCGACGTCTCCAACACTTTGCAGTCATTGCAGAACGACGCCGAATCCGTCAGCGACCAGGGCGAAGCGCTGGCGACCTCCACCGATGCGTATGCCGTGGTGGGCGCGCAAGTGATCCACGGCAGTTCGGGTTACCTCGATCAACTGACGTCGAATTCGCAACTGCAGCAGTCGCGCATCGCCGATGTCGAGGCGCGCGGCCAGCAGCTGCAGGATGTGGTCACGCTCTATCGCAGCCTCGGCGGCGGTTGGTGGACGGCCGCACCCTTTGCGCAAGGTTTGGCGAAGTCCACCGACGTTCCTCGCGCGCGCTGAAGCCCGCCGCGCTATCAATTCCACGATCAATCCGTTAACGGGTAATACCTCATGGCCACTGACAATACGTCTGACCCAGCAGCCCAGTCCCTTTCCGGGCAGACGCCGGATCAAGGCGAAAAATCCAATGCAGCGACATCCGGCAGTCGGCGCAAACGGCCGATCATTCTCGGCGTGATCGGCCTGGTGGTCGTGTTGGGTCTGATCAGCTACGGCGCGTGGTGGTGGCTCGATGGACGCTGGTCGGAAGATACCGACGACGCCTATGTCGATGGCAACGCGGTCGAACTGACGCCGCAGGTCAGCGGCGTGGTGGTGTCCATCACGGCCGACGCCACGCAACTGGTGCAGAAAGGCCAGCCGCTGGTCGAGCTGGACCCGACCGATGCCAATCTCTCGCTCAGCCAGGCGGAGGCCAATCTGGCGCAGGCCGTGCGGCAGTCGCGCCAGTCCTTTCATACGGTGGCGCTGCAGCAGCAGATGGTGACCGAAAAGCATCAGGCGCTGCAGCAAGTGCAGCGTGATGACGCGCGTAACCAGAAGCTATTGCCGCGCCAGGGCGTCTCGCTGGAACAGCTGCAGCACACGCACACCGACGTCGTCAACGATGAGTCGGAATGGAAGCAGGCGCAGAGTCAGTTGCGCTCGGCACAGGCTGCGGTCGAGGGCACCACGCCTGCGACGTCGCCGCAAGTTCTGCAGGCCGAGGTTGCTGTGCGTAACGCCTATGTGGCGCGGAAACGTACCACCATCGTCGCGCCGGTGACCGGCTACGTGGCGCAGCGCAACGTGCAGATCGGTCAGCACATCGATACCGGCACGGAGCTGCTGTCGATTGTGCCGGTCGATCAGGTATGGGTGGATGCCAACTTCAAGGAGACGCAGCTGGAAAAGGTGCGTATCGGTCAGCCGATCACCATGCACGCCGATCTCTATGGCAGCGATGTGGACTTCAAGGGCAAGGTGGTTGGCATTGGCCTGGGTACCGGCAACGCGTTCTCGTCGATGCCCGCGCAGAACGCCACCGGCAACTGGATCAAGATCGTGCAGCGTGTGCCGGTGCGTGTGGTGCCGGATGCCAGCGTACTGCGCGATCACCCGCTAAGCCTGGGGCTGTCGATGGATGTGTCTGTGTCATTGCGCGATCGCTCCGGCGGGCGGCTCGCAACGATCGCATCATCGTCGTCGCAGCCAGCCTACAGCACGGACGTCTACGCCGATGTCACCCGCGGCGCGGACGCGCTGGTGAATCGTATCGTCGCGGACAATCTCGGCAGCGATGACGCCATGGAGCAGGGCAACGCGCGCGTTGCCGCGAGCACGTCGCCGTGAGCGCAACAGCAAGCGCCAGCGGCGGCCCGAGTTTCTGGCTGGTCGCACCGGTCGTCGCCATGGCGGCCTTCATGGAGGTGCTCGACATCTCTATTGCCAACGTGGCGCTGCCGCACATCGCCGGCAGTCTGGCGTCCAGTCAGGATGAGGCGACGTGGGTGCTGACTTCTTACCTCGTCGCCAACGCGATCGTGTTGACCATCACCGGATGGCTGTCCACGGTGTTTGAGCGCAAGCGCCTGTTTCTTTTTTGCATTGCGGGTTTCGGTGTGGCGTCTCTGCTCTGCGGCATGGCGCCGAGCCTGGGGGCGCTGGTGTGTTTCCGTGCACTTCAAGGTTTGGTGGGCGGAGGCCTGCAACCGTTTGCACAAGCGATACTCTCCGACGCCGCGCCGCCGAGCAAGCGCGGCATCGCGTTCGCGTTGTATGGCATTGCGGTGGTGTTTGCACCGGCGATCGGCCCGACGCTGGGCGGCTGGATCACCGACCATTACAGCTGGCGTTGGGTTTTCCTGATCAATGTTCCCGTGGCGATCGCGCTTTTCATGGCAGCCACGGCCATCGTGAAAGAGCCGGAATACCTCAAGCAGCAACGGGCAGAACGGCGCACACGTAAATTCCGTTTCGACGGTATCGGCTTCAGCCTGCTCGCGCTGGGGCTGGGTACGCTGCAGGTGGTACTCGACCGTGGTCAGGACGACGACTGGCTGGCCTCGCCGTTCATTCTCGTCATGGCTCTGGTCTCATTGATTGCGCTGGTCTGTTTTGTGGTGTGGGAGTTGGGCGATGACGATCCGATCGTCGATCTGCGCCTGCTGGGCATACGCAACTTCGGCATCTCTGCCGTACTCATGTTTGCGCTTGGCTTCATGTTGCTCGCATCAACGCTGCTGATTCCGCAAATGGCCCAACAGCTCTTCGGCTACAACGCGACCGCGGCAGGAATGATTCTTTCCCCGGGCGGATTTGCGATGCTGCTGTGCATGCCATTTATCGGCAGGCTGGTGCAGGTCGCCGATGCGCGAATACTGATCGCCATCGGGTTTCTCATTGCGGGTCTGGCGACGTTGCAGATGACGACGTTCTATATCGGCGTGGACCAGTACACGATGGCGAAGTACCGCATCTACCAGGCGATCGGCCTGGCCTTTTTGTTTGTACCTATCAACGTGGTGTCTATGGGCGCCGTGCCTCCAGCGCGCATCGGCAATGCCTCGGCGTTGATCAATCTGGCGCGCAACCTGGGCAGCAGCTTCGGCACCTCGGTGGTGACCACCATTCTTGACCGCAGGTCGCAATATCATCAATCCACGCTGATCGATCATCTCGGCCCGCTGGATAGAACCTACCAACATACGCTGACGCAAAGCGCCCGCGTGTTGACTGCGCAGGGTCACGATGCAACGCAGGCCATGCGACTGGCCGTAACCAGTGTTGGCAGCACGCTGCAGCAGCAGGCATCGATGCTCTCATACCTCGATAACTTCAAGGCGCTCGGCGTGGGTTTTTTGGTGTTGGTGCCACTGGCGTTCTTTCTAAAACGAGTGCAAGCCGACGAGAAAGCCATGGCGGCGCACTGAGCAATCGAATTGGACCGCCGATGTACTTGCCACCATTCCTAGGGATTTGTGCCTCATATCCGGCCAAGCGGTCTTCGCCGGAATTTAGAGTGTTGCTGCATGCGTCGTTATGAACTGCCTAAACCACAACTGCGCGGGGTTCGTGCCTTCACGGCGATGCCACATAAGAGCGAATTCAATAGTGGGCAAAGCGACCGGCGGCGGAAAGAGCACGAGCTTTCGGTTCGCGGCGGAGTAAGTTGCAACGCGTTTAAGGATTGTTGCCGTCAGGTTCGTTTTTGCGACGACGCCAGGAACTGCAAACATCTGGGGCAACGTAACGGTCGTCGACCGCTTCTGCCCGAGCTGGGCGAGGGCATGGTCGACCAATCCATACAGCTCGCCTTCGGGCGACACCAGCACGTGTTGCAAGCCCAGATACGTCTTCATGCTCATCGACCGCCGGGCCGCAGGATGGCCGTTCGCAAGAATCGTGACGAAGTCGTCGACCATCACTGTCTGGTGCAGGATGCGCCCGTCGGTGTGCGTGGGCGGAACGCCCACGGCCGCGTCGATAGCACCGGCGTCGAGTAGATCGACGGCGTCATCGCGATTGTTGAAGGCGTAGACATTCAACGACACGTTGGGTGCTGCACTTGCGAGCGACTTCAGCAGCGAAGGAAGCAGGATAAACGCCGGGTAGTCCGACAGCCCCAACTTGAAAACGACCGAAGCGTTTCCGGGATCGAACGCTTGCTTCGTCACGAGCGCACTTTCTATCTGGCCCAGCGCTTGGGCAATCGGCACGGCGAGATCACGTGCACGCGGCGTCGGGAGCAGGCCGTTAACGCTGCGAAGAAACAGCGGGTCACCGAAGAGCTTCCGCAAGCGCGATAGCGCGGCGCTCATGGCCGGCTGGCTCACGCCTACTTGCTCCGCGGCCCGCGTGACGTTTCGCTCCTTCGTCAGCGCGTCAAACGCGACGAGCAGGTTGAGATCGATCCCGTAAAAATCCATAAAACAAATAACCTTATATACAGTTTATCTGTTGGACAGATACTACAGGCGGGAAGAGGATAAGGCACCTCCTCCCATGCAACCAGGATCACCATGCCAACCTCCGTTACGGCTTCCGCCGAGCGCCTTGTTCGCGAACGCCTCGCCGTCGAGACGTTCTATCGAGCTTTTAGTGAAAAAAATCCGGATCTCGTCGACGGTGTTCTCGCCGACGCCTGGCACGACATTCCACTGGCGCCCGGCCAGCAGGACGGTCCCGCCGGCATCAAGCCGATCATCCTGACGGTGGCGAGCGCCTTCCCGGATGTGGAGATCGTTGTCCACGACATCGTGCAAGAGCCCGGAAAAATCGGTGTCCGTGCCGAGATCACGGGCACCCATGAGGGTGAACTTTTCGGTATCCCGGCTACGGGGAAGTCGGTCAGCTTCCGGCTGCACGAGTTCCACACGCTGGACGGCGAGCGCATCACCAGCACCTGGCACATGGAGGACTGGTTCGGGCTATTCCTCCAGCTCGGTCAGTTCCCCCCGCAGCCTTGATCAGACAGGTGATCGCCATGGACCAAGTTCAAATCACCGCCTTTGGCGGCCCCGAAGTAGTGAGCCCGACGACCGGCAGCTTGCCAGCCGTGGGGTCGCACCAGGCAGTCGTGCGCGTCGAAATGGTTGGCCTGAATCCGCTGGATCTGAAGATCATTGCCGGATACATGGCCCAGGTATTTCCCGTTGTGTTCCCTTATATCCCGGGCACGGACTTTAGCGGTGTGGTCGAGGTTGTAAATTCAGACGTCAGCGATGTGCGTGTGGGTGACCGCGTCGTGGGTCGGACATCACCCGGTGCCGGTGGTGCGTTGGCAAACCGTCTGCTCATCCCAGCGTCTGACCTGCTCGTCATTCCATCGGACATGAGCTTCGAGCAGGCAGCCGCACTACCCACGGCGTTCGGCGCCGCAAGGCAAGCACTCGTTGACTCGGGCAAGCTCAAAGCCGGGCAGCGAGTTCTGATCCACGCCGCCGCTGGCGGCGTAGGCATGATGGCGGTTCAGCAGGCACATCACTTGGGAGCTCACGTCATTGCTACGACATCGGCGGCCAATGAGACGCTGGTAAAGAGCCTCGGCGCGGACGAAGTCATCGATTACCGCGTCGGCGATTTCGGCAAGCTCCGCGAAATCGACCTGGTGCTCGATACGATGGGTGGCGAAACGCTTGAGAAATCTTGGCAGGTCCTGGGCCACGGAGGCGGCATCGTCAGTCTCGTGGATTTCGGTATCCAGCCACAGTACGGTCACGCCGGTGAGTTTGTCTTTTTCGCGCAAGCCATCCCCTTTCTGTCGGCGGCTATCGACATGTACAAGACAGACGCGCTTCAGATCGTCATCGACGCCATCTATCCCCTGGCCGAGGTCCGTTCTGCGCTTGAGAAACTAGGTACGGGCCACGCACGAGGAAAAGTTCTCGTGCGCGTGGCGCACTGATATGAGCAACGTCGATACGATTCGAGTACAAACCGTGCTCGTGACGGGCGCCGGTTCCGGTATCGGTCGTGCCATTGCACTCGCACTCGCGCGGGCAGGCCACCACGTCTACGCGAGCTTGCGGGACGTACGGGGAAAGAATCGTGACGTCGCTGCCGAACTAGCGCAGACCGCTGCGCAGGAGAACATCCGGCTCTCACCTCTCGAGCTGGATGTTCTATCGGAGGTCGGATGCCGGGCAGCGGTGGACCACGTTTTAGCCATCCATGGTCGGCTCGATGTCGTGGTGAACAATGCCGGCATGCTTATGCAAGGCATTACGGAGGCTTTTTCGGTAGAACAGGTCGCGCGCATCGTAGACACCAATGCGCTCTCCTGGTTACGCGTGAACCAGGCCGCCTTGCCCGCCATGCGTCGCCAAGGTGCAGGCGTGCTCATGTGTAGGTAGCACCACGGCCCGGCTGCACGAGCCGTTTCTTGGCCCCTACATCGCAAGCAAGGTCGCCGGCGAAGCACTGGCCGAGATCATGGGTATGGAGGCACGTGCTTTCGGCATCGAGACGGTGATCCTTGTGCCTGGCGCCTTCACTACGGGCACCGATCATTTTGCGCACGCGGAGACGCCGGCATACCACGCCATTGAAGGTCAGTACGCTGAGCTGATGACTCGTACGGCCGGGCTGGGTGAGCGCATCCAGGCCATTGATAGCGAGCACGGCCTGGCCATGGATGTGCATTCGGTGGGGGAGGCGGCACGTCGTGTGCTCGACTTGCCGGCCGGAACGCGGCCGTCGCGCGTCGTGATCGATGGGCAGTGCAAAGGCATCGAAGACATCAACGCGAGCCATCATGCGAAGCAAGTAGCGTTTCTGGAGAAGCTGGGTTTGGGCGATCTTTCCCCAGCGCCGCCTCAAGCCTAGGTCCACGAAACGCCGGCCGGTGACACCGTCCGAAGTACTGACGTCTTCGCGACGACTTCCCTTAAGGACTAGACCATGACCACTTCCGTTCAAAAGGTAGCGCTCGTCACCGGCGCATCTCGTGGCATCGGCAAGGACATCGCCACACGTCTATCGAAAGACGGTTTTGCCATTGCTGTCGGCTATGCAGGTAACGCCGCCCGCGCCGACGAAACCGTGGCCGAACTGCAAGCTTCGGGAGGAAGGGCCGTTGCGGTGCAAGGCAATGTCGACGCCGCCGATGACGTTGCTCGAATCTTTACGGAAGCCGTTGAAGCGTTCGGCCGCTTGGACGTCGTAATCAGCAATGCCGGCGTGATGGAGGTTGCGCCGATCACGAGTCAAAATATTGCTGCCTTCGACCGCATCATGGCCACCAATGTTCGCGGTACGTTTCTTGTGCTGGCCAAGGCCGCCGAGTTGCTGGGTCACGGTGGCCGTATCGTTGCGCTTTCCAGCAGCGTTATTGCGAAGTCCACGCCAGGGTATGGCCCCTATATCGCATCCAAGTCGGCGGTAGAAGGGCTCGTCCGGGTGCTGGCGAACGAACTGCGCGGCCGCCAGATCACGGTGAACGCCGTCGCCCCCGGACCGGTCGCCACTGAGCTATTTTTTCACGGCAAGACGGATGAGCAGATTGCCACACTCGCAGATATGTCCCCCCTGGAACGACTGGGAGAGCCGATGGATATCGCCAACGCGGTGGCCTTTCTGGTGAGTCCGGAGGGCCAATGGATAAATGCGCAGGTACTGCGAACAAATGGCGGCTTTGCTTGAGACACATGCCTGCGCATGTGTGACTGAGTTCTGCTCAAACCCGGTCAGCCTCGCCTCCATTGTCGCTTCGGCCCAAGTGGACAGAACTCTATAGTCGGTGCCATTGATGTGCCCATAGTTGGTAACTAGGTTGCGTGCCTCGCATCAACTATGGCGTCAAAACGGAGGCATAGTTGGTGCGCTTCTATGGCAATCAGTGAGTTAGAAAAATGCCATTCGTGCGGAAAAGCCAAATTTATCGGCATAGTCTGTACACAACGTTTAGATGTGCAGCACCGCTTAGGCTGGCGTATTCGAGCATCAAGTTTTCGGGGGACGTCGTCGCCAAACGATAGACAAAAAAGAAACCCGCTTAGGACGGGGTTTTAATTGGAGAGCGCACTGCACTGTAGCGTTCCTGTGTGACAACACAGCTAGGCTTTATCGCAATCACCCAGGCTGGTATTCAAAAAGAGCGTTCGCCTCGAACCCAGACATGGCGCACGATGGGCAAGCCGTCCACAGCACGCATGCGTACAACATCCGCACGATAGCCGGGTTTGAGCCGGCCGCGATCGTGCAGACCGAGCGCCTTTGCTGGATTACTTGCCACCGTGGCGACGGCGCGTGGCATCGACCAGCCAGCGTGGGTGTGCAGCATGAACGCACCATGCAGAAGGCTCGCTGGCACGTAATCAGAAGACAGCATATCGAGGCGATCTGCTTGAGCCAGCTCTAGGGCTGAGACATTGCCGGAGTGCGAACCACCACGCACCACGTTGGGAGCCCCCATGACCGTGGCCAAGCCGAGCTTTTGCGCAGCGTCGGCAGCAGTCTGCGTTGTGGGAAACTCGGAAATGGTCACGCCAATGCGCTGAGCATGGGCTACTTGTTCGGCGTCGGTATCGTCATGGC
>Ga0302315_10003405_pt1 | contig 14360 bp, 13 predicted proteins | sample III_Palsa_N3_1_FD_200532 | JGI IMG/M metagenome (GOLD analysis project Ga0302315, IMG submission 200532) | Peat permafrost microbial communities from Stordalen Mire near Abisko, Sweden - III_Palsa_N3_1 | ecosystem: Environmental > Terrestrial > Soil > Palsa > Peat permafrost | place: Sweden... | reverse complement strand
CTGGCGACGAAGAAATGATTGAAAACATCACGGCGGTAATGAATGCGGAGATTGCGAAGCGCAAGCGTCCGCATTGATTTCCGACGCCACTTGAAGGACTGAACCTGCGCGTTGAAATGGATCACGACTTTATGAAAGGAATGCCAAATGCTTTATACCGACAAATCGATCCGTTTCGCCGACTCGGAAATTGCCGCCTATCGCGCCGAGGGTGTGGATGTCACGCAGATCACGACCTACCGGCAATTCGTGCAGATGATTAGGCAACAAAGAAGAAATCAACAAAAGGAGAGAGTCAAAATGGCAAAGCGTTTTGGGCGACGCGCCCTCAATGGCACGATGGAATACTATGACAGCCGTGATGAATGCCTTGCAGCGCAACGGCATGAACTTGCAGATATCCGAATGGTCTTTTTTGGCATTGTCGGGACAATTGCTGGCGGCATACTTACCTACATGCTACTGCGGCAGATGCCTGTTGATTCACGGATCATTCGGTTTATCGCTGTCATTGTCGGCGCTTGGTTTTGCGGCATTGTGGGTGCCGCCCTGTCGGATTTGCTGTGGATAATCCTAAAATGGACATTGATTTTGACGACACTTGTCGTTATTAGCTTACTAATGTGGATGTACATATGACGTATATTCGCCGGGTCACCAGTGACCCACACACATGCGAAAAGATTGTACAGGCTCATCGAATTTGAACAATTAATGGGGAGTAACGATCAGCCAGTCAATCGAAGCCAATGTTATGTTTGCTGTCGATTCCGACAGGTATGAATTTAACAACAACCGTGCTATCCTGCCGAACTTAATCAAAAAACAACACAGGTTGACATGGCTGTCCAAACAACTACCTCGATCCCCCTAGTTCCCTCCGGCGTCCTGACAACGACGACGCCTGTGCGATCCTCCACAGCCGTTCAACATGCTTTGCCGCAAAGTCAGTCCGCTGCGCAACTCACGATCACCGGAACCATCATTGCTGGCGGGCCGCTGTCCCAGTCCACCATCGCTGCGGTCAATGCGGCTGCCGTGAAAACGCCGTCGCAATGGCGTCGATATATCGCCTATCAGGGCGAAGTGAAAGTCGGCGGAGGCCTTGCATGGCGTGCCAATAACCCCGGCAATCTTCGAGGCTCATCCACCAAGATCGGTGAGGTGACTGGTGGAGTGGGAAAGTTCGCGGTCTTCGCGACGTTAGAGGATGGACGCGCCGGGCAGCGCGCCCTTTATCTCGACAAATACGGCGACATGAGTGTGACCAATGCCATCAACAAACTTACACCGCCGAGTGAAAATAATACGGCCAAATACCTGGCCGAGTTAAAAAATGCAGGAGTCGATCTGGACAAGGATGTGAAGTCCCAAATCGACCTGCTGATGAAGGCAGTGGCCGCTAATGAGGGATTGATTGCGGGAACCATCATACCGAGGACGCCATGATGCGTTGGATTCTATGCGGCCTGCTGTGCATCCGCTCGCTGGCATTTGCCGCCGATGCCGCCGTCCCAGGGTGCGATCGCCTGACGCTTGTACTCGACCCGCACCTGACCTCGGCCGTCGTGGAGCAGCGCTGGGCGAGCGGCGAATCGTCTTCCGAAGCGCCAGCTAATCTGGAATTGCGCGGCTGCAAGGATGAGTTGCTCGATCGTCTGCCTCTCGACGCACCATTGGCGCGTTTGGATCATGTCCCGCTACGCGGAACCCCTGTTCGCACCTATCTCGTCACTGTGGACTTGACGGCTCCCGCTGGGTCTTACAGCGGCCCGTTGACTATCCCTGTGCAGGTGGAAAATCACAAGCTGAAACGCGCCGAAGCGAGCACTCCCGACCGCCGCCTTGAACCGATCAACCTGGCTCTTACCGGCAAAGCCGCCTGGAAGAAGGTCGCCAACGGGACGACAGATGATCTGCTTTCAGTCAGTTGTCAGCCGCAGGGCGATGGCTTCCTAACCACCTTCCGCCGCTACCATCCGACTCCGCAAGGGTGGCTAGTCCGCATGCGCTCGGACCCCATCCTGTGGGAGTCGGATGGCGAATTCCCAAAAGCCGGACGTTTTCCTGGCATTACTAAGTGAAAGTCGCCGAAAGCATTCCGGCGAATTTGCTCGAACGGAAGAGCAAAGGTCCATAAAGGACATGAAATCACTAGCTGTCAAAGTTAACAGGTGTGTCTAAGACACTACTGTTTCGGCCTTTGATCGATTTGCCGTGTTGCCATTTAATCATGTATCATCCGGGTTCGATTTCTTTGCAAAAGATTAATAAGGAATTTCAATGAGCAGAACGTTTGTCTTTCATTCGCCAATAGAAGGGCTGAACTTCCGCAAGATGAACGGAACCGAAGGCCTTTCGGAAATAGCCAAATTCGACATCCTGCTTTCCTCCAGTTCTCCCGACATCGACCCCACGGATTTATTAGGTACTAGCGTCACGGTCGAGGTGCAGAATCAATTCGATTCGCCACGCTTCCTCAATGGTCTGGTCAGTAATTTCACCTTCATCGGCCCTGATGGCAGCGCGACAAAAACTTATTTATACCAAGCACACGTTCAGTCGTGGCTCTTCCTCGCCGAGCGGAAATCTGATAGTCGCATATATCAAGAAAAATCGGTGCCGGACATTATCAAGGCGGCCTTGGCCGATTTCGGCATGCCGTTCGAGTTAAAACTGAAGGGCAGCTACGACCCCATTCCCTACTGCGTGATGTTCAATGAAACCGTGCTGAACTATGTCAAACGGATGGCTGAACTCGTAGGAATTTATTGGTTCATTCGCCACGAGATGGGAACGCATACCATCGTATTTACCGACGGCATCCACCCTACGCTGGACGATTATTCGACCATTCCGTTCTTGACTCCCGGCAGCAGGGTACTTGAATCTGAGGAACAGATTTCCGAATGGCATGTCGAAAACGAAGTGAAGTCGGGCCGCTTCACCACCACGTCCTATAATTTTAAGCATCCTCGCGCCAACTTGCTGATGGACGAAATCGTGCGCAAAGACCATGCTAACGACTCGCTGGAGATGTTTGAATGGACCGGCTCGTATGCAGAGCGTGCCGAGGGCGCGAAACTGGTGACGGTGCGCCGCGAACAGCAGCAACTTCAATATGAGACGATTACCGCAAAAAGCAATGTGCGCGGCATCGCGCCCGGCTACAAATTCACGCTGGAGAAACACCCCAGGGCGGCGTGCAATGGGGAATATCTGATCGTCTTTGCTACCTACCATTTTCAGGAAAATGCCGAGTCCGGTCGGGCAGACGGTGAAGAAACCGCTTGGAGCATCGACTTCACGGTCAGGTCAACCAAGAACCGCTATTTCCCTCCGCAGGTCACTCATAAGCCCGTTCCGGCTGGGCCACATACAGCCCTGGTCACTGGACCAGCGGGCCAGGAAATATGGACCAACGAATACGGGATGGTGAAAGTTTATTTCTATTGGGACCGCCATTCGCCCAAAGATGAAACCAGTTCATGCTGGATTCGGGTGTCTAGCGTGTGGGCAGGCAACCAATTCGGCGGCATGCATGTGCCGCGCATCGGCCAGGAAGTAATCGTAGAATTCGTTAACGGCAATGTCGATATGCCGATAATCACCGGCAGAGTATTTAACTTCAACAATATGCCGCCGTGGGATTTACCCGCCAACGCCACACAGTCGGGAATACTATCGCGGTCGAGCAAAGGAGGGGAATACAGCAACGCCAACGCAATCCGTTTTGAAGATAAAAAGGGCGCGGAGCAAGTCTGGATTCAGGCCGAGCGCAACATGGATACCGTCGTCGAGAACGACGAGACGCACCATGTGATGCACGACCGCACCAAAACTATCGACCATGATGAGACTGTATTTGTCCACCACGACAGGACAGAAACCGTCGACAACAATGAGACCATCACGGTCCATAATAATCGGCAAGAGCGCGTCGACAAAAACGAGTCAATCTCCATTGGCGTCAATCGCACCGAAGACGTGGGGCAGAATGAAACATTGACAGTCGGCGCAAATCGCCACGAAACCATCGGCGCGAACGAAACCGTCATGATTGGCGGCGCGAAAATGGAAACCATCGCATTGGCGTCGATGCAGAATATCGGCTTGGCCTCTGTACAAAACGTCGGGCTGGCGCGCATGGAAAACGTCGGCTTGGGCTACAACCTCAATGTGGGCGCAGGAATGGTGACGTTGGTAGGACTGAACCGAGCCGACAAGATTGGGAAAAAATGGGCACTCAGCGCTGGCGACGAACTTTCCATCACCGTCGGCAAATCCTCGCTTGTCATGAAGTCCGACGGGTCTATCTCGTTGAGCGGCAGCAAAATTAATATCGACGCCAGCGGTCCCGTGACCGTCAACGGCAAAGATGTGAACATTAATTGAGCGGAGCCGTATATCTATGGAATTCCGCAATCTTACGCCATTCCCTGCGCAAAATTTTGAGGGGATAGACCAACACAATCAGGCATTTCATGTGATTGTGTTGCGTCAGACATTCAGCTTCGCATCGGGCAAGCTGACTTATGCCGACGAACAAGCGCCATTGTGCGAAGTGGATGAGTTTTTTGGCAAAATGAATCAGAGCAGCGTGCGGCAAGAGTCCGACCTGTGCCACTATAAGCCGCGCTGCGACGTGATCGCCAACGCGACAGCGTATGCCCCCAGCGACCGCTTAACGAGCTTCAATGTCAGTTTGCGCGTCTTCAGGATCGGGCCGCCACGCCCTATCCCGGCACCGCCGCAAGGCTTGAATCATAGGATGTCAGCCCCGAAGGCCGAGATCGATAAATGGCGTCGCACGGTCGAGCAAATCAAGGCAGAACCGCCTCCAGAACTCAACTTGATCGACAAGACCTTGACTGTATGCGGCGAACGCCGTTTCTTCAAGGAAGGCATGATCCTCCCCAGTTGGGCGCTGACCAGCCCCAAGATACTGAAAAGCCTGCCATTGCGCTACGAGTATGCGTTTGGTGGCCAATGCAAGATTGACGCGACTGACACAGAAGCGGCCAAACGGCTCCCCGCAGCGCATTGGATGACTGCCGAACAGCGCGCACAGCATCCCGAAACGGACAATCTGCCGATTGCCCATACGGTGCATGAACCGAACATCGTCGGCAGGGGCTACGCGCAAACGTGGCATCTCGATGCTGCAAAATGCATCAGCGTCGATGCCCCGCAAATAACCTATCCGAACGCGCCCATCGATTCCAACATCTTCATGCAAGCTGCGAAAGGCAAGTTGAGCGAAGCGCCTGCGCTGTCTCCAGCCGGATTTGGTATCCGTGCCAAGGTTCACCCGGAACGCCGCGCACTGCTTGGCACCGTCGATGAGAAATTCATAAAAAGCGATGCTTGGTTGCCGTCCGACTTCGACTTCGCCATTTGGAACGCCGCACCGCTCGACCAACAAACCGAGCATCTACGTGGAAGCGAAGGGATCGAGCTGACCAACTTGTGCAAGGCGGACAGCCCCGGCGCAAAACGCGACGCCAAGGGCAATACGATCCTACGGCTGGTATTACCCGATGTACCTTGCACCCTGTTAATGAGAATGCGGAACGGCACGATGTTTTTCCACCCGATGTACATCGACACGGTGATCGTTGAGCCGGAGCAACAGACTCTTAGTGTGGTATGGCGCGTGGTATTCGGGAAAGACCCTGGAATCCGTGCGGTCGATGCGCGCCTACACCGTGATTTCGAGGCTGGATTTATGCAAAGAATTGACGATGAAATGGCTAAACGTCCGCCAATTATTGACTTGGCCAACCTACCGAAGAGGCCGACGAAGCCAGCAAACGAGGAGCAATTGAATGGGTAAAATTGGCGCTCGTCAAAGCAGCAGTCTAAAGGCAATCTGTACCGCGCCTTCCATCAACAAGACGCCGGTAGGAAGCGCCACGCCGCCAATCCCGTATCCGACAACGCAGGATTTATCGAATAGCGCATCGGTCGCCACGTCCGTCCTTTTCAACGACAATCCGGCCTATACATTGAGCGAAACCGAACAACCCGCCTGCAAGGGCGACGATCCCGGTACCGCCAATGGGGTGAAATCCGGCACGGTCAACGGCTCCGTGAAGCCGACGGGTGCCGCCAGCGATTTTAAAGCCGAAAAGCATTATGTAGTGCGCCAGGGCGATGCCAATGTCATGAACGGCGGCAACAACCCCGGCATCTATGTCACCACGCAGATACCCCATGCTCCGGGTGGGCCAGCCGCAGCAGCTTCACCCGCCGTGAACAATCCTCCAGTGGAGCCGGAGACTCCCGAAGAGGATTCGTTCTTGTCCAAGCAAGGCAATGCGGCAGTCCCGGCTCTTGGCGCACTTGCCGGTACCGGGAAATTACTGGTAGTCGCCGCCTTGGCCAAAGCGTCAGGCGCGGTTCTCGCACCTTGCCTCGGATTTACTCCCGGAAAGAAGAATTAAAGCATGGCCATCGTTCTCATACCAATTGTAGAACTTATCGGCGAGGGTCTTGTCGCCTTGGGAGAAGTGATTGCGGCCAATGCTGCACCCGCAGCCATTGCTACAGGCGTTGTGGGTACTGGCGTCGTCGTCGCCTCCGCAGTGAAAAGCAATTCGTCAACTGCAGCAAATACCACCACGATTGTTGGGTCGGGTAAAATGAATTGCGGTGAAGATGGAAAATATGGGGATATGCTCAAGAAGAGCGGCGACAATAAACTGGATCGGGATCATGTACCGTCTAAAGCGGCGTTGAAAGAAGCAGCACAAAATATCATTGATGACTATAAAATCAAACTTTCTGATGCGCAAATAGCAGCTCTTTTTGGAAAGGGGAGCAATCCCGGTTTGATCGCCTCGGAAGGCGAAACAATCGCCATTCCCAAAAGCGTCCACCAGAAATTTAGCGACACCTATGGTGGGCGTAATAGTCAAGATAAAATCGAAAATGATGCTGATGACCTGCAAAAGGCAGCCGAAAAAGATACCAAGGCGATAGAAGACGCCGAAGGTAAGGATATGGATGCGGAATGTTTGGAAAAATACAAAAAGGCGGCTGAAAAAATTCGCAAGAAAACCAATGAAGAGTATGAGAAGGATCTCATAGATTTAATTCAAAAGGTAAAGAAAACTGTGCCATAAAAAGTGAGAGAAATTATGAGAATTACAGATATCGTCAAATTTTTCGGATGTTCCCCGCAAAATAAGGAATTGGATGCTTACCTGACTTCAATTGGAATAATTGAACGTCCAGAATTCGAGGAAAATCCCGCTGAAGACATTTCTCTGAAAAGCGAAGGTTATACGCTTTCATTCCGCGCCCAACGAGGCTATGAGAGAAATTGGGGTTTGGCTCAGGATAATCTGGGGTCGATGATTTTCAATGAGGTGCGAGTTTATAGCTCAAATAACGATAGTGGCTATAAGGAGTACAAGGGCGATCTTCCATACAAGCTGTCGTTCAGCAGCACGCTCGACAGTGCCAAGAAGATTTTGGGAGAGCCTTACATGAGTCAACCTTTTGGGACAGAGGACAAAGTTTACACTTGGTACAACCTGTCAGGCATCACAATTGATATATGTTTCCTTTCAAATGACAAAGGCATTTCGTTTATCTCTATAGAGAAAGCACAAAAGAATGCACCAAAAAAGCTTGATTGGTAAAAAATAGGCATGAAATGCAAATTGAAGAAGCCATTAGATTTTTTGGTTATCCACATGAGAATAAAGAATTTGATTCTTATTTAAATTCAGTTGGCATTGATGAAGGGCCTGATTGGGGAGATAACCTTGTTGCATATGTTTCCAATGATAATGATGGATTCGTATTTATTTTCGGTTCTAAATCGACTTATGAGAAATCTTTTGGCCCTGCTGTAGAAGGCGGGCAGATGATTTTTAAAAACGTACAGCTTTGTAGTGGGAATTACCGTGATGCTATGAAAGCACATAAGGGGCCGCTTCCTCTGGATATTCACTTCAATATGAATTTGGATGATCTTAAAAAATATTGGGAGAACCAAATTTGGATCATATATCCGGCTCGGAAAATACCGTCTATAAATGGCTCAACGTCAAAAAATATGCAATTGCGATTTGTTGCCTACCCGAAAATAAGGGAATTTCCTTTATCGATATTGCCCCCGCTAAACTGCGCGATTTGTGATACAGCATTGTTGCCGACAACTCTCAATCGACAGGACAACAGAAAATGGAATTCGACGCATCTTCATGGGAACAAGAACTCGGCCGCCGGATACCGCCGCTCATGGCAAGGTTTTTTGAATGGTTGGCACAATACGAATACGGCGATCTCGGTTACTTTGAACTCTGCCCTGAAAACCTTGCCGTTTCCAGCGGTTGGGATGACATGGCTCGCTGGGGCGCTACCACTTGGGGATTTTTGCGCTTGCCGGAAGGTTCGGTGATCGCATTGTGCGAAGCAGTGCAGCCGCCGGCAGTGGTGCTGGTTGGTTCGGAAGGCGATTTAAGCACACTGGCTGAATCGTTCGAGGCATTTCTGCTGAATTGGGCGGACGGTAAGGAGATTTTGTACGATGAGGAAGAGAACGAAAATCGTCAAGAGGCAATCACCGCATTCAAGGCATGGTTGAAGAAAACCGCGGTCGAGGCTCCCGCCGTGACCGGGCAATTCGACTTTGCAGCCTATGTCGCTGGCGACGAGCCGCGACGCACCGTATAGGGATACCTTATCTCCATCGAGAAAGCGCAAAAGGATGCCCTAGTGAAGCTTGGTTAGTCACATTTTAGCGAATCGATTATTGACACGATATATCAACCCTGAGCAATCATGACTTCACCTACTTTATCTGCTCCGCCCACCGCAGAACTATTCATCTCCCATCTTGGCGAACCTGTCGAATTAATCGACCCCGCCGTATTCAAATATGCATATGTGCCGAGTTTCGATTTGCCGGATCATGCTCCAATAGGAGCCATTTTCTTCAAGAAACTGGGATTTTCCATCTCCTTTTGTCCGCCTGATTTTTACCACGGAGATGACAGACTTTCTCTCTCGCCGCCGATCATTACGAACGTGCAAATCTATTCGGGTGATCCATATTATGACCATGCGCGCTATGAACTTCCTTTGCCGCATGACATCACTTTTGCAGACAGCCGCGCCACCCTGCTACAAAAATTAGGCCCGTCGCGGTGGCGCTTTCCATTCGTGGAACCGATCAAGCTGGAGCGTTGGGACTTTCCCGATCACTGGTTATTGGTGAGTTATGCGAAAGACATGTCGTCAATACGCACGATTCAAATCGGGCTGATGCACGAGAAGCCGAACCCGTCGGTTTTGCCAAAGATTGAGCAACCCGATATTCATACTCTGCAATCCCTATTGGCGCAGCGCTGGCAAGAAGTCGAAAAGCATCCCAACCTCGCTGGCGTGGATTTTTCGGGGTTGGCTGAAGCTGATGACAATAGCTCGCATGAAGTGGATGAATTGAAAACCCGTGGCGTAGAACTTTATTTCCGACCATCACAGAAAACCAGCGAGTCTTTTTATGTCTTGGCTGGAGCACGTTACAGCCATAAGGGGCTATTTTCCTCCGTTGGCTTTGATGGCGAGATGCCGAAGGGATTGACATTTGACGATACGCCGGAAGCGGCAGTAAAGAAGGTCGGCGCATTCCCGGTCACCGGAAGTGCCGACGAGTTGGATGGATATTACGTGTGGAATTTGCCGGAATATCTGCTGCACGTTGCATTCAGTGTCATGGAGCAACGCGTGTATCGGATTCGTATAGCGGCGCACCCATATTATTCTCCTGAGGTGATTAAGTCGCCATTGCTGCAAGCGCCGTCCTGAACTTTGACGTGGAAATGTTGAAAATCGTTGGAATAGGGCAAACCATCAACGCATCGTCATTGAAGCAGGCCAGGAACTTGAACTGCGTTGCGACGAAGTTGCCATCGTTCTCACCGTCGACGGTCGGAATGGACTAATGGACCCCCGCCTACTCGAATACTACAACGCCGAACTCGCCTACTTGCGCGAGTTGGGGCAGGAATTCTCTGAACAATTCCCGAAGATCGCCAACCGTCTCGGCATGAACGGCGTCGAGGTGGCCGATCCGTATGTGGAACGGCTGCTGGAAGGCTTCAGCTTCCTGACGGCGCGCATCCAGCTCAAGATGGATGAGCAATTCCCGCATTTTTCACAGCACATGCTGGAAGTTCATTATCCGAACTATCTGGCACCAACGCCATCGATGGCGATTGTCGAACTGCATCCCGACATGACGCACGGATCGCTGGCATCGGGATTTTCGGTGCCGCGCCAATCGTCCATGTTGGCGAGCAAGCCCAAGGGCTGGGAAACCGCCTGCGAGTTTCGTTCGGCACATGATGTCGTACTATGGCCTTTAGAAATAGTCGATGTCAGCTGTACCGGAGCGCCGCCCGACCTACCGCTGTCGGGCATGCACTTCGAGCACCCGGTGAAAGGCGCGGTTCGCATCCGTCTTAAAGCCACCAAGGGCAAACTGGCGCAAATGAGCTTGGATAGCCTCCCTTTTTATATCGCTGGTGACGACGGTATCGCGTCACGGCTCTATGAAATCATCTTCGCGCATGCATTGGCCGTCGTCGGCTGTGAAACGCAAAGACCGGTGAAATGGATGGAATGCCTGCCGCCCCAAAGCATCCAGCAGGACGGCTTTAATAGCAATCAAGCAATGCTGCCGTTTCCTTCACATTCCTTTCAAGGGTATCGGCAATTGCACGAATACTTTGCCTGTCCGAATCGCTACCGTTTCTTCATCCTCACCGGCCTCAAAACACTGGTCGCCAAAACCCAGGGCGACACGCTCGACCTGACGATCCTGCTCGATTGCAATGTGGGAACGTTGGAAAATCAGGTCGGCAAACAACAACTGGCTTTGTTTTGCACGCCGGTCGTCAACCTGTTTTCCAAGCGCGAAGACTCACTGGAAATCAACGCGCATGCACGCGAACACCACGTCCTGGCCGATAAGGCCAACCCGTTGAATTTTGAAATTTACACGATAATGGGCCTGTCCGGGAGTGAAGAGGAAGACGGAAAGACGCACGCATTTCATTCAGTTCATAACGCCCTGGGAAACGATGACGGCGACCGCGATATCTATTTCGCCATGCGGCGCGAACCCCGCATCATATCGGAAGCCGCTCGCCGCCAAGGGCAACGCACCAACTACGTGGGCAGCGAAACTTACCTCGCTTTAACCGACCGTAACCAGCAAGCTTTCCCGCATGCATTGAAGAGTCTCGCCGTGGATATGCTGTGTACGAACCGCGATTTGGCATTCCTGATTCCGAGGGGCGGCGCAACGGACTTCGACATGCTGACGTCGGTTCCGGTGGACGCAATCAAGCTACTACGCGGCCCCACCGAACCGAAGCAAGCATTGGCAAACGGTGCGGCAACTTGGCGCTTCATCAGCCACTTGAACCTGAATTACCTCACCTTGATCGATACCAACCCGAACGAGGGCGCAGAAGCGTTGCGCGAATTGCTATCACTCTACGCGCCCCTGGCCGATCTATCCGTCAAAAAGCACATTGAGGCCATCCGGCATTGCAGCGTCAAGGCCGTGACGCGACGCCTTCCGGCCAAGGGCCAGATTGTCATCGGGCGCGGCATCAGTATCGACCTCACGGTGGATGAAACCTTGTTCGCTGGCGTCAGCCCCTATTTGTTCGGCTCCATATTGGAGCAATTCTTTCCGCGGCATGTGGGACAAAACTCGTTCACTGAAACGGTACTGCATTCGGTGCAGCGCGGGGAAATTGCCCGATGGAAGTTGCGGATGGGTAAAAGGCCGATTGCATGAGCGCGAAACGTCAACCAACATTTGACGTCCAAAAAGAGGTCGCAACCGAACCGCTACGGCGCTTATCCCAGGCGGCGCAACGGTGGGGATTTGAATGCATCTCCAAAACTTGGCGTGGCTGGCAAACCAGCTATTCTTTCCGTTGCGCCCAAGGTCATGAATGTACGCGCACCGCAACGTGCGTGGTATTCAATTCGATTGTGTGCAAGGATTGTCTTGACCAGCATCGATTTGAACGCCTACAACAAGCCGCAGAAGCCAAGGGAGGAAAATGCCTGGAGCGCAGGTATCTCGGCGACGGAATCCCGCATCGCTTTGTGTGCGCCTACGGCCACAAATGGAAAGTGCGTGCTGCCCACATCGTCGGGCGGGGCAGTTGGTGCCGACGATGCGCGCAGATCGCGCATGGCGAACACCTGAAGCTCATCGATGGCCTGGAGCGGTTGCAACAAGCGGCTGCGCAACGAGGGGGAAGATGTCTCTCCGATTCTTACAGCGCAACGTATAGTTATTACCGCTTTCAATGCGCTCATGGCCATCAATGGGAGACCGAAGGTGCCGAAGTCATCCGGGGAAGCTGGTGTCGGCAATGCGACTCCGAGAAGAAGCGCATCAATTATCGCTTGGCCGATGGCATCGAGCGACTGCGCAAAGCGGCGCAAGACAAGGGCGGGGAATGTCTTTCGCAAGAATATACGGGAGCGGCAAAACGATATCTGCTTCGGTGCCAGCACGGTCATGAATGGGAAAGTACCGGACAACGCATCATGAACGGTGCATGGTGCGGCATTTGCGCCAATAACAATAAAAAACTCAGCATCGAGGAGATGCGCAAGATGGCGCATGAGCGAGGTGGCGTTTGTCTTTCTTACGATTATGTGAATTCGATGACGAAACTGCATTGGGAATGTCATCTCGGTCATCGATGGTATGCGCTGCAAGGAAATGTGCGCAAGGGACATTGGTGTCCCGACTGCGGCCACATGAACCAGATTCGCAATCCAAAATCCAAGGAACGATGGAAGTATCTGGCATCGTCTCAAAGCGTGGTTTGCAAATCATGAACGCCGATCGGCGAATTCAATCTGATATGGGCTGTCTTGTTTTGCAAATGAACCGATCTTTAAGCCGCAATCTAAATTGCTGTGGCCCTGATGAACCGTTATGCGTCAACTATGAGACACTAATTCGCTTTACCTCGTCTACTAATATTTGATGCCCTCATTACTAATTCGTTCCGTCGGCGAGCTGCCTAGCGGCAGTCGGTTACGCACACCGCTACCAAGGCAGGGAGCTATCTTGCTGAGCTACCTACGCGGCGGTCAGCCAAACCCAGCTCCGTTATCCTCCGAGCTGAAATTGCTGAGCTGCCTATACGGCGGTGAACATCGTACCTATCTTGCTCTTACTTGCGCTTGATTGCTGAACTGCCTGCGCGGCAGTCAACGATACTACCGGCTCACTCCGTTCTTGCGCATGTTTTGCTGAGCTGCCTATACGGCAGTCAACTTTGGGGATTGTAACTATTTCACAATTAACATTTTCTGAGCTGTCTACGCGGCTCTCAACCGTGTCTCATTTTCGCAAAGTGCCTTGAACATTTGCTGAACTGCCTACTCAGCGGTCAATCATCCAATGAATTGGGTGACGGTCACGTTGATTTACTGAGCTGCCTATGCGGCAGTCAACTAACACAATGACTTGACACCGCAGCCAAACTCCCTACGCGGCTGTGGGCGAGGCAGTTCGCGGCCAACCCCGACTGTGCCTTTGCTGAGCGACCTATACGGCGGTGAACTTTCAGCTCCAGTTACGCTGATTTGGATTGCATTGCTGTGCCTGTGCGGCGGTCAATCCTTTCATGGGGCATATGATCGAGCCGGGCCATTGCTGAGCTGCCTATTCGGCGGTCAATATCAAGTTTAAACGCGATCAGAACGGAAATTGTCGCTGAACTGCCTTTGCGGCGGTCAACGTCAGGCCCTGCGCTCATCCGGGGCGGCTACTTTGCTTAGCTGCCTGTGCGGCAATCAATATTATCGAATTAATCAATGATTAAGACTCTGCTTACAGAGCTGCCTACTCGGCGATCAACCTTTCGTCTGAACTAACTGCAAATAGGGGCCGTTGCTGAACTGCCTATGTGGCGGTCAACAGCAGGTAGTCGTCGCCGTTTGCGCCGTGAATTTACTGAGCTGCCTGTGCGGCGGTGAACTTGAAATATTCTACGGCTGGCCCTTTTATAGATTGCTGAGCTGCCTGTGTGGCGGTGAACATTGACCATACGTTGTGGCGCGATCATCTTGCTGAGCTGCCTGTGCGGCGGTGAACTCAAGGATTTGCAAGCCGCTGCGTTTAATCAATTGCTGAGCTGCCTGTGCGGCGGTGAACGCTGCGGAAATGGAGTCGTTCCGGCGCAAGCTTTGCTGAGCTGCCTGTGCGGCGGTGAACTGAATATCTCTCCAACCATCGAGAATCCTCTATTGCTGAGCTGCCTGTGCGGCGGTGAACGCGATCAGGTTGCGTTCGAGGT
>Ga0302315_10003403_pt1 | contig 14366 bp, 14 predicted proteins | sample III_Palsa_N3_1_FD_200532 | JGI IMG/M metagenome (GOLD analysis project Ga0302315, IMG submission 200532) | Peat permafrost microbial communities from Stordalen Mire near Abisko, Sweden - III_Palsa_N3_1 | ecosystem: Environmental > Terrestrial > Soil > Palsa > Peat permafrost | place: Sweden... | reverse complement strand
CTGAATTGCGGAGATGCCCGCAGGGAAGTTGCGCATGATCTGCCGTGCAACGCGGTCGGTGTCCTGCGCTGCCTGGGAGAGGCTGATTCCATCTCTCAGGCGAGCAACCATGTGGTATCCCCAACTGCCGGTCGCTTCGTCGGACAGCTCCTCAGGTGTCAGGCTCACCGGCACCCAAAGCTGCGCTTGTCCGAGATTTCCGGCAAACAAGGGGAATTCAAAACTGCGCGGCATCACTCCGACGATTGAGTAGACCTTGCGATCAAGTTCGATAATGCTGCCTGCGATTCGCGGATCACGGTGATAACGGTTCGTCCACAACGAGTAGCTGATAACAGCGACTGGCTGATGGGCGTCCTCCTCCTGTTGTGTAAAGATGCGGCCAAGAATCGGCTGCACACCAAGAGTTGGAAAAACACCTGCGGTTAGTCGAGCAGCATGTACGACTTCCGGAGTCGCGCCGCCGGAGAGTTCATACGTGCGAGGCGCGTAGCCTCCAAGCGACGAGAACGCACCTGTAGCATCTGAGTACTCGCCAATCTCGCGAGCAGTCACACCGAGATCTAGGCCTTTTCCGAGATGGTCGCCCAGCAAGACCAATTGATCTGGCTGGCTAAAGGGAAGGGGCCGCAAAAGGATGCCATCGATCAGCGAAAACATCGCCGTGGTGGTCCCGATTCCGGCTGCCAATATAAGGACTACGGTGATCGTGAATCCAGGCGATCTGCGAAGTCTGCGAACTGCATAGCGAAGATTTTGAACAGTTTGTTCGAGCCAAAGGATGGAGCGCTCATCGCGGTGCAACTGCTTCGCCTGCTCGACGCCGCCGTATGCGCGTTTGGCGGCAATTCGCGCCTCATCCTCAGACATACCTTTTAGCTTAAAGTCATCCTCAAGAAGTACAAGATGAGAAGCAATTTCTCGCTTCAACTCGCCTTCGACGTGGTTATCCGAGAAGAGCCCGAGAAGCTTAGAAAAAAACCGCCGAAGGTGAGCCACTATGAAGGTTCCTCCCCTAAGAGACGTTCTACTAAACCCGCCATTCTTCTCCAACGTCTTGTTTCTTCATTTAGGGCTTTCTGTCCCGACTTCGTGATTGCGTAGAATTTTGCTTCCCGATTGTTTTCCGTTTGCGCCCATGTACCTTTGATCCATCGATGCTGCTCAAGCCGGACTAGCGCCGGATAAAGCGTACCTTGGTTGAGATTGAGTAGACGATCAGAAATCTGCTGAAGCCTCGTTGCAATCTGATAGGCATGTCGGGGACCCATCGTGGCAAGCGTGCGTAGAATGATGAGATCCAGAGTGCCCTGCAGAAGTTGAATCGGCTCAGTATCTCCACTAGACATACAAGTGCACCCGTTTAGACAAATGATGATCTGTGATCATTTGTTTGTCAAGTGACTGTGAAGCGCGACCGGTCGCACATCGCCTGGATTGCCGACGCATCCGTAGATTGGAAAGCACCGCCGCCCCTAGCCGATGCTCGCCGTCGTTTTGTTCTCCACTGCTTTGAGTAGGGAATGGGGACACCTCACGAAACGGAAATTTATGTACGCTAACGAAGGTCTTTGACCGCTGGGGCTTTCATGCGCTCGCCAGCAACTTACCTATTGCCGGACTTTCCGGCACGATACAACAGCAATCCTTGGGAGCAGGATTACAGCTTGGCGGCCTCATCGAGTTTTGCTTGTGCTTCTTTCGGCCGGTTCATACGATTTAGAAGTTCGGCATGAAATTGCAAATCTCGTTTTAGTACACCGGGGGCGCTTCCTTTACGCCCAAAATCCTCAGCTATGGACATATCTTCATCGCCGCCCTTCATGTCGCCGGAATACGCACGAAGCTGGCCACGGATCGAATACGCAGCCTCTCCCCCTGAATTGCCGTCGTGCCCCAGTTTCACAACGTCAACCGCCTTCCCTGCGTAGGTGAGTGCAGTCTGAAGATCGCGTACATTTGCAAATGCGGTGGCCGCGTATACGTAAGCTTCTCGGCGCTCTATATATCGTCGATCCGGTGGAAATTCATCGGCGATGGCAGCCGCTTTCTTACAAGCTCCTGCTACATCCGTGTTGCTCGTGTGAGCAATTACGCCACCCGAACACGTATTCCAAACAGGTTCAAAGCGATTAGCTACCTCCTCATCTGGTTGACCTCGATTATCCGGCGGCGGGAAAGTGACAGTAGTAGACCAACTGCCATTTGCCGTTGATTCGTGAGGGGTATGTACGGCAGGCTTGTCTGCAAGAGTGAATCTGACCAAAACGTCACCTGTTACCGCAATCGCCGCGTCGCCATCGTGAAATGGTTGATACCTCCACTGTTTCAGCGCGTCGGCGGTCGCTTGTCTCAACATGGGCGGCCCACTAACTACCTTCATTGACCTCACAAGACCGTCTGGAGCAAGTTCGACCTTGAAGACAACATCGCCATGCACTTGAGCCGCTTGTGCAATCGCCGGATAGACTGGCGCAACCCAAGTCATCAGGTGGCTGGCGATTTCCTCTTGGCTCCGCACCTCTTGAGCTTGCAGTGCAGTAGTTCCGGCGATCACTCCGCAGATCATTAACAGGTGCAGCGTACGCATACGAACCCCGCTAATCTCATAGACAGTTGCAGGGTCAATTGTCTCAGCCCTTCCCGATTTGAGTCGAACATTGTTCCGGTCTCCTACTGCGCGAAAAACGGCGTTTTCAGTAACTTCGATTTGGCCAACCTTTGGGCAGACCCAAAGTCCAGCGATTCGAACTGCAAAAAGGAATTGCGATTGGCTACCGATCTCCGGCATCACGCCGCAGGTTTGAGTACCGCACGGTACAGGGTTGATCGGGCGATGCCGAAACGGGCTGCGATTTCGGCCACAGGGACATCTGCGGTTTTGAGTAGGGCGCGTATGGTCTTAATCTCTTTAGGAGAGAGCTTCGCCGGGCGACCTCCTTTGCGGTCGCGAGCGCGAGCTGATTTGAGGCCAGCAACCGTTCTTTCGCGGATCAAATTGCGCTCGAATTCTGCTAGGGCCGCGAAGACGTGGAATACCAGGCGGCCAGCTGGAGAATGAGTTTCAATCTTTTCGGTAAGGGATTCAAAATTGATCTTGCGCTGTTCGAGTTCGGCAATAAGCCTGACAAGATCGGCCAAGTTTCTTCCAAGCCGGTCGAGTCTCCACACGACAAGGGTGTCGCCCTCACGAAGGCTCTTGAGACATCCTTCGAGTTGTGGCCGGCCAGTATTTTTCCCGCTGGCCTGTTCTTCATAGATCTCCCGACATTTGGCGCGCTTCAGGGTGTCCTTCTGAAGGTCAAGGGTCTGGTCTTCGGTCGAGACTCGAGCGTAGCCGATGCGCATGTCCCAAATCTTAGCAAGCCAAGGACATTTCGGACACTGATTTCAAGATAAGTTGTGAGACACTTTTGACCAGCGAAATAGGGCATAATCCGGACACGCCCCGGCTGTCCTGAAAACCCTCGTTTTCGCTACACTCCTGAACGATGCCGCGCCGCGAGCTGCTCACCCCTACAGAACGCCTTCAGTTGCTGGCCTTCCCCGAAGACGCGGGAGAGCTGATTCGCGTGCTCACACTGAGCAAGGCCGATATCGCCTTCGTGTGCCAACACCGCGGGGATCACAACCGGTTTGGCATTGCTGTTCTAATGGCCTACCTCCGGTTTCCTGGGCGAACTCTGGCCAAGGATGAGAAGCCCCATGATTCAGTTCTGAACCTGATCGCAGAGCAGCTTCAGATTCCCACCGCCGCGTGGGACCTATACGCAGATCGCGATGAAACCCGCGGGAGCATCTGGCCGAATTGCTTTCTCTGCTGGACATGAAGCAGTTCTCAACCAGGCATTACAGGGCATCATCGGAGTGGCTGCAACCAACAGCATTGCAGACCACGCGAGGAATGGTCCTCGCACAGGTAGTTGTGGAAGAACTACGAAAGCGGCTCATTGTTCTGCCGCCAGTGGCTGTCATCGAACGCCTCTGTGCTGAAGCGGCAACGCGAGCCCAGCGAAAAATCTTAACAATTTTGTCGGAGGGTCTGAGTCCTGAACAGAAGTCGCAGCTCGACGGCTTGCTTGAGATGCGCGAAGGCAGTCCGTACAGCACTCTCGCATGGTTGCGGCTGCCGCCAGGTGCGCCGACTGCCAGAGCAATCTTGGCACATATAGAACGATTGCGCGCCATACGAGAATTACAGATTTCGCCCGAAGCAGGCCGACGGGTGCACCAGAATAGGCTCCTGCAGCTTGCCCGTGAAGCTGGCCAGACAGCCGTTTATCACTTCAAGGACTACGAGCCGGATCGGCGCTACGGAACGTTGGTCGCTTTGATGATTGAAACCGCGGCCACCGTGACGGATGAGATTCTCGATCTGAATGACCGGTTGATCGGGAGCTTCTTCACGAAGGCGAAAAACAAGTACGAGCGCGCTTTTGCGGAGCAGGGCAAGGCGATCAACGATAAGGTTCGACTTTACGCGAAGGTCGGCTCTGCTCTGGTCTCCGCACGTGAGCAGGGACGCGATCCGTACGTAGCGATTGAGGCAATCGTTTCATGGGATGCCTTCTCTCGAAGTGTGACAGTGATCTCAGTTAGGCGCACTTAGGAATTCCGAGGTGTGCCAGAATGAGGGAATTAGTATGGCCCCAAAGATTTCACGCTTCACCGTCTTCGTCTTTCTTCTGCTGACTTATGCTATCAGCAATAAGCCTTATTCGTTGGCGCAGAATCCTGGCGTGCAAACGGCTGCGATTCCACAGGACGCAGGCCCTTTGCAGCCATTGCCCAATCACTCCGGAAAAGGTTGGAGCACTGCAGCCAATCGGTGGCAGCTTACCGCCGTGGATCCAAAATCACAAGTAGATACGGTAAGCCCAAGTGTCAACGTTTGCAGTTCTTGTCGAGTTATCAGAAGGAAGAGATGTCGGTAGCGGACCTGTGTCGCGCGTATGGGATCTCGCGCCCAACGGCCTACCGCTGGATCAATCGATATAACGAGATTGGGCCAGAAGGACTCGTGGATCGCAGTCGGCGTCCGCTTAGCTGTTCCCACGCAACCCTTGAGTCGATCGAGAACGCTATCCTCGTGCTTCGTGCCAAGCATCCGTCCTGGGGCGCGCGGAAACTCAAGGCAAGGCTGGAGATGCTACAGCCAGACGTTGTGTGGCCTGCAGCTAGTACATTCGGCAACATTTTGAACCGTGCGGGCCTAACGAGTCCGCAAAAGAAGAGAAAACGGACCACACCATGCTCAGAGCCATTCTCTCTAGTCACGGGTCCAAATCAGCTGTGGTGCATGGATTTCAAGGGCTATTTCACCACTGGCGATGGCAAACGATGCGATCCGTTCACTATTACGGACGCGCACAGCCGTTATCTGATTCGTTGCCAGATTGTTTCTCGTATAGATCTCAGCCAGGTCCGAGCCATTTGCGAAGCAGCCATGCGCGAATACGGGGTACCTGCACGGATAAGGACAGACAATGGCGCACCGTTTGCCGGCACAGGGCTACTGGGGCTGTCAAAACTCTCTCTTGGCTGGATGAAGCTCGGTATTGTGCACGAACGCATTCAAGCAGGCAGACCGCAACAAAATGGTCGGCACGAGCGAATGCATCGCACCCTGAAGGAGGACACGACTAACCGCCAGCGGCATCGCTACGCGCGCAGCAGAGCCGCTTCGACAACTTTCGCCACGTCTTCAACAACGAGCGCCCGCATGAGGGCCTGAATAACCAAGTCCTAGCGAGTCTCTACCATCCCAGCTCTGTCCGGCTACCACGCAAGTTGCCGGAATTCACGTACCCGAAGGGTCTCCTTCTCCGACGGGTGAATAATAGCGGCGACATCAGCTGGCACAGAAACAGAGTCTTCATCAGCGAGGTATTCCGCTTTGAAGAGTTGGCATTTGAGTTGGTAACGCCAGGATTTTATAGAGTCTTCTTTCGAGACATGGAGATCGGAGAACTCAATGTGGAAGAGCTTCGTTTTAGAGCTGCACGGCGAGTGGTCTGAGTTTGCCGATGAGTGCATTGGGCTGTTGGCAGAAACTGAGACTCTTGTTCTGGTGGATTCCTGGACCTTGGCACACTTGCAGGTATCGATCCTACACCTGACTCGACAGACTTTTCCGCGTTCGCCTTCGAAGGGGATCAAATACGAGCGATTCAGCAAGCTATTTTGATAAACTGGAGTTCCAAGGGTGGCTCAACTAGCAGTCCACCCCGCAGGATCAGCAGCGGCGCAATTACTGGACCTGGATCGCGGTCAGGGTGCCGTTTGCAATAGCTCTCACATCCGATGAGTACTGGCCTCCACCCGCGCCGTTACTCGTGCCGCCGTCAAAGCATACCATGTTGAGCGTCGTCGGAGCCTCGCCCGCCGGCACGACGTAGTAACCGTTGAACGGAAGGGTCGCAGAGGCTCCGCCGGGAGGAATGGTCACGAAAGATTCAAGCTCATTCTCGATAGATCCGGCCCAATTACTTGTAAATTCGCAGGCGATATTCGACAGAACCTTTGGATCGAGATTGATGAATCCTTCCTCTCCCCCAATCACATAGGTCCCGGCGTTGGGAAGGATGATCGAGTTGATGATTGCCGAGTGGGTGTCGCTGGGAAGCGTGACGATATAGGGTTGGGTATTCACCACGAAGGACAACGCTCCTCCTGGCGCTCCCGCAGTCCCTTTGGGCCCCTGCGTCCCGGCGGGTCCCGTTACACCGGCCGGCCCGGTTGCGCCCTGAGGTCCTGGAGCTCCCGCAGTCCCCTGGGGTCCCTGCGGCCCGGTGGCTCCGGTAGCGCCGGCCTGTCCCGCCGGTCCCTGCGTCCCTCGAGCACCTGCGGGTCCTACGGATCCCTGAGGTCCGGTCGCGCCATAGGTCAGGTCAAAGGCCGAGGAACGTCCTTGGCAGTTTGTCACGGTCAGGCGGAAGGTCCCAGCAGGTGTGGCAGCCGGTAGCGTGGCGACGATCTGTGTGTCGGTGGAAGAATCGACCTTCAGCTTAGCTCCGTCGAAGAATACGGCAGGGGTGGTTTTTTCGGGCTGAAAGTCCGAACCGATGAGAGTGACTTGGTTCGACGCGTAATTGATCGTGCCGCTTGTCACAACCGGGTTTGCGCCAATGAGCCCCGCGAAGACCGAGAGCGGCGTGAGGAAAAGAAGAATTGGGAGCATGATCCTGCGCATGATGGTTCTCCTTTCGGGAGATGTGGCCCGTTCCGGCCGGTTGATGAAACGGTTAGAGCTGAAGGCGCAGTGTCGATAACTGCGCCCGCAGCGAAGCGATTGCCAGCAACAGGCGCGCTAAAGGAAAAGCACCGCGTAGATGGCGCCGAAGAGGGCGGAAATAGCCTTCGAGCCAGATGGAGGCGGAGGCGGAGGTGGCGGTGGCGCAGTCGGATTAATTTTGACGTCGGGGCCCTTATGTATAGCTAACGCGCTATACGGGTTTGCGGCCAGTGCCAGCGTGAGCATTGAGAAGGAAAGTGCGAGCGTGATTTTTCTTTTCATGGAAATTCTCCTTTGGATGCGGCGCCTGATCCAAGTGCGCTGGTTGTTCGAGCGAGAAAAGTTAGGAGTGCAGCGGCTCCTAAGACGCCGCGTCGCACCGGGAGTGGATGTTTCTCTTAATGCCCCAGAAATGTGAGCGCAGACTTAGCGAGATCAACCACCATCTCGGCGATCGACATGCCATCGGACTCGCCGGTTACCCGATGAATTATGATGGGAAAACGTAGGCTTGGTTGATTGGGAGGCGTCGGGGTGGTAGTTATGCTGGCTGCGGCAGGGTAGGGAAATGCCGAGAGCGTAAGGCTCAAGATCGAAGCCGCGAGTGTGAGAGTCATTGTCTTCTTCATGTGAGTTCCTCGATTCGATTCGGCGTTTTGACTGAACCGGCTTAACTGGTTCGCGCCGTTGGATGAAATGAGTCTGCGGCACCTCGCATCGCAACTCAATGAGCCGGCTGTGAGTTGAATCTAAGTTCCACGGCTCATACAACTCATCCAAAACTCATCTCTGCGGAACCCGGGCAGTGATAGGTTTTCTTTATGAATGACCACGTAGAAGGACTCTCATCCCAGCAGCTCGCCGGCCTGCGTCACATGCTGAACTGCCCGATCCTCACCGCGAATGACCAGGATTACGACCAGGCTCGCCGCGTATGGAATGGCATGATCGATCGCAAACCTACAGCAATCGTGCGGCCCACCAGCATTGCCGACGTCATGCAGGTAGTCCGCATCGCCCGTGAAGACCAGATCCCAGTTTCCGTGCGTGGAGGCGGCCATAGCGTGGCGGGCAAGTCCGTAGCCAACGGCGCCCTCATGATCGACCTCTCCCTCATGAATGCGATCCAGGTGAATCCGGCCGCGAACAGAGCAGTTGCCCAGGGCGGAACGAAGTGGGGAGACTTCGACCGCGAGTGCGAGCGCTACCAACTGGCGACCACCGGCGGCGTCATCTCATCAACAGGAGTCTGCGGACTGACACTCGGTGGCGGCATCGGTTGGCTGATGGGCAAGCATGGATTGAGCTGCGACAATATAGTCTCCGTCGATTTGATCAGCGCCGACGGCGCTCACGTCTATGTGAGCGCTTCGCAGAATGAAGATCTGTTCTGGGCCATTCGCGGGGGAGGCGGCAATTTTGGTATTGTCACGGCGTTGGAATTCCGTCTGCATACGCTCGAGTCCGTGCAGGCAGGTATGCTGCTCTATCCGCGCAGCAGTGCCTTTGACCTGCTGCGACGCTATCGCGACGTCACGATGAATGCTCCTGACGAACTTACCGCCTATGCGGCCCTGATGATCGCTGACGGGCAGGCAATGGCGGCCATCGCGATGTGCGACAGTGGATCGGAATCCGGCAACGCGAGCGTCAGCGCGCAGTTCTCTCTTGCCGATCCGCCCGTGGCAGACATGACCGGCACGAAAAAGTACACCGAGCTCCAGACAATGCTCGACGTCGCAGCCCCAGCCGGAGTCCACTACTACTTCAAATGCCCATTCCTTCGCGAACTCAGCGACGAAGTCCTGCGCCTCATCGTCGATCACTGCGAAAATCTGCCCACCGAACAAACCCAAGTCGTTCTCGAACACATGCACGGAGCGGCCAGCCGGGTGCCCGTCGGCGACACTGCGTTCGGTCTGCGCCGCGTTCATTACAGCATCAACATCATGGCCGGGTGGAGCGATCCTGCGTTGGCGGAGAAATGCATCGATTGGGCGCGAACTCTTTCGTCAGCGCTCGAAGCCTTCGGCGCCTCGGATGCTTACGTCAACTATTTAGGGGATGAAGGCTCTTCGGCGGTTCGCGCATCTTACGGCGCCAACTATGAGCGGCTGGCACAGCTCAAGAAAAAGTACGATCCCGAGAATTTCTTCCGTTTCAATCAGAATATTGTCCCGGCTTCTTAGAGCATTTTCCGGAATTGTATGGTCCAGGCGATGGTCCGCGAAGTGTGACTTTTCTTGGTGAAAAGCCACGCGGGTCTTTGCGTTTTGGTCTATTCTTTTCCAGAAAATGCTTTAGCTCTTCGCCAACCTCGACAATCCGATCGAATCCAGAAAAGAACGGAACCGAGGGTCGGACCGAAACGGCCGAATGTGCTCGCTCAGCAGGACGATGAAGAGAGGCGTAGCTTTCTTCTCAACCGCATCCTCAAGCCAATCGAACATTTGCGAAGCGTCTCCCAGGCATCCGTAAATATAGGCGATCAGGACGGCCGGTTCCATCCTCCCCTGCGCAGCCTTCAATTGCTTTATAGTGTCGAGTGCGGCCGCCCGGTCACCGAGCGCTGCCTTTGCCCCACCCAGGAATCCGAGGGCATCCAAGATGTGGGGATTGATCGAAAGCGCTTTCTGGTACGCCGCAGCGGCGTCTTCGTAGCGTTCAAGACCATCCAGGGCGATCCCCAGGAACATATACGAACGCGAGAAATGCGGATCCAATTCGATCGCCTGGTTCAGTTGCCGAATTGCGAGATCGAAACGCCCGGCATTTGCCAGAGCCGCGCCCAGATACGTGTTTGTGATTGGCGACAATGGCTCCGCTTCTTTTGCGCGCTGCACGGAAGCGATGGCTTCATCATGTTGCCCAAAAACGCTGAAATACATTGAGCGCCAGACCAGAGCGGTAATGTTCTGAGGATCGAGACTGAGAGCTACCTGAAACTCCCGTTCTGCCCCGTCCCAATCAAACTCGTACCAGCCTTTGATCAATGCCGATGTGCAATGCGCTTCGGCCATCGTGTCATCGAGATCCATCGCGCGTTGCAGGTTTGCCCGCGCCTTGTCGAGCGCGACGAATGGTTTCAACATGCTCAATCTGCTCGATCCCATCTGCGCGTAACAATCCGCAAGCCCTGCATATGCGGGCGCGAATTCAGGGTCGATGGCCAGCGCTTCGTTGAAATAGGCAGTGCTGCTCTTGATCGCGTCCGGCGTCATCTTATGCCAGAAGAAACGGCCTTTCAGGTAAAGATCGTACGCAGTTGACGAGCGGGAATAACGCCGCGATCCGACTGGAGCGCTCGGGAGAAGTTCCAGAGCCAGAGATTGGCTTACCCGTTGGGCAACCTCTTCCTGGACGGCCAGAAGGTCGCTCAAACCGCGATCGTAAGTGTTGGACCAGAGAATGCTCTTGTCGCGAAGATCGTGTAACTGCGCGCTGATGCGTACTCGTTCGGCGGAGCGTCTTACGGTCCCGCGCAACAGGTAATCCAGGTTGAAATGGCGTTGTAGGCGATCCATGGAGTCTGTGGATGTATCTCCACTCTCAAGCTTAGGAACCGAGGTAACACGAAGCCGCTTCTGATCCATGCGAGAGAGCGCCGAAATCATGTCTTCGGTCAGGCCGGCAGCGAAATAGTCCTCCGATTGCCCGGAGATATCCTGGATGGGAACGACGGCGATGCGAACGCAGTTCTCCGCCTCAGAAGGCAAACGGGCCTCACTCTTTTGAATCTGCGCAATAAAACGATAGCCAAGGCGGGGAAGAGTCTCAATGAACCGGGGATGCTCCGTCTGCTCCTCCAAGGCGACGCGTATTTGACGGATGCAGAAGTTGAGATTCTGCTCGAAGTCGACGAATGTATCCTGGCCCCAGATGGCGTCCTGAATCTGCTGGCGCGTCACCGGTTTGCCCTGATGGTTCATCAGAAGCGCCAGAACGCGCGCCGGCTGCTGTTGCACCCGGAGCAGCGTACCGTTCCTGCGCAACTCAAACGTCTGCTCGTCGAGCTCAAATTCTCCAAATCGAATGACAGGCATGGCGAAGGAAGAGAGGTGACCTTAGATTCGCGAAATTATAGCATTTGACTTCTCAGAACCAAGGCGACCTCTGGCGCCATTGATTCCAGCTTGAGTGAAACGGGCCGGAAATGCTCTCATTCGGCCAGGAATTCAGTCGCCGGCGGAACCACACCTGGGCCCACGCTGCAGCGCCCATCACACCGAGGGCCTCGTTCTGTGCTTACACAAAGGCGACATCGGGTCTGTCTGGCAAACCTCGATGTCACGGGAAGAGATTCTCGCTTTAGGTCAAATCGCCAATGCACTCATCGACGAGCGATGAGCACCGATGAGCATTTCGTGGCGAGTGCGGCACATTGCACCGGTTTGGGGCAAGTCGCCTTATCTAGCATTTGCCGCGCGATAAGCAGGCCATGGAAATGACAGAGTATGGAAAGCATGGAAAGCCATGAAGCCGGCTTCCCAGCCTTCCCACACTCTTTGGAAATCCCTTCGGGATTCCCACATTCCCACGGCCTCGACTACTGAATATAAGTCTTCTCGGACTCTTGAACCCGAGCCATTGCCTTCGCAAGGGGCTTGTAACGGATGTCTCAGGTCCACAACGTAACGCCTGTCCCGGCACTCACCCCTGAGCAGGCTTGTTTTCCTTGGCTTTGCGTGGAGCGCATGAATGACTGTTTTTGCATTTACGGAGGGCGTTGCGGGAAGGAAAGTCCGTGCGACTTGGAAGTCGCTTGAATGATTGTTCAACACGAAAGGAGTGAGCTGAACCTGCGGTTCCGTCCGCGGTAGCCTATCGACATCGGCGTGGCTGGTAACGGCCGGGTCGAAAGCTGTCGAGACAACGTACCTCTGTCTTACGACAATGGAGAACACCGTGAGGCGATCTCTGTCACTGCCAGCGTCAAGGCGGTGGGAGGGGCCAGGCTGAGTGATATGTCCAACACAAGTGAACCGCTGAAGGCGCCGTCACTTCCAAAGAGCCAAAGACGCTGACAGGCTCTATCCAAAAGGTAAGCAGCCGGGATGCTCCACCGGTCGTTTGGAGCACACGGACATCAAGGCTGCCGGTGTAGAGGCGGGGACTACGTCACTCGTGTCATTCAAGCGGAACAAGGTAAGCCCGATGCCCTGCCTCCTCGGGGGCAGGCGTTGCCGCAAGGCACGCTGCTGGGGTAGCGGGTACAGGATGCTGGAGAAAGCGAATGCCGTTCTGTAACGGAACGGATAGGGGTTGCGACATCATCCCGCTGCGAAAGCAGGCAGACTTCCAGTTGGTCGTGCTTGACGAAAGGACTTACAGAATCTTCGAAGGAGGAAATCGCAAATGAACGTGGAGCAATCTATGTGTGCAGCCTCCGGCCTAGAGGCTCAATGGGAACAGATTAACTGGTCTCAATGTGAGCAGCAGGTCAGGAGACTGCAAGCGCGTATCGTCAAGGCAACACAGGAAGGCCGTCACGGCAAGGTGAAAACCCTGCAATGGCTGCTGACCCACTCGTTCTGCGGTCGAGCGTTGGCCGTGAAACGAGTGACGCACAATCAGGGCAAGAACACGCCGGGAGTGGACGGAGCGATCTGGAGCACACCGGCGTCCAGATACAAGGCCATCGACACACTGCGACGGCGCGGATATTTTCCGCAACCGTTGCGGCGTGTCTATATCCCGAAGGCCAACGGGAAGCTGAGACCGCTGGGAATCCCCACGATGAAAGACCGTGCCATGCAGGCGCTTTATCTGCAGGCGCTGTTTCCAATCGCGGAGACTACCGGTGATCCGAACTCCTATGGTTTTCGACCGGAACGTTCTACTGCCGATGCCATCGAGCAGTGCTTCGGTGTGCTGGCCCGAAAGGTCGGTCCACAGTGGGTACTTGAAGGCGATATCCGTGGCTGTTTCGACAACATCAGTCACGCATGGATGCTCACTCATATACCCATCGACAAAGAGGTGCTGAGGAAATGGTTGAAGGCGGGCTTCATGGAAAATCGAAAACTGTTTCCCACGGAGGCAGGAACACCGCAGGGCGGAATCATCTCGCCCACGCTGGCGAACCTGACACTGGACGGGTTGGAACGACTGCTTAAGGAAACCTTCCGCAGGAAGAAAATCCGAGGACAGTACTACTATCCGAAGGTAAACTTCGTGCGGTATGCGGATGACTTCATCATCACCGGAAGCTCGAAAGAGCAACTGGAGAATGAGGTCAAGCCCCTTGGTCGAACAGTTCCTGTCCGAACGAGGCTTGCAGTTCTCACCGGAGAAAACCTGCATCACGCATATCGAACAGGGCTTCGACTTCCTGGGCCAGAACCTGCGTAAGCATAGGGGCAAGCTCTTGATTACACCTTCCAAGAAGAACGTGCACGCCTTCCTGAAGAAGGTACGCGGTGAAATTCGTTCGCATCGCACCGCGAAACAGGAGCAAGTGATCAGGCGGCTCAACCCGATCATCCGTGGTTGGGCATACTATCACCGCCATATCGACGCAGGCTCGACGTACCGGAAAGTGAGAATGGCACTCTGGCACTCGCTCTGGCGATGGGCGAAGCGTAGACACTGGGACAAATCTTCAACCTGGATCTTGTCTCGGTACTGGGACTGCTTCGGGCAATTGAAATGGTATTTTGCCGCGCAAGCTGCTTCTCACACGCAACGTTCGCGCTCGGGTGTTATACGGTTGGTTGATCCTACCGATATCGCGATCCGGCGCTGCGTGAAGGTGAAGTCGGACGCAAACCCGTTCGACCCACTATGGTGTGGCTATTTCGAATCTCGAAAGAGATTTAGGGGAGCCCACCCCCATCGGTGATGTGTTCTGCCGGCTTCGCTCACACGGGGCTTACGTACGGCTTGAGCCGGATGACGGGAAACTGTCACGTCCGGTTCTTAGGGGAGGGAGCGGCAGCAATGCCGCTTCCTTACCCGACCGCTGAGATTCTCTCTCGTTTGTCTAGCTTTTCTTTTCTCTTTAGGGGTGTCCAGAGGGGATATTTCTCTTTTACGAGTAGGATCGTGCGCCGCTGAAGGAACTCTCAATTCCAGACGTGTCACTGAGAACACCTGGGAGAGCCCGATGAGGAAAAACTAAATGCTGCGCGGC
>Ga0302315_10003402_pt1 | contig 14370 bp, 17 predicted proteins | sample III_Palsa_N3_1_FD_200532 | JGI IMG/M metagenome (GOLD analysis project Ga0302315, IMG submission 200532) | Peat permafrost microbial communities from Stordalen Mire near Abisko, Sweden - III_Palsa_N3_1 | ecosystem: Environmental > Terrestrial > Soil > Palsa > Peat permafrost | place: Sweden... | reverse complement strand
TTCCCACACAAGGCTCCTTTTAGTAACGCCTGGCTCAGTGAGGTTCGCAGGCAAACATGCGCGTTGGCCAATCGTCCACGTCAGGTGCGGACAATCATGTGGCTTGTGCCTTGGGAAAGCGCCGTCCAGCGCGGAATGATTGTCTTCTGACGTGGCGTACTTTTCTTTTGGTTCGTTATTCTCCTCCTTGTAAGGGGCTTAGGGGGATGGAAGCCATTTAACGACAAGGGCAAGGGGGATGAAAAAAAATCTTTTTAATGTTGCAACAAAATTGTTATATTGCAACAAAAACCAGCTCTTATGAAAAAGACTTTTGCATCTTTTAAAACACTAACTGTTTTCATCCTTTTGTCTGCCAACATGGTAGCAAACGCCCAGCCCAATACCTGGACGTTGGTAAATGGATCGGACAACGTAACAAACATTAATCCTGTTTACGGCGCCAAAGGCCAGCCTTCAGCCACAAATACTCCCGGTTCAAGAGACAATTTCGTTACCTGGGTTGACGCCAATAACAACCTATGGCTTTTTGGGGGCTTCAATAGTTACCCTTTTAACTATTTTGCAGACCTGTGGAAATTCAATACCACTTCAAACGAGTGGACATGGGTAAGCGGCGACTCAACCTCTAACAGCTCTGGGCATTATGGCGTTAAAGGGCAACCTTCAGACTCAACCTTTCCGCAAGCCAGAGTTGGCGCAAGCAGTTGGCGCGATAACCTGGGAAACTTATGGTTATTTGGTGGAAATAATTACGGTTATGAGAACGATTTATGGAAATATAACATCAGCGCCAACCAGTGGACATGGATGGGCGGAGATAGTAGTAGTAACGATTATGGGTATGATGGCGTTTACGGCGCTATAGGCGTTGGCTCTACTTCAAACATACCAGGCTCCAGGGCATATTCTACCTGCTGGACAGACCAGTCGGGATTGTTTTGGATTTTTGGGGGATGGGGATTTGTTTCAAACGGGCCATCAGGAACAGAAACATTGTTAAACGATTTATGGCAATACGATCCTTCCAATAACGAATGGACGTGCGTAAACGCAGGACAGTCTCCAAGCTATGGCGTAAAAGGAAAGCCTTCTTTAGCCAATGCGCCCGTTAGCAGAGAGGTTAGCCCAGGCTGGGTAGATAAAAGCAATAATTTGTGGCTATTTGGGGGAGAAAATAATATTATAAGCCCTCAACTAGACTATTTTGACGACTTATGGAAGTACAACATAGCCGCTAACGAATGGACATGGATAAATGGATCTGACACCGTTAACAAAAATGGTAGTTATGGAACACAGGGAACGCCAGATACGGCAAACACGCCAGGGGGAAGATTTTCGTCCACAGCCTGGACTGATGCCAATGGCGACTTCTGGCTCTTTGGCGGCGCTGGCAATGGCGCAACAGGTTCGCAAAGTGGCTTTTTAAACGATTTATGGAAGTATACGGTTAGCGCCAATGCCTGGACATGGGTAAGCGGAGATACTAGTATTAACCCTACTACAACTAACGCTGTGCCTGCGCCACGAGAAGCAGCTGGGTACTGGACGGATAATAACGGCGTTTTTTGGCTATACGGAGGGGCGAACAATAACGGATACCTGGAAAGCCTATGGAAATACACCCCCTCTGATACTATTGCCAGCGTTACCGCTACCATTAACCCCGTTGCTTCTTCTTTTTTAACTGTGTACCCCAACCCGGGCAATGGCAACTTTACGGTAGACCTTCCAGAAGCCGCTCAGGTTAGCGTTTATAGTATATTGGGAGATTTAATAGTAACAGAAAATTTACCGAAAGGAAAACAACCCTTAAGCCTAACCAATAAACCCGCCGGGGTATATTACCTAAAAGCAACCAGTAGCAGCGGTCAGCAGACGGTAAAGCTGGTGGTAGAGTAATTACAACTAATTTACTACGCCCAACTACAGCCTCCCAACAGGACTCAGCGTATGTTATAAAGGTAGAGTCCCTTATAACATACGCTGATTAGGCAAAATCTATTTTCTGCCTCTTGTCATTTCGTTTCTGCCGGTCGGGCAATCTACCTGCATGCCAAGGGCTATAAGGTCGCGTTTAAACTGCGCGTTGGTGCAGTAACTAACCAATAGGCCGCCTGGTTTTAGCAAATGGTAAACCTTCTGTAAGTTTTTGGGCGTCCATACCTCCGCTTCCTTTTCGGGGGCAAAGGGGTCGAAATAAACAAGGTCTGTTTCCAGTTCGGAGTGAAAGGCCTGCAAGGTGCTTTTAAATTTTATAAACCTGAAGTTAGGGTGCAGTATTACAAGCTCGTTAAAGTCCGCCTGATGCATGGTGAAGAAGGCTTCCTGCAAGGCCGGTTTAAAAGAAGGAATAAAACTAAGGTTGTTTATTAGTTCCTCTGGCAGCGGACTTGGTTCTATGGCAACATAGTAAATAATTTGCCCCGGCTCTTGCGCTCTTTGCAGGGTAAGCAACGCGTTTAAGCCTGTGCCGAAGCCTACTTCAAATACCATTAGTTTGTTCTTGTTTTTTAACGCATCTTCCAATCCGTTTTTTATAAATATGCGTTTACTATCCTGGGCGGTTCCATTCAAAAATCTATTCTGAAAATCTTCAATAACCGGCTGCACTGCTTGGCTTTTGTTTTCTGTAAGTTGGTCTTTTAACCTGTCCTGTATGGCGCTTTTGTAAAAATCCAACTCATCCATCCATAGCTGGTTTTTAGAATGCCTTTGTGTGTTTGGGGCCTTGCTTAGCTGTTTCATGATAGTATTAGTTAGGGTTAAGTTAATTTTTAATTATTAAATATATTTTAAAATAGTAATGTAAAACTTGTATGATGAAGATAAACTAGCGCTATGCATTGTTAAAAAAATAAATGTTCATAGCGTTTTCGGGGCTTATCTCATTTATATCTATTATTTTATCATAGCTGTAATTGTTAAAAGTCATTTGGTACAGCCGTTTACCCAGCGCATACAGGGCCATTATTTGGTCTTCCTGTTCCATTCTGGTTATGTAGTCGCCCTTAGTAAGAAGCAACTTTGCCTGCACGTTTGGCAGTAGTTCCGAAAATTGTTCTCTGTTCATAACACTTACTATTAATTAGGTTAAATAATACGTTACCGGCTCCGGGCCTAAAAGTTAAAACTGAAATTACTACTGTCCCTTCTTAAAGAAGTAAGAATGCCTGGCGTTTTCAAGGGTTATCTCGTCAATATCTACTATTTTGTTATAGTAGTGACCGTGAAAAGTCATTTTGTAAAACCGTTTGCCCAGCGAATACAAGGCTACCAGTTTACCATCCCTATCTACGCTTTTTATGTGCGTCCCTTTTGTAAGCAGAAACTTTGCCTGTGTGCTTGGCAGTAGTTCTAAAAATAAATCTCTGTTCATAATAAATAATTTTAGTTAAGTAAAACAATACGTTATGGCCCGGGGCCTAAAAGTTAAAAACTAAACCAGGCAAACTAAACTAGTTATTAAGACGTAAAACTTGTGTCCTGGCACAGTCTCCCAATTGGGCTCTGCGCCTTGTACTCTGTACTATCAGAGGCTTTTACGATAGTCCTCTGACGAGACAGATGAAAAGTGATAGCGATGAAAATTATGCTACTACTACCCATTGTTAGAAAAATAACCATGCATAGCGTTATCATAACTTATCTCATCAATACGCACTATTTCATCGTAATAGTAACTATCGAAAGTTATTTCGTAAAACCGTTTGCCTAACGAATACAAAACAACTATTTGTTCGTCGCGTATAATTCTTGTTATATAGGCGCCTTTTGTAATAAGGAACTTTGCCTGCGTGTTTGGCACTAGTTCCGAAAATCGTACTTTGTTCATAACAGTTTATTTTAGTTAAATAATACGATACAGGCCGTGGGCCCAAAAGGTATAACCATACTGTAAAAACTAAACCGGTTGTTAGACATAAAACTTATGCCCTTGCAGAATATCCCAGCGGGAATGCTGCGTTTATATAAATCCATCAGAATAGTACTCTGACGTTGTAAGCAAAAAAAGGTATTGATGAAGATGATACTATACATTGTTATGAAAGTAATGTTGTAAAGCGTTTTCAGGGCTTATCTCGTCAATATGTGTTATTTCATCCCCCTCGTAATTGTTAAAAGTCATTTCGTAAAATCGTTTGCCTAGCGAATACAAGGCAACGGGTTGGCCTTCCCGGTCTATGTTAGATATATGTGTTCCTTTTGCTATAAGGAACTTAACCTGTGTTTCCAGGAGCATTTTCGTGAATTGATTTCTGTCCATAACTGTTATTTTTTATTTAAAAGTTGCTTAAACATTACAATTTACTTTTATTAAAAACTATGTTAAACATTACACTACAATTCTTGTTTAAAAAAGTAAATAACTTAACTAACATTGATGGCATAAAACTTATCATTTTTTGCCTTTTTTACTTACTGTGAGCTGTAAAAGTAGAAATCGGATATGAAAAAAAAAAATAAATTAGATAAAATGTTTTTATTTTATGATTAATTTATAATACGTAACTAGTTTTTAATTACACTTATATTAGTTTAAAATACTGTAATTAAGGTATTTATGTTTTTATTAAATAAAATTAAAAAAATTATTTTCGACAATAAAGATAAAATATTCGACAAAACAGCATATAGAAAGGATGATCTGGTTAAAAGAATAGCTAAGAGTAATAAATAAGTAAATAAAGTTGTTTTTTTAGCTTTAAAAATTACATATAAGCTAGTTTAAATACAGACTTACTAATAGATATTAAACTAATTTTTGTTTAAAAATGACATATAACTTACAAGCATAAATTGGTGAATGTTTAAAGGGGTAAGGAATATGTATATACATTATATATAGGAGTAGGGATCTCACAGCCGGGATATAGAAGTATTAAATATGTAGTAATTTGAACCGGGTAAAGCCGGGCCTGATAATATAAGAGGCAAGAGTTGCCGGGCCATATAGTCAGTTATGCCTAATTTTCAGCGCCTTTAAAACTATTTTTTAGCTTTACGGGAACATTTTTCTCGTCCTGCAGTCTTAGATTACAAACACCTTTAAGCCGCTTTTACTTACATTAAATATGCCAGCAGCCGCATACACAATCAATTGCTTATCAACCAAAACACTCATTTTTATGAAAGCTAATTTTACTTTACTCCAAACATTAACAGTTTTTATCGTTTTGGCTGCCAGCGCGGTAGCCCACGCCCAAACCAATACATGGATATTGGTTAGCGGTGTAGATTCATCATTTAGCGCCGAATATTATTATGTACCTATAGTATATGGCGCAGAGGGCGTACCTTCCGATACGGCTAGCCCTGGCACAAGAGCCGAAGCTATAACATGGGTAGACGCCAATAATGACTTATGGCTTTTTGGTGGAAACCCTCCTAGTAATTATGGAGCAGATTATGCAGGCGACCTTTGGAAGTATACCATAGGAGCAAACGAATGGACATGGGCAAGCGGCGATAGCGCTAATAACCCTGTTGGGCGTTATGGAACGCAAGGCGTAGCGTCTGCTTTAAATAGGCCGTCAGGCAGAGCAGAAAGCGCGGGTTGGGCGGATAGCGCCGGAAACCTGTGGCTGTTTGGCGGCGACCAGTATACCGGGTTTGTAAACGATGTTTGGAAGTACAACATTAGCAGCGGCCTATGGACGTGGGTAAATGGAGATAGCGCTACATATACATTGCCCACGCATGGAACACAAGGCGTTGCCAATGCGGCAAATACGCCGGGGGCCAGACATAGTTCTACGGCCTGGATGGGCAAAAACGGTTTGCTGTGGTTGTTTGGCGGCATAGGAAACGACGATAATTCTGACTTTGGAACTTTTAACGATTTATGGAACTACAATACCGCTACCAACCAGTGGACATGGGTAAGCGGAGACTCGGTAGTGAGTAGCCCCGGAAGTTATGGAGTTATAGCCCATGCTTCTACCACAAATAGTCCACCGGCAAGGTACGGCGCTGCTGGCAATTGGGTAGATGCAAGCGGCAACCTGTGGCTGTTTGGAGGGGATAATAACGCCGGGGGAGTTTTGAACGACTTATGGAAATATGACGCGACTGCGAACGAGTGGACGTGGGTAAACGGAGGGAATAGCGTAAACCTGAACGGGACGTACGGAACGATGGGAACATATGCAGCCGCAAATACTCCCGGGGCAAGAACAGGATCGGCCTACTGGACGGAAGCCAACGGGGATTTTTGGCTGTTTGGCGGTGGCGGATTCGACTCTTCCAATACTGTGATAGGCCTTTTAAACGACCTGTGGAAATACAATGTTGCCATTAACCAATGGGTATGGATGGGCGGCTCCGGGAAGATTGATGCAGCGCATGTGAAAGGTTACCCTAACGGAAGTTATGACCTACAGTCGTGGACGGATAACAGTGGCGTTTTTTGGTTGTATGGCGGCTCTGGGTATAACGACTTATGGAAATACACCCCGGATACTGTCGCTTACGTAACAGCAATTACAGGCGCAACGGCTACATTAGACCTTGCCCCTTATCCCAACCCAAGCAGCGGACAGTTTACTATCAATATGCAGCAGGGCGGGCAGGTTACTATCTATAATTCTTTAGGGCAATTAGTAGTAACCCAAAACCTACCGGTAGGGCAGCAACAATTGAACATAGGTAAGCAGCCTGCGGGCATATATTCCTTAATAGTAGCAAACGGCCAAACACAGCAGGCCGTAAAGCTGGTAGTAGAGTAACATCATTGATTATATCCTATAATGTATTAGCAGAGTCTCCCAACGGGGCTCTGCTAAATTTTTTTATGGGCGATTTTTATGTTGCAAATAATTGTTACATTGCGGCATAAACTATTTATATGTATAAGACAATCAATTTATTCAGATTTATTAGCCTCACCAGTTTATTTTTATTCAGCAGCCATTTTTTAAATGCCCAAACCAGTAAATGGAAACGCATTGGGCCCGATTCGTCATTCTCTGAAGTAATTTACGGAACGGAGGGACAGCTGCTGCCTTCAATTAACCCCGGCGGCAGAGTTGGCTCTGCAAACTGGGTAGACGCCAATAACAACTTGTGGCTGTATGGCGGCTACTTTAATTTGGGTACATACGGCTTTTTGGGAGACCTCTGGAAATACGATATAGATTCCGCAGAATGGGAATGGGTAAATGGCTATATGTCTCTTAATGAGCGAGGCAACTACGGAGTAAAAGGTTCCCCCAGCGATACCGCACAGCCCCCAGGAAGAAGCTCTGCCGCAAGTTGGGCAGACAGCCAGGGAAACTTATGGATGTTTGGAGGCGGGGGCCAAATTGTTACTTGTTTTAGCGACTTGTGGAAATATACTATTAGTACCAACCAATGGACTTGGGTAAACGGCAGCAGCGTTACAAACAGCAGAGGTATATATGGTAAAAAAGGCGTAGCATCGTCAACTAATAACCCAGGAGGGCGAAGCGCCCCCGCCGCCTGGACGGATACAACAGGTACGTTTTGGCTTTTTGGAGGCTACGGGTACGATTTTTATGGTAATGAAGGAGATTTAAATGATTTGTGGAAATACGTTAGTAATACCAATGAATGGACGTGGGTAAGCGGAGACTCTGTGATAGGTTCGGTAGGAAGCTATGGAACTTTGGGTAACCCTTTGGCCACAAATGCGCCCCCGGCAAGGTCTGGCTCTACAAATTGGGTTGATAAAACCGGAAAACTGTGGATGTTTGGCGGCAATAACGAAGGCAATGTGTATAACGACCTATGGAAGTATGATGTAACCGCTAACGAATGGACGTGGATGAATGGCTCTGACACGGGGCAGGCGGCAATATATGGAACACCGGGAACCCCTGCAGCGGCAAATACACCTGGCGCCCGACAATTTGCCCAAGGGTGGATGGACGAAAACGGAGATTTTTTTGTTTTTGGCGGAGAAGGTTATGCTGCATCTGGCGCCGGTGTAATAGGTATGTTGAATGACTTTTGGAAATACAGTGTGGATAGTAACCAATGGGCCTGGTTGGGCGGGGCTACTATAACTTATCCGGCAAATGAGAAAAATTGGCCCCCGGCTGAAAACGACGCCGTATGCTGGACTGATACTAATGGCGTTTTTTGGATGTACGGCGGCGCAATAAGCGCAGAGCTGGTAAATAGTTTGTGGCGTTATGGTTCTGATAGCGCTGCCAGCGTTACCGCTACCGTTAATCCCGTTAATCCTACCTCCCTTACCGTGTACCCCAACCCAAGCGCCGGGCAGTTTACAGTTAACTTGCCGGAAGCGGCGCAAGTTACTATTTACAGCACCCTGGGAGATTTGATAGTAACAGAGAATTTACCAAAAGGCAAACAACCCTTAAACCTGATCAACAAACCTGCCGGAGTGTATTACCTAAAAGCTAATAGTAGTAACGGGCAGCAGGCTGTAAAACTGGTAGTAGAGTAGGTTATAACTGGTTAAGGTAAGTCTGCATTACCTTTTCGGCGGTTATCTCTTCCACGCTTACTAGTTCCTTTTTGGGGTGGCGGTAGACAATCTCATAAAACCTTTTTCCGACCGTATATAACGCCACCAGTTGGCCCGGCCGGTTTATATTGGTAAGTAGCCTGCCTTTGTTAAGAAGGTATTGCGCCTGAGTATCCAGTAATAGCCTGGAAAATTTTTCTTTATCCATCATAGCTGCGATGATTATTTAAAACAAAACCCTGCGGGCCCTGAAACCCGCAAGGTAGAAACAAAACTATTTATGAAGACATACCCGGTGGAATAAACGTCTTTTATTCCGGCCAGGTAAATAAAGGTAGATATGGAATAATTAATAAAAAAAAGGAATATACCAATACCTGAAATTTGCAGACAAAAGCGGAAAATGCTGTAAATTAAAGGGGATACCGTACCACTAATTTGCAATCAATTATGGAAGCGCTATGCTAGCTACATTAGAGGGCGTAGAGCAGATAGAAGGATAAACAAATTTGCCCGTTGTAGGGTCTTGGTAGGCCGTACTGCTTGTTGGCATTGATATACCATAACCTACCAAATACAGCGTTTGCCCGCCAGGGACGTTGCTTACATAAACTTTTAAAGTGCCATAAATAGTAGTTCCAATAAACCAGGCGTTCGCGTAGTTTGTTGGCGAAACATCTGGCGTAGGGCCTGTAAATACTATCATATTCCGGGGTTCCTGCGTTGTGCCTGCAGGCGTTAGCGCGCCTGTTAAATAAATAGTATAGTAACCGCCGGAACTATAAGCAGTATCGATTGTAGCCGCTAAATTTGTTATTACGGTTGTAGAGTTGGCGTACACTGCGGCGTTTGGCACTGTGGTATTTGCAGTGTTAGCGGCTATTGTAAAGTTTTGCTGGTAAGTTCCGTAGCCGCTTTTGCTGTACATAATAGTATAGCTAACCGCTGGCAAATACTTTGATGTAAAACTAAACCCGCCGGCGCTGTCGGTAATAGCGGTGTCCCCAACATACTCTAGTACTACGGTAACGCCCGCAGCATTGGGCAGGCGCTGCCCAAATTCGTTGTATAAATACACAACGCCCTGTATGTTTTTAGCAGACGTTTCGTTAGTGTTTTTTTTGCAAGAACTAAAAAGGATAATAGCCAGTGGAATTAAAAATAATTTTCTCATAAAAATGATTTGGTTTACAACAATAATAGAAAAACGGAACTAGTGTGAAGTTATTACACAGTTATGAAATTATTTTTATTATAAAATATTCTTACAGAGGCTTGAAGAATAAACGCTGTAACATACTACTATTTGAACTACGGCAACGTTACGCTAACCACGTTAGAGGGCGTTGCGCTTAGGCCGGAGAATATAGCCTTTCCAGTAGCAGGGCTGGTGTAAGAAGACGAATTGTTATTGGCCGGAGAGAAATTAAGGCCATAGCAGGCATACGCAACTATATATACTGTGCTGCCGCTTGAATACATAGAGTATAGGCCGCCTATTTCATAAGAAAAAGTACTATCATTAGTTTGGCCCCAAAACTGGACAAAATTGTAGTTGGATGAGGAAACAGCGTTGGATGAGCTATAGTATATTGCAATGTTCTGTTGTGAATTTGGCAGAAAAGAGGGAATAATTTTTCCGGAAAGAATATAGTTTTGTACGGCAAGGGTTGTAACTGCATTAACACAAGGGGCAAAAAGGTCAACCGTCTCTTCTTCTGCCGGTGTTGTTCCGGCTAATACGGTAGCGTCAATTAATTTAAAAGTTTCGTAACCGATTTTGCTAAAAGTGATGTCGTAAGCGCCTTGCGGGATATTAGCTATCAGGTACCTGCCGTTACTATCTGTAGTGGCAGAGAAGGTTGTGCCATCTATAGAAATAAGAACCCCGGCGGGATTAATGGCGCCGGACGGATTTGCCACTCCCCCCGTTCCATTGTTCAAGGTTACGCTTCCGGCTACAGAACCTGTGGGCAGCGGCAATACCTCTGTGGTGTTGGTGTTTTTACTGCAAGCGAAAAACAGCAGCGCATTAACTAGTATCACTATTATTTTTTGCATGGTTGTACTACTGGTTATGGAACTGCTATATATGTTGTGTTAGAAGGCGATGGGCCAAGCGAGGTATAAATAACTTTACCTGTTACCGCATTTGTATAATAAGAATTGCCGCCTATGCCATAAACCACCATGTAAATGGTTTGTCCGCCGGTGTAGTAGTTATAGGGGTCAAAGCTCAAAAAAACATCATTGTTTATACCAACAAAAGCCTGCATGTAGTTGGTTGGCGAAACAGAAGAGGAAAGGCTTACAAATAGTATTACGCTTCTGGGTTCTGTGGGGTTGTATGACGGGTTTAACGTTCCTGATAAGTTTATAAATTTGCCTGATGCATCATTAGAATATGTCGCCGATAGGCCTGTTATAGTTGAGGTAGAGTTAGCGTATAGGTTTACGCTTAGCAGCAGGTAATTGCCGCCTCCCTGGTAGTCGTGATAATTTTGTTTAATAGTACCATAGCCATTTTTGGTATAACTAACGGTGTAACTTCCGGCGGGTACGTTTTTTATCACAAACTTACCGGCGCTATCGGTAATGGCAGAAAAGGAAGTACTGTCCAGCGAAACGGTTGCCCCGGCGCTGTTGGGAAGCGCCTGCCCAAACTCGTTGTACAACGCTACAAAGCCTTCTACGGTTTGCAAAGGAGTTGGCAGCTCTTCTATGGTAGTAGTTTTTTTGCAGGCGCTAAAAAGTAAAATTACCAGGCACAGCGCAAAAAGCTTATTCATAAGAACATTATTTTATGCAACAATATACGAAAAGTATGTAACAATTCTGAAGTTGGGGAGGAAAGTGATGTTATCTTATTGTCAACAGAGTTATAGGGCTGCGCTTTACGGTTTAATATTATTTAGGCAACGTTATGCTAACCACATTTGAAGGCGTGGCGCTTAGGCCTTTATACACTGTTCTGCCAGTTATGGCGCTGTAGTAGTAAATATGCCAGAGGCGGGGCCTAAGCCCTCATAAACTGTCTTTCCGGTTGTTGGGTCGGTATAAAAGGTTTTGGCGCTTGTAGCATAAGCTGTAAAATACAACGTACTACCGATGCTAAAATAAAGGGAAGGGTTAAAAAGACTACCTACCAAATTCCCCTGGCCCTGAACATTACTTATAACAAACGACGTTGTATAGTTACTAGATGATACCGAACTTGAAGCGCTGACAAAAACTACCACATTATCATTTATATAAGTAGCCGACTGTGTAACTATGGACACTCCGACGTTAAACATAGGAACGTCGTTTGCATAAAATAATGTTATTTGAGATACATTGGCGACTACATTAGATGGCATAAAAAGACTTTGAGTTGGTTCCGGCTCTGTCGTTTTTGCGCCCAGTACATTTACATTAAATACTTTATGGGTATAGTAACCTACTTTACTAAACGTAAAGGTATATAGCCCTGCAGGAATGTTTTTTATTACATACATTCCTGTACTATCTGTTGTAGCGCTATAGTTGGTACTGTCTAACGAAACTGCGGCGCCCTTCAAATTTGTTAATGCATTTCCAGTACTATCATACAATAGTACCTTTCCAGAAATAGTAGCAGTGGGCGTTGGCAATAGCTCTGTATTGTATGTATTTTTAGTACATGCAAACAATAGCAAAACTAAACTAATGGTAACTAATATCTTTTTCATAATTATAACTAGCTATTGTATTGTTACACTATCTACCGCAGAGGGTTTACCCAGGCCTTCGTAAACAGTTTTTCCGGTAGTAATATCTGTATAAGAAGCGTTAGTATAGGTAGGGTAAACTTTAAAATAAACAACGCTGTCGCTGGAAAAGTAAGGATAGGGATTAAAAGAACCATTTAGTTCGTATGGTAGAGGCGTAAAGGATGACAGTACGTAAGAAGATATAATATAATTGGTAGAAGACACCGAAGCGGAATTGCTTAAAAAAACTACGGCATTGGAATTATAAAATTGTGGTACATTACCTAAGAACACCCTATATTGAATAGTAGAATTATAAAGTGAGGCGCTTGCTATGTTAGCGCCTGCCGAACTGGGCATATAAAGACTTGTTGCAGGTATAGTTTGCGGGGTAGCCCCTGCCTGCACATCTACATTATATACCACATGTGTAGAATAACCCGCCTTGTTAAAAGTAAACGTATATACGCCTTGTGGTATATTTTTAAAAACATACTTACCTGCGCTGTCTGTAGTTGCTGTATAGGCGTTACTGTTTAAGGCAACTGTAACTCCCCCGCAGTTTGCTACTGGTTTGGCTGTGCTGTCGTACAAAGTTACCAGTCCGGTAGAGTTAGCAAGCGGCACAGGGGCCTGTTCGGTATTAGAGGTATGCTTTCTGCATGCAAATAGTAACAATACCAAGGTAGATGCTATTAATGTTTTTTTCATCGTTAGATATAAACTATGGTATAGTTAGAGTTGCTACATTGGAAGGCGTTGCAGAAAGCGCCGTATAAACATACTGCTCCGTGGCGGCATTTAAATAGCTGTAGTCTGTAGTAGCGCCGTAACCTACAATATAAATAGTTTTACCGCTGTAGTTTGTAAAGCTATATCCATTCTCAAATTCATTACCGGTATTGCCAATATATATGGCCTCTACATAGTTGGTAGCAGATACGGCAGGTGTAAAACCTATAAAAAGCATAGCGCTTTTTTGTTCGCCGGTTACATTTGTTGGCCCCACCACGCTTGCTACCTGATATAAACTGATTAAAGAATCGTACCCTGCCGTTAAATAAGTAACAACATTTATAGAAGGTGCATATAAATTTATGCCGGGCAACAGATAAGCCTGCCCGCCCAGCAAATTAGAATAGGAACTCTTATAAGTAATATAACCGCTTTTAGAGTAGGTTACCGTATAATACCCTGTTGGCACATTTTTTAGTACAAACTTACCGTTACTATCCGTTGTGGCAGAAAATGAGGTACTGTCCAGCGAAACTGTAACCCCGGCGCCGTTTTGTTGGTAGTCGCCATACTGGTCGTACAAGCTTACAAACCCTACTACGTCTTGCACAGGCGTTGGCAGCTCTTCGGTGGTAGTAGTTTTTTTGCAGGAACTTAAAAATAGAACTATACCAATAAAAATCAAAAATTTATTCATAGAATTGATTATTTATGCAACATTACAAACACTTCCTGAAACGTACTAATTAAAGTTAAATTATATGTCGCTTATTATATTTTTATTTCCGTCTAAGCAGAGTTTCTTACAAATGACTTTGATGGGACAATATGGGTAGGGAAAAAAATTAGCTAAATTCTTTACGCACCTCTCCCGTAAATGGAATATGTTCTTTGTTTTGTTATATTATTAGAATTGGTTAGTATATGCAAATTTGTATTACTTTGCTAGTTTATATATGCTTATCCGTAAAGCAGGGCCATTGTATGTTATATTAATTCCATCTTTTACATCACCATAATTATATGGTATTATCTCATATTTTATTCCACTTTCTTCATTAGTTTCGCATGTATTGGTTGAGCTAGGGTAAAAACTTCTCATGACCTTTGGGTAATTTTTTTTCGATAAAGAATCGAAAACTTCATCAAAAAAAATTTTAGATTCATCATAACTACAATCCCTATATACAACTATAGGAAGTTTCTGTGGATTATATTTTTGGACTTCTTTCAATATATCTGGTGTATAATGCCTTTGTAGGGGTGCTTTATTAATAGTAACTGAAGCACCATTACCTATTGCACTTTGATTAACATTTGAATTATTTACGTTAATATCCCCTTTAGTTGGAAGTGCCGGTCATATTGACCACCGCCTGCCGGTTTAAGCTGACCACCTCGTGCCGATCCAAACTGACCACCCTGTGCCGGTTGAAATTGACCACC
>Ga0302315_10003398_pt1 | contig 14385 bp, 11 predicted proteins | sample III_Palsa_N3_1_FD_200532 | JGI IMG/M metagenome (GOLD analysis project Ga0302315, IMG submission 200532) | Peat permafrost microbial communities from Stordalen Mire near Abisko, Sweden - III_Palsa_N3_1 | ecosystem: Environmental > Terrestrial > Soil > Palsa > Peat permafrost | place: Sweden... | reverse complement strand
TCTATAAAATCAGCAGGGCGACGAAGTCGCTTGATCCAAACTCACGCCGTCGTGCTGATTAGCTGCCCCGTAATCTGACCGACGCCGTTAATGCTGGTCGTCGACGCCGCCGCAGTGCCCTGGGTATTGGAAGCACTCGATACAGCGCCGGATTTGTCAGGCTTTGCGGTTTTGACTTCCTCCTTGATAAAGTCGGCGATGGCTGAACCGAGAGGTTTCGGCGGTTTCTCGATATAGCAGATCTGGTTGCTGGGTTCTACCGATGAAAGCGACATGGCAAAGAGCCTTTCTATCAAAAGGATAATTCGAGCAGCCGGTGATTTCCGGGCAAGACCTGTATCATCTCGCTTGATTTAGTCGACTTCACCTGAAATTACTTACACAGGGACTCGATATTTAGAGACGCCATAGGGCAAATACCAAGGTAAAGAACATGGACGCGATGCAATTACTACATGCAATATTGCATATTGATCAATACATGGCGGCTCTGGTCAGCCAGTACGGTACGGCGTTTTATCTGCTGCTGTTCGTCATTGTCTTTTGTGAAACGGGTTTCGTTCCCTTGTTTTTTCTTCCGGGAAATCCTCTGTTATTCATTTGTGGCGCATTCAGCAGCACGGGCGCGATGAATCTGTGGGTACTGCTGGCTACCCTGATCGTCGCCACCATCAGTGGCCGCACGGTGAATTACTGGACCGGCCGGGCGATCGGTAAAAGCGTGTTTACCCATGATTACGCATGGTTGAATCGCGCTGCGCTCAATCGGACCCATGCGTTTTGCGAAAAATACGGCGGCGTCACAATGATTATTTCACCATTTATTGCGGTGATTCGTACTTTTGCGCCGTTTGTTGCCGGTGTCTCAACGATGGATGCGTCAAAATTCCAGTTGTTTAACGTCCTGGGGGCGGTGATCTGGGTGGCCGTGCTCGTGGTCGGCGGTAATTTGTTCGGCAACATTCCCGTGATTCACGATCACATGAACGCCATTGTGCTGATCGGGGTCGTGACCGGGTTGACAGCCTTGGTGCTGGCCGCCGGTTGGAAGATTTATCGGGGCCGCTCAGTCAAATGATGTTTGGCTGAGCACCAGACTTATTTCGCGATATCCGGCGCCATTACACTGAACCCAACGACGGTGACGCCGTTCCGGCTGGAGGCGAATACTGAGCCATTGTGCATCTGGGCGATGGCTTTGACGATGGAAAGTCCGAGGCCGTGACTCTCGGTGCTATTCGAGCGAGCGGAATCGACGCGATAAAAGCGGTCGAACAAGCGCGGCAAATGTTCCTTTGGAATTTCCTCACCTGGATTCGAGACGGCAATGCGTACCTCGGATTGATCGTCGGTTACATCGACGACGATTTCCGCTTTGGCTTTCGAATGCTGGATCGCGTTATGCAACAAGTTGGTCACGGCGCGCCGGAACAGCGAAATTTCGATTTGCGCACTGGCGTCGCCCTGAACGCGCACCGTGACATCCGCTTCGTCCATGATGAAGTCGAGGAATTCAACGGTCTTGTTGACTTCCTCGGCAATGGAAACCGAGGCCAACCTGCTGGCCCGCTCGCCCTGATCCGCACGCGTCAGGAACAGCATGTCGTTGACGATTGCGCGCAAGCGTTCCAGCTCTTCCAGATTTGATTGCAAGACTTCCACCAGTTGCTCCGCACTGCGTTCGCGGGATAACGCGACCTGGGTTTGCCCGATCAGGTTCGCCAGCGGCGTGCGCAGTTCATGGGTGACATCGGCATTAAATACTTCCAGTTGCTGGTAGGCGGATTCCAGGCGATCCAGAGCGCCGTTGAACGACGCGCCGAGATTGGACAATTCGGTCGGCAACTCCGAAATTTGCAGTCGTTGCGACAGATTTTTCGGACTCAGTTCCTGCGCTTCCTGCGACAGTTTGATCAATGGTTTCAGCCCGAATCTCGCGATCAGATACCCCAATATCGTTACCAGCAGCACACCCGCTGACGATAGCACCAGCAAGCCGATCAGGAATGCGTGCCTGGTGTGAAAGAAAGGCGCCGAGTCGACGCCGACCATGAAACGCACCGCCGGCATTTCCCCGTCAGCGGGAATATCTTCGATTTGCGTCTTCATCGGATAGGCCCGGTCACCGATCATCATTTCGCCGATGCCGGTGGCTCCGTGCAGGGCAGCGGCAACTTCCGGCAGCGATTTACCATATTGAAATCTGGGGTCGGCACTCCACACCCAGAATTGCGTGCTGCCGTCTGCGGGCGACAAGGTATCCATCTTGGCCGTGACTTTTTCCCAGCGATCGGGAGTTCTAGTCCGCGCAATCGTGTATTGCATCATCTGGAATTTGGTGTTGAGCTGCTCCAACTGATGGCGGTCCAGCGCATGTTCCAGAACCCGATGCAGGGCGAAACCGAGCAACGCAAATACGACGAATGCGCCAATCGCGAACATCGTCGCCAGGCGTAAGGCAATCGAGCGTTTCATTCCGTGGTCTCCACGTCGCGTTCCTCCAGCACATAGCCCATGCCGCGTATAGTGTGCAGCAAACTTTTCTTGAACGGACCGTCGATTTTTGCTCTCAATCGCTTGATGGCGACTTCCACGACATTCGTGTTGCTATCAAAATTGATATCCCAAACCAATTCGGCAATGGCTGTTTTCGACAGGATTTCACCTTGCCTGCGCGCAAGAACAGCCAACAAGGCAAATTCCTTGGCGGTTAGGTCGATGCGGGCACCGCTGCGAAACGCTTTGCGGCTGAGCATGTCGATTTGCAAATCGCCGACGTGCAATTGGGTTGATTCCTGAACGCGTCCACGGCGCGTCAATGCTTGCAGCCGCGCCAACAATTCCAGGAATGAAAATGGCTTGATCAAATAGTCGTCGGCGCCAGCTTGCAAGCCCTTCACGCGATCTTCGACCCGATCCTTGGCGGTCAGCATGATGACCGGGGTCGATTTGACGGCGCGCAAGGATTTCAAGACAGAAAAACCGTCAAGCCCCGGCAACATGACGTCCAGCACGATCACGTCGTAATCATATTGAATTGCCATGTGTTGCCCGTCTATGCCGTTATGGGCCAGATCGACGGCACAATCCTGCTCGGTCAACCCGCGATGCAGGTAATCGGCGGTCTTGAGTTCGTCTTCAACTATCAAAATCTTCATCGGGCTTTCCTGTAAAAGCATTGCAGCGGCCTGCTCCATTCTATTTTGCAACTTTAGATGGAGTCGCCGGCAAGAGATTCTTGCGACGGAAGTGCGAGTACCTTCCTGGCTTGTTTCTCTTGCTTACGTTTCACATACCAGAAATGGGCACGATCCAAATACAGATAAACGACCGGCGTGGTGAACAGCGTCAAAGCCTGTGAGACGATCAATCCACCGACCATTGCGTAGCCCAGAGGTCGTCGCAATTCGGAACCGGCGCCGTGCGATAGCATCAACGGCAATCCGCTCAGCAACGCACACATGGTAGTCATCATGATCGGACGGAAACGCAAGAGGCAAGCTTGATAAATCGCTTCCTCCGGCGACATCCCCTGAGTCCTTTCGGCAGTGAGCGCAAAGTCGACCATCATGATGCCATTCTTTTTGACGATTCCTATCAATAGAATGATGCCGATCAATGCAATGACAGTCAAATCGTAACCGCCGGCCATCAAAATCAATAGTGCCCCCACTCCGGCAGATGGGAGGGTCGACAGAATCGTCAAGGGGTGGATGAAACTCTCATATAGCAGGCCGAGCACGATATAAACGGCCACCAATGCCGCTGCGATCAAATAAGGTTGGGAAGACAGCGAATCGCCGAATGCCTTCGCGGTGCCCTGGAATGCGCCCGCCAATGTCGGCGGCATGCCCATTGATTGTTGCGCAGCCTTGATGGCATCGACCGCCTCACCGAGTGCGACGCCGGGTGCCAGGTTGAATGAAATCGTTACAGCCGGGAATTGACTTTGATGGCTGATCAACAGGTAAGCGGTCTTGCTGGTGTCAATTTTCACGAAGGTCGACAACGGAATCTGCTGCCCCGTCAACGGTGAGGTCACATACAATTTGTCGAACAGGCTGGCATCTTCCTGCATGCGCGGAGTGACTTCCAACACCACATGGTAGCTATTAACCTGCGTGAAATATTGCGCGACCTGCCGTTGTCCGATTGCATCGTAAATGGTTGAGTCGATGAGAGCCGGCGTGATGCCGTAGGTGGAAGCACGTGCGCGGTCAATCGTGATTGTCGCCGATGCCGCGGCATTTTGTTGATCAGATGCAACGTCGGTAAGCTGCGGCAACTTACGGAATCGATCAAGCAGTTGCGGCGCCCAGGTATTGAGTTCATTCAAATCGGAGTCGGTTACCGTGTATTGGTACTGGGTGCGCGACAAGCGCCCACCGACGCTGATGTCTTGCCCCGCCTGCAAGAACAGGTTGACTCCCTGCACTTTGGCCAATTGCGGGCGCAGGCGAGTGATGATCTCGTCTGCCGATGCGGTGCGCCCCTGGTCTTTCTGTTTCAAGCTGATATAAAAGGTCCCGGTGTTGAGCGTGGTTTGTCCCGATGACATGCCGAAGGCGGTCACATCCGGATCGCTACGAACGATATCGGCCAGTTGCAGCATGCGTCCATTCAATGCGGCAAACGACGAATCCTGCGAGCATTCGACAAACCCAAATACGAAGCCGGTATCCTGTTGCGGGAAGAACCCCTTGGGAATAATGATGAATAGCACGACAGTCAGCGCCATCGTCGCGAAGAAGGTACACAAGGTGATGAATTGATGGCGCAGCACCACATTCAATCCACGCTTGTAGGCATTCAACATGGAGTCGAATCCGCGTTCGAAGTAGGTAAATAGCTTGCTGTGTTTGTCGGCGTGATGATCGCGCAGGAATCGTGAACACAACATGGGCGTCAAGGTCAGCGAGACGATGACCGATACCGCGATGGTCAAGGTGACCGTGATTGAAAATTCGCGAAACAAACGTCCGACGATGCCGGTCATCAATAGCAGCGGAATAAAGACCGCTACCAGCGAAACGGAAATCGAAATAATCGTGAATCCGATTTCATCGGCCCCTTTCAAGGCCGCTTCCATCGGCGACATGCCTTCTTCGACGTATCGGTAAATATTTTCCAGCATCACGATGGCATCGTCAACCACGAAGCCTACCGCAATCGTCAACGCCATTAACGACAAGTTGTCCAGGCTGTAGCCGACCACATACATGACCGCTGCTGTGCCCAATACTGCCAGCGGCACCGTGACGCTCGGAATCAAGGTGGCAGCAAGATCACGCAGGAAAATGAAGATGACCAACACCACCAGCACAATGGTCAAGATCAAGGTGTATTCCACTTCATGTACCGACGCGCGAATAGTTTGCGTACGATCAATCAAGGTATTGACGTGTACGGTCGGTGGGATCGCTGCTTGCAGGCGCGGCAAGGCTGCCTTGATACGATCTACCGTTTCAATTACGTTGGCCCCCGGCTGCTTGGTAATTGCCAATACGATGGAGCGCGCGTTACTGATCGTGTTGTCGGCAGCGGCAGCCTTGCCGGCGTAGGCCCAGCCCGCTGTTTTGACGTTTTCAGGCGCGTCAACCGCGATCCCGATATCCTTGACGCGGACCGGGGCGCCATTTTTATAAGCCAGCACCATATCGTTCCACGGATCCGCCGTCAGGATCTGGTCATTGGTGTAGACGGTAAACGATTGCTTGTTGCCATCCACGGTCCCAGTTGGCTGATTGACCGTGGTATTGGCGATGACGCCGCGAATGTCTTCCAGGCTTAAACCCATCCCCGACAGCTTGGCCGGATCAACCTGTATCCGCACTGCAGGCTTTTGCGCACCGCCGATATTGACGAGGCCGACTCCTTCAATTTGCGATATTTGCTGCGCCAGGATGTTGTCGGCGTAGTCGTTTACCTTGGTCAAGGGGATATTTTCTGACTGCACACTCAACACCAGGATTGGCGAATCGGCCGGGTTGATTTTGCGAAAGGTCGGCGGCGTCGGCAGATTCGGCGGCAATTGACCGGTGGCCGCATTGATCGCGGCCTGCACATCAACCGCCGCTGAATCGATATTGCGATTCAGATCGAATTGCAGTGTGATTTGTGTTGAGCCGAGCGCGCTGGAAGAAGTCATTTGCGACAAGCCGGCGATCAACGAAAATTGCCGCTCCAGCGGTTGCGCCACGTTTGACGCCATGGTCTCAGGGCTGCCGCCCGGCAAACTACCGGATACCTGAATGGTCGGGAAGTCAACTTGCGGCAGGGGAGCAACCGGCAACAATGGCCATACGGCCATCCCGAGAAATAGTATGGATAGCGCCAGCAGCGTGGTGCCGATAGGGCGCTTGATGAATGTTGACGCGATACTCATTTTGCACTTCCCACGTTTGCCGGTTGCGCCAATGCGAGCGTCTTTTCAGTGATATGAATTCCCGGCTTCAGTTTATATTGACCGTCAAGGACCACGCGTTCATTAACGCTCAAACCCTGATCGATGACTGCTTTGCCATCTTGTATCTGAACGACATTAATCGGGCGAATTTCCACGCTCTCATCGGGTTTTACAACGAATACATAGGTGCCGGTCTGGCCGCGTTGCACGGCTGCGGCTGGCAATGTCAAGGCATTCGGGCGCACGCCCAATTGCAAGCTGACGTTCAAGTATTGCCCAGGCCACAGCGTATGCGTTGGATTGGGGAAATGCGCTTTCAATTGGACCGTGCCGGTGGTCGTGTCAATCTGGTTGTTCAGCAACACCAGCGAACCTTTGCTGAGGACTTGATCGTTATCGCGTCCAAACGCCAATACCGGAAGCTTTTGATCTGGGTGCAATGCGCGGTTGATATCTTGAAAGGCAGATTCAGGCAGGGTAAATATGACGGAAATCGGATCTACTTGATTGATCACGACCAGTCCATTGACATCGGTTGCGTGCACGATATTGCCTGGATCGACCAGACGTGCGCCGATGCGGCCGCTCAGGGGCGCTTTGATGGTCGTGAAGTCGAGCTGTACCTGTGCATAATTGATTTGCGCTTTGTCGGTTTCAACCGCCGCGACTAGTTGGTTGACCAATGCACGTTGCGTATCCAATGCCTGTTGCGTGGTGGCGTCGTCTTTAATCAACGCATTGTCGCGTTGCAGATCCAATTTGGCGTTGTCCAACTGCGCTTCATCGCGCGCCTTTTGCGCGACGGCCTGCGCTAGTTGCGCCTGAAAGGTACGCGGGTCTATTTGCGCCAATACCTGGCCATCGGTGACGTCCTGCCCCTCGACGAAATTGATTTTGTCCAGTTGGCCATCAACACGGGTCCGTATGGTGACGGTCGCCAAGGCTTGCGCGGTGCCGATGCCGCTCAAATAGATCGGCACGCTTTCCTGCGCGACTTTGACCGTAGTAGCTGGCACACTTGCCGGTGTGGGGGGCACGGCGGCAGCTGAGCTGGAAGGCAATAGGCGTTTCATCGTGGCGGGAGCCAGGATGCCGATGGCCACCAGCACTGCCAGTCCGATCAGAGTGATTCGCAGCTTGGATATGTTTTTTGTCGTCATTTTATAATCTCGCATCAGGTTGTCAGCGGTAGTCGATTTTGATTTAGTTTTTGCTTACGATCGTTTGCGGATGCATGGTAGAGTCATGATCCAGCTGTGCGGCACTCCAGCCGCCGCCTATCGCCTTGACGAGCGATACGCTGGCTGCAAATTGCCTTCCGAGCAATTGCACTGAAGCGCGCTCATTAGTGAGTGCCAGCGTTTGGGCAGTCGTTACGGTAACAAAATTGGCGGTACCGGCCTGGTACTGACTCATCGTAATGCGCTCGGCATCTTTTGCTGCTTTCGTGGCATCGTCTTGCGCGCCGGTTTCGCGCTCCAGAATCTGCAGGGCTGCCAGGTTATCTTCCACTTCCTGGAAGCTGCTCAATACAGTTTGTTTGTATTGGGCGACCGACGAGTCGTAGCTTGCCACCGCTTGCGCGCTTTGCGCGGCGCGCGCGCCGCCATCAAAAAGCGTTTGCGCCAGGGTCGCGCCGACTGACCACAACATCGGCGGTGTGCTCAGCAACTGCGGAATGCTGGGATTGGTTGCGCTGGCGCCCAGCAGCAGCGCTGGGAAATACGCCGCTTTGGCGACGCCGATATTGGCATTGGCTGCGGCCACACGGCGTTCCGCGGCGGCAATGTCTGGCCTACGCTCCAGAAGAACCGATGGCATTCCAACCGGGACCACTGGCATTTTTATTGTGAGGGGCGCTTTTTCAAGCGTAAATTCTGCAGGTGTTTTACCCATCAGAATCGCAATCGCGTGCTCAAGTTGTGTGCGCTGGACATCCAGGTCGATCGCTTGTGCTTGCGCCGACTTTAAGGTGGTTTCCGCTAATGCCACGTCGGATCGCGTGACGACGCCGGCAGAGAATTGGCTTTGCGTCAGGCGCCGGGATTTTTCATAAGCGGTAATCGTGTCGGCGAACAAGGTCTTCAACTGGTCGGTAATGCGCAACTGGATATAATCTTGTACCAGCGTTGCCTGGATCGTCAGGCGTGCAGCTGCCAGATCCGCTGCGCTGGCTTGCGCATTAGCCTGGCCAGACTCCACTGAACGACGAATGCCGCCCCACAGGTCGGCTTCCCAACTGACGTTGACCGTGGCGGCGGGACTATTGACCAATTGCAGATCGCTATTCGTCGAGCGGCCGCGCGTATCGCCCAAACTGGCGCCGACTGTCGGATAGTAGTTGGCCTTCGCTGCATCGACCACGGCACTGGCCTGTCGATACTGGGCTTCCGCCTGCAAAATATTCTGATTGGCTAAATTGGCTTGGGTGACCAATTCATTGAGTTTCCCGTCGCCATAAATCTCCCACCAATTTCCCTTGGTATCGACCGTCTGTGGTTCTGCCGTCTTCCACCCTGCACTTTCCTTGTAGGCCGGCGGCGCGGTCATCGTCGGCCGCACGTAGTCCGGCCCGACTGCGCATCCGCCCAGCAAGAGTGTCGCGGCAAGCGGAAACAGTGGAAATCGTAATTTGGTCATGGATAGGAACATGTTCAATTGATGGATTAACTGGCGAATGCGTTTTGTATTTGCCGCAATGTCGCTTGCGCCGCGGGCGTCGAATTATTGGATGTGGTGTAAAAACCAATTAAATGTCGCATGTATTGTGAGTATTTTGGCAACAAATGTGTTGCCACAGTGAGGTGACCTTTCCGCACTATAGGGCACGCGTGTGGTCCTCAATCTGACTGCAAGATGACAATTCTGTCAGGAAGGAGCCGGAACCGGTCTCCTGATCATGTTCGATGCACCTCGCGATTAACGGTTCACGGCGCCGAGTGGCTCTTGCAGCTTGCCCAATTTGAAATAGGCATCCAGCAGGGATGATTTATAGATTGCGCCGAGCAATACCGGGTTTTCATGGCTTTGCACCACCGGCAGGCGTTCGCCCTGGTGGGCCATGAAACATTGCCAGCCGTCATCGAGCGTCATCTCTGGCGTAATGACTTGCAAGAGGTCCTGGCGCATCAAGTCGCCAGCGCGTTTTCCCGTATTGGCAGACGGGGTCGACATGATGGCTGCCAATGCTTGCGTCGAAACCACGCCGAGCAAACGGTTGGCATCGTCTACGATATAGACATATTTCACCGGGAAACGCAGAAATACCGCAATCATGTCCTCGAACGACGCGTCTGGCGGCAACACGGTTTCGGCTGGCTTGATCAAGTCACCCATGCGCGTTTGCCGCAAACGCAGCCGCGCTTGTTCTTCGTCATGACGCTGGGCGGTGACTTCATACATCGACGCGCCATTGGAATTTCGCGCAATGAAGTAGGCGACGATGCAGGAGAGCAGCAGGGGCAGCATGACTGGATAGCTCAGCGTCATTTCGAAAATCATCATGATCGCCATTAACGGCGCTCTGGTGGCCGCCGCCAAAAATGCGCCCATGCCGACCATCGCATAAGTAAACGGAGCGGACACCGCATGCGGCCAAATTGTTTGCATCGCTTGCCCGAACAGAGAGCCCACTGCGGCACCGATGAACAGGGTTGGGGTAAAAATGCCACCGACGGCGCCTGAGCCGGCAGTCAGCACAGTGGCGATCAGTTTGAAAACCAGGACGGTGGCAACGGCGCTCCAAACCCAATTCTCATGCAGCATTGAATTGACGACGCTATAACCGTTACCCCATACCTGCGGCACCCAGATCGAGATAATGCCGACCGCCAGCCCGCTGATACCTAACCGCAGCGGCACCGGCAATCGGCTTCGCTGAAATTGCTCTTTGACCAGTGCCAACAAGCGCAAAAATTGCGGGGCGGCAAACCCAGCCACGACGCCAAGCACCACGAACAAGGCGACCTCGAAGTTGGAGACATCCGGAAACATCGGCATTTCATAGGTGGGATGGTAGCCGGGATAGCGGCGCATGGTGATGTTGGCGACCACCGCCGCCACGACCACGGGACCAAAGCTTTCCATGGCGAAGCTGCCCAGTATGATTTCGGTCACGAAAAACGCGCCGGCAATCGGGGCGTTATACGCGGCGGTGATGCCCGCTGCGGCCCCGCATGCCACCAACAATCGCAAGCGACGAGCATCGAAATTGAAAGCTCGGCCGATGATCGAGGCGCACATGGCAGCCAATTGCACCATCGAACCTTCCCGGCCAATGGAACCGCCCGAGGCAATGGTGCAGAGCGATGAAAGGCTGCGCAACAGCGTTGTACGAACCGACAGGCGGCCATCGCCCTCGGCAATGGCCTCCATATAATCCGTGGGTTCCGGCGTAGCGATCCGTTTTGCCATCACTAAAACGACACCGGCAACCATGCCACCGACCGTTGGAATCAATACGCGCATTTGCCAAGACAAGGTCGTCGCCATTTCAACCAGCGATTCATTATGGCCAACCAGCAGCCATTGGGTAGCGGCCAAACCGTCCCGAAAGACGATGGTCGCCAATGCGCCGAATAATCCGGCCAATGCCGCCCATAGCATCATGAAATGGATTTCTGAAGGCCGCAGCAAATGTTCGAGGCCGAGTCGGGCTTTTAGCAGGGTTCTTCGCATATCAAAAATCAGGATTTTCCCGAAAATGGGTGAACGCTTTCATTTTGTCGGCATGATCGTTGGCGTCTGTGTGCACAGATTGTCGCATAGCGGCAAATTCCAGATGCGACAAATTAGGCGCACGGTGCAGGAGCCAATCCAACAGGAAATTGCGCATACGGGACTTGACTACGATAAACTGTAAAATATCGACTCACGGGGTACGGACTTGGAGGGATTGAGGCGCATGGAGTAATGCTTAACCGCCCAAGTCATCAATTACAGGATAAGAATGAAGCAATCACAAACAACAAAAGAGACATTGAGCCGCGTTGCAACACTCAGCCAGTTATTTGAAATGCGCGTCAGTGAAACACCGGACGGAGAGGCCTATCGCCAATTCGATCCCGCATCCAACCAATGGATCAGCTATACCTGGCAAAAAATCGCGACCAGCGTCAATACATGGCGCAAGGCTATCGACAGCCTGCAACTTTCTCATGGCTCGCGGGTCGCCATCCTGTTGCCGAATAGCGTCAATGCAATCTGTGTCGACCAGGCGAGTCTTGCGCGGGGCTTCGTTCCGGTCCCGATGCATGCGATCGACAATCCGGCCAGCATTGGCTATATCCTCAACGATTGCCAGGCTTCGATGCTGGTGTTGTCCACCTACGAACAATGGCGCGCGATTGCGGCTACGTGCGAGCAGTTCCCGCATCTCAAGCTGGTCTTGCTGACCGACGGTGAGAAAGCGGATGTCGCCGATAGCACTGCATCGCCATCGGTTCGCATGATGCAGGGATGGCTGGAAGAGTCGGGCAATGTAACACGGGACGCACAGGCATTAAAGCCCGCCGAAGTGCGTCCTGAAGATTTGGCTGCGATTGTCTATACCTCCGGCACTACAGGAAAGCCGAAAGGCGTGATGCTCACCCATCACAATATCCTGGCGAATATCAAGGCGGTACTCGGACGAGTGGAAGCGCAAACCAGCGACGTCTTCCTGTCATTTCTGCCGCTTTCTCATACCTTTGAGCGCACCATCGGTTACTACCTACCGATCGCTGCCGGCAGTTGCGTGGTGTATGCACGATCGGTATCGCTGATTGCAGAAGACTTGAAGTTGGCGCGGCCTACGGTATTGGTTTCGGTGCCGCGTATCTATGAACGCTTTTATGCCAAGATCCAGGAAAAATTGGCACACTCCAGCGGTTCCACGCAATTCCTGTTCAAGCTGGCGCAAAGCGTCGGATGGCGCCGCTTTGCACGCGCGAACGGCTTGCCCGATGGCGGCAAAGGTTCGGCGCTTCTTGATGCCTTGTTGTGGCCGGTTTTACAGAACCTGGTTGCGCAGACGGTGCTGGCTCAATTCGGCGGGCGCTTGCGTGCGGCAGTCAGCGGTGGCGCGGCCATGTCGCAAGCGGTGGCGCAATGTTTCCTCGGTTTGGGCGTGCCGCTGCTGCAGGGGTATGGGATGACTGAAACTTCTCCGGTCGTGTCCGCCAATGCGCTGGACGACAACTGGCCGACCACGGTAGGCCGGGCACTGGACGGCGTTGAAGTCAGGATCGGTGAAAACAGCGAGTTGCAGGTACGCTCCGAAAGCGTCATGAAAGGCTATTGGAATCGGCCGGAAGACACAAAAAATATCATGACGGACGATGGCTGGTTGCGCACCGGCGATCAAGCTGTCATTGAACAGGGGCGCATCCGCATCTCGGGCAGGCTCAAGGAAATCATGGTGACATCGACCGGCGAGAAGATTCCACCGGCCGATCTCGAACTATCCATCATGTCCGATCCCTTGTTCGAGCAGGCGATGGTAATCGGCGAAAACCGTTCATTCATTTCCGCCTATGTCGTGCTCAACAAGACGATGTGGACCGAGCTGGCACAGAGGCTGAAGCTCGACCCGGCCGATCCGGCAAGCTTGAAGGCAGCATCCGCGCGCGAAGCATTTATCCAGCACATCAAGGACGCTGCCAAGCAATTTCCCTATTATGCGGTGCCGCGTGCCGTCTGGTGCACATTGGAACCGTGGACCATTGAAAATGGCCTCATCACGCCGACGCTGAAGCTCAAGCGCAACGCCTTGCAAGCGCGGCTAAGCGCTGAAATTGAAGCGACTTATCGATAGCGCCAATCGGCGCCAATGATTATTTGTCGCCATCGCTTTTTGGCGTTTGGTCGGAAGCTGGTTCTTTGATCGTCAGTTCCCGAAGAACGCCGCCGGCAGCGACGCTACCGCTCGTCGTGCCATCGCCCTGCATGCGTAATTCGCATGCCTGGCGGTTTTCACCTTCCAGCGACTGACAACGCAGCATGGCGTTCTTTTGGTATTGCGCGCCATTATTATTCAGTTGACCGCGCTTTGCCGCATCGAATGCCGCCCCGGCTTCCTTGAGGCAGGTGGCACGATCTTCGTTTGTATGTCCATTCAGACAATTCGCACGATCCCTTTGATAAGTGGATTGCGCATCCGACAGTTTTTCTTGCGCTACCGCCGATATACTGAGTCCGGCCATCGCGAGGCAGAATGCAATGCCTGCCAATGTCCGCAATGAGCTGCGCGGATTCAATGTTTCCTCGTGAGAATTCGGGCCGATATTCTGTGAGATTTGCATGATGATTTCCCTTCAAAGAAATTCATCTTGCTGCTGAACGGAATTTCAATCTGTACGGTGCCGCACGGACCAGCGCTGATAGAGAGGTATATTCTGACTATTGATGTTACGATCAACGTTAGCTTGCCGTTCCCGCCTCTGAGGCCGCGCCTGCGAATTGTCACGAATTGTCATCTTGTAACCGCTACATTCTCTGTAGGATCGCCCGATGAACGCACGTTTTGAATGGCCAATTCCCCCGCATTTTTCGTTGATTTCGATACCGCGCAATGACGATGCCTATTTGGAACCATGCGTCATCACGATGAATGACAGCACCTGGCAGATGGGCAAACTGCTCGGTTTCAATCCGACGGAAGGAATTCTACATTTTATTCCCAAGCAATCTCAAGCAAGCAAGCGCGTTGCCATTGCCGATATTCAAAGCCTGCGCTTGACCGAAAGCATAGAAATCGCCCGCGTCCAACTGCCGACTAATCAGGGTAATCAAAGCGAATTCCCAGTTCCCGAAGAACAAAAATGCACGATTCAATTCAAGATCGGCGCACCGCTCACGATTGAAACCATGGGATGCGTGTCGCGCGATTATGGTTTATTCCTTTACCTGATTGCCGCACGATCGCAAGTCTTGCGCTTTTTCGTTTCCGCCAATTCAATGACCGGCTTCCAAATTGGCGAGCCGATTGGGCAAATGCTGGT
>Ga0302315_10003394_pt1 | contig 14391 bp, 14 predicted proteins | sample III_Palsa_N3_1_FD_200532 | JGI IMG/M metagenome (GOLD analysis project Ga0302315, IMG submission 200532) | Peat permafrost microbial communities from Stordalen Mire near Abisko, Sweden - III_Palsa_N3_1 | ecosystem: Environmental > Terrestrial > Soil > Palsa > Peat permafrost | place: Sweden... | reverse complement strand
AATTACATACGGCTGGCCAAGAATCTGGAAGGCCTTGTTGGTCAAGGGTATCCCTGTCGGCAAGGAGCGGGTGCGCAAGCTCATGAAACTGCACGGCATCAAGGCACGCAGCAAGCGCAAATACAAGGCGACGACAAACTCCAACCACAGCTTGCCGATCGCGCCGAACCTGCTGGGCCGGCAATTCGCCGTGGCGCAGCCAAATCGAGTCTGGAGCAGCGATATAACGTATATCGCGACCGACGAAGGCTGGCTTTATTTGACGGTGATTCTGGATCTGTTCAGCCGCCGAGTGGTGGGCTGGTCGATGAAACCACACATGAAGACCGATCTGATCATTGATGCGTTACGCATGGCCTGGTTCCGGCGCCATCCCGAGCCTGGGTTGATCTTCCACTCGGATCGGGGCAGCCAGTATTGCAGTCATGAATTCCGCGCTGCGCTACAAGGCTACCAACGTTTTCCAAGATACGGAGGACCAATCCGCGAGCTCCGACCAGTCGTGATGAAATAGTTATGTTACCGCTGGGAATTGCGAATTTTGTTTACTCGAGCAACCCCTTCGGCTACAGCCTTCCACTCTTCGCTACTCATTTTCACGACCCGCGGTGCCGTCACTTGGTCAACCCAAAAGTCTGCGCCGGAGCCGAACACTGAGCTGCCATACCAAGCCTGGGTGCGAGTATTAATATGACCAAGCATCAACGCGATCTGGTGCCTGGGCCAACCAGCGGCTTTCATTTCGCTCGCCACCATTTTGCGAAACGTAGTTGCAGACAAGTTTTGCCACAAATTCGGCCACAAGCGATACGCGGTTTCAGTGATACGACGGCTCAGAAGCTCGACCGAGCGCAATTTCACATAGACACCTTTCCGGCCCGATGCTTCAATCAAGTGGTGCAAATACTGAGCGGCGGGGTTGTCGCGCCTAGGAATTCTGGCGCGCCGCCAGGGCTGACCCGCACCGGCACGAACCTTCTTTCCGTTAATACGTAAAAGCAGGCGCCCCGCTTCATCTCTCGTGACAAAGATCCCTTGCCCACCAAATTCCGAAGGCCGCGCACCGGTCAGGCACAAGATGGCGACGGCCGGCCCATACGTCGGATCCGACGCGATTGCAGTCAACAACTCGTTATGCCAACCGATCGGCAGCTGACGGAGTAGTAAAGAATCCTTGCCCTTCGAGTGCCTGATGGTGCGGCGCGGAGTCGAGCTACGAATTGATTGCAATTCGCAAATTGGCCCTTCAATAGATTCAGCAATTTGTGTAACCTCGGAATCCGACGCTGGCTTCAGTTCGCCTCGCAGGTAACGGCACCCGTTAAAAAGCGCCGTGTAGAGCAAGGTATTTGCCTGATAAACGAGAGCAGCACGATGGACTTGATAGCTTCGCGAATTTTCGTACAAAATGAAGTCACGGTTGTACTTTTCCTGGGTCCGCAAGCAGCTGACATAGGATTGGATCGTAGAAGCGCCGCGTGCGGCCGGATTCGCAAAATAGTCCAAGCAACTCTGCACGGTCTCTTTGCCGCCGATGATCGACAAATCTTCCATGATTTTCCGCAATTCGCTTGCATACGCGCTCATATTAAAATTCGCCGGCTTGAACACCGCAAGCGCGCGTAGCCCTGCCTCACGATCAAAGTAGTCGCTCATGTAAATTCCAATTTAAAGAGTGGAAAATCGCCGAACCTGCGAGCCGCTAACCGAGTTTCTGTGCCAGCTCTTCTGCACTGACGTTGTAATATCGGAGCAGCATTTTTAGATCTCGATGTCCGGTAATGCGGGCGAGTTCGAGCGGGTTGCGTATCCGGTCGGCCATTCGCGTCGTCGCTTCGTGCCGCAGGTCATGAAATCGAAAATCTACCAAAAACTCGTCGTCAGGACGTTGATTCGCGTTTGCGCAGTCATTGCAATAGGCATCTTTCGCCCTTGTGATTGCACGTTGCCAGCATTTTTTGAGACTCTCCGGCGAAATAGGAAAAACCCGACCATCCAGCGATTGCGGCAATGTTTTGAGAATGGCAATGGCCTCCGACGATAACGGTACATCTCGTGGATCACCGTTTTTTGTGACTGGCAACCTCGCAACTCGCCGATGAAGGTCCACATATTTCCACCTTAAACCCAGGATTTCGCCGCGCCGCATTGCGGTCGCGATGGCGAGGCAAATCGCTGGCCGCGCCCAGAAATTGCGAGCGCCGTCGCCAAAGTTCCCATTGTCCTCGCGCTGCACGGGCTCCAACGCGGCCATCAGGTATTGCTCCTCGATGGATTGCAATCTACGGGTGCGAGCGTTGTTGATGCGCGGAAGTCGAATATTGCCGACCGGGTTTTCGGGAATATAGATATCCCATTCACGCTTGGCGATATTCAATATCCGTTTGATGAGCTGAAGCTCCTTCACCGACGTGGCCGGCTTGATGCGGCGATGCCCGTTACGGCCGTTTAATCGATTGTCCCGGAATGTGGCAAAATCGCCACCCGTGAGCGTGGCCAGAAATCGCTTGGCCAATGGATCGCGAAGGATCGCCCGAAGCTGCATCTTCTCCACCTCAGCGCCCCGATTCTGCGGCGCGACTTCAGAGAGATAGCGCAAAATGACAGTCTCAAGGGTCGTCCGCTCGCTCTCGGAGCGACGCACGAAAATCCCTCGGGCCATTTCGGACTCGATGGTCGAAGCCCACGCTTGGGCCTCTGCCTTGCTTATGAATGTTTTCGACTGATTGGGAAAGCCTTGGCGACGTACCTGTGCTTCCCACTGGTACTCGCCACGCTTATTGATTGACGCCATTTTTCCTCCACTCCACGATCAACTGTGGGAATATTGTGGGAAAAAGGCATTTGAAGCACGTAACGAAAATCAGACTTTTTTCTAACTGCCTGATTTTCTTACGTTTTTACCAGAAAAATCTGGTAGGCACGATTGGACTCGAACCAACGACCCCTACCATGTCAACCTCGTCGAAGACCGCCAAGGCGTGCCGCTGGCCTTGCGCGTGCAACTGTTCGACATGCAGCATTGCACGCCGCTCAAAAATGCCGCCATGGAAATCTGGTCGTGCGATGCGAGCGGCGAATACTCGGGATACGACAACATGCATATGGGGCCGCCGCCAGGCGGGATGGGTCCGCCGGGCATGTCGCCGCATGACCACGGCGGGCCGCCTCCAGGACCGCCGCCGCACCACGAGCCCGACAACGAGAAAACCTTCCTGCGCGGCCGGCAACTGACCGACGGGCAAGGACGTGTCGAGTTCACCACCATCTATCCGGGCTGCTACGAAGGACGCGTCAACCACATTCACCTCAAAGTGAGATTGAGCGACGGTGACCGCATCGTCTACACGGGCCAGCTATTCTTCCCCGAAGCGGTCACCGACGCCGTGCTGGCCTTGCCGCCTTATTCCGCGCACGACATACGGCGCACGCGCGCCAGTGAAGACATGGTGTTCACCGGCCAGCATGGCGAGAATTCGATGCTCGATATAGAAGCGGCGCAGCCGGGTGTGATTGCCAGGGGTTTCATAGGAACAGCTACGGTAGGGATTGATACAAGCAAGGCCGGCAAGGCTTCATAAGCTCGCACAGCCAACCTACGACTGCTCGCATCGAATCCGTCATCCCTGTGAAAACGGGGAACCACATTACAATCGCTGGACGTGGCATTGTGGGTCCCGCGGGGCGGCTATCCGATTCGCGAGGACGACGAAAATAATACGAGAGCGCAGAATTATCGTGCATTGCATTTGATAGGAATAACAGTATCTCAGAGGCCTTTAATCAGGAAAGGGCCGCGGGGTGGGTGCAACCCACCCTACCTATTCGTCGTAATCCTCCGGCCATTGCTTCAAGCGATGGTTGGGCTGATCCCAGGTGGGGCGATGCGTAGTCCAGAGTTCGTCATCCGGCGGAAAGTCCTCTACGTGATCGAATGAGGCGAGCGTGACGTCGATCTCGCTGCTGCCCTCTTCCTGCCAGGTCAGCGAAGTACCGCAATGCTCACAGAATGTCCTCTGCACGCCGGGTGAAGAGAGGTAGACCTTGGGCGGCGCGCCCTCAAAACGAACTTGCGCCGCTTTGACCGTGACCCAGCCTACGTGCATGCCGCCAGATGCGCGGCGACATGTCTTGCAGTGACAGATGAATGCATTGGGCGGTGGATCATCCACCGCGAAACGCGTCGCACCGCACAGGCAGCCGCCCGTTGCCGGTGCGCGCGTAGCGGCCATGGCTTAGAACTGCAGTTCGACGCCGGTTTTTTCCTGCAGCTCTTCCTTGGTGACCTCGGGGGCCAGCTCAACGAGCTTCAGGCCTTTCTCGGTCACGTCGAGCACGGCAAGATCGGTGATGATGCGATCGACCACGCCCACGCCGGTCAAAGGCAGGTCGCACTTCTTCAAAATCTTGTGCGAGGTCGTGCCGTCCTTGGCCTTGGCAACGTGTTCCATCAAGACCACGACGCGCTTGACGCCGGCCACGAGGTCCATCGCGCCGCCCATGCCCTTGACCATCTTGCCCGGAATCATCCAGTTGGCGAGGTCGCCGGTTTCCGACACTTGCATCGCGCCGAGGATGGCGATGTTGATCTTGCCGCCGCGGATCATGGCGAACGAATCGGCCGAGCTGAAAAACGACGAGCCGGGCAGTGCCGTCACGGTTTGCTTGCCGGCGTTGATCAAGTCGGCGTCGACCGTCTCTTCGGTCGGAAACGGGCCGATGCCGAGCAGGCCGTTTTCCGATTGCAGCCAGACTTCGATGTCGTTCGGCACGTAGTTCGCAACCAGCGTCGGCAAGCCGATGCCGAGGTTGACGTAAAAGCCGTCCTGCAATTCCTTTGCCGCGCGTGCGGCCATTTCTTCACGTGTCCATGCCATGGTGGTTCTCCGATTACTTGCTCAGGGTGCGCTGTTCTATGCGCTTTTCCGGGTTCGCATTCAAGACGATGCGATGCACGAAAATGCCCGGCGTATGGATTTGATCGGGATCGAGTTCGCCGACTTCGACGATCTTTTCCACTTCGGCCACGGTGATCTTGCCGGCCATGGCGACGTTGGGGTTGAAGTTGCGCGAGGTCTTGCGGTAGATCAGGTTGCCGGACTTGTCGGCGATGTAGGCCTTGACCAGCGACACGTCGGCCACCAGCGAGCGCTCCATCACGTAATGGTCGCCGTCGAATTCGCGCACTTCCTTGCCGTCGGCCACGATGGTGCCGACGCCGGTGCGCGTGAAGAAGGCCGGGATGCCGGCGCCGCCGGCGCGCAGCTTTTCAGCCAGCGTGCCTTGCGGCGTGAATTCGAGTTGCAATTCGCCGGCCAGGAACTGGCGTTCGAATTCCTTGTTCTCGCCGACGTAGGAAGCGATCATTTTCTTGATCTGGCGCGTGCTCAGCAACTGGCCGAGACCGAAGCCGTCGACGCCGGCGTTGTTGGAAATCGCCGTCAGGTTTTGCACACCGGAGTCGCGCAGCGCGGCGATCAATGCTTCGGGAATGCCGCACAGGCCGAATCCGCCGACGGCGATGGTCTGGCCGTCTTTGACGATATCCGACAAGGCCGTCTTGGCGTCAGGATAAACTTTCTTCATACCAACCTCGTTTGTTCAAATGGGGGAAAAGCGCAGCGTCAGGATAAGGTGAGCGCGAAGCTCAGGCAATACCGTACAACTACGCTTCAATCAAACTTGAGACTGCCATTTTACGCCCAATGGCGGATTCAATATGCGCTGGCGCCGTCGTCGGCCGTCATGACGGCGCCGTTGATGAAATGCGATTCTTCGGCGGCGAGGAACAGGAGCGTGCCGTCGAGGTCTTCCGGTTTGCCGAGGCGCTTCCTCGGCAGGGTGTCGATCAATTGCTTGCCGTGTTCGGTCTGGAAGTGCGCTTCGTTGATTTCGGTTTCGATGTAGCCGGGGCAGATGGCGTTGACGTTGATGTTGTAGCGGCCCCACTCGACCGCCATCGATTTGGTCATGTGCACGACTGCAGCCTTGCTCATGCAGTAGATGCCGATTTGCGGCAGCACGCGCAGGCCCGCGACCGAGGCGATGTTGATGATGCGGTGCTGCTTCTTCGGGTCGCCCTTGGCGCGCGCGATCATGCGCTTGGCCACTTCCTGGGCGACGAAGAAGGCGCCGCGCTGGTTGGTGTCCATCACGTAGGCATAGTCTTCCGGGGTCACGTCGACCAGCCGCTGCGTGGTAGACACGCCGGAATTGTTGACCAGGATGTCGATCGGGCCGGCTTCGGTTTCGGCGTGCGCGATGGCGGCCTTGATGCTGGCGTAATCGGTGACGTCGAGTTGCACGACGTGCGCAGCGCCACCCTCGGCTTCGATTTCGGCGCGCAATTCCTTCAAGCGCTCGACGCGGCGCGAGGCCAGCACGACTTGGGCGCCGGCCAAGGCCAGCACCTTGGCAAAACGTGCGCCGAGACCGGAAGATGCACCGGTGACCAAGGCGATCTTGCCTTCAAAATTGACTTCAATACCCACGACATTCTCCTTGTTCTGTTGCTTGTTGCATGATCCATCGCCGCGCAATCGGGCGATAATAGCGGCTTGACGCTCACAGACCGACAAGGTTACACGAAAGTGCAGAATCGAGTGAATTAGAGTGGCAAGTCTAGCAATTGGCGGCGAAATCCGGGACAATTAGCACACTCGTTCGAAAATACTATTTACGGGGACACCCATGACCGACAGCACCAACAGCATCCTGGAACAATACGGCCCGCGCGAGGCGATGGAATACGACGTCGTGATCGTCGGCGGCGGCCCGGCCGGCTTGTCGGCCGCGATCAAGCTCAAGCAACTGGCAGCGGCCAAGGGTTCGGAAGTGTCGGTTTGCGTGCTGGAAAAAGGCGGCGAACTCGGCGCCCACATCCTTTCGGGCGCGGTGATGGACCCGAAGGCGATCACCGAACTGTTCCCCGACTGGAAGGAACTCGGCGCGCCGCTGAAGACCGAAGTGACCGAAGACCGCGTGCTGGTGCTGACCGAATCCAAGGCTTACCGCACGCCGAACTGGCTGTTGCCGGCGTGCTTTGAAAATCACGGCAACTACATCGTGTCGCTGGCCAACGTGGTGCGCTGGCTCGGCCAGCAGGCTGAGGCGCTGGGCGTGGAAATCTTCCCCGGTTTTCCGGCTGCTGAAGTCCTCTACCACGAGGATGGCTCGGTCAAGGGCGTCGCCACCGGCAACATGGGGGTTGACCGTCACGGCCAGCCGACGTCCGCCTTCCAGCTCGGCATGGAATTGCATGCCAAGTACACGCTGTTCGCCGAAGGCGCGCGCGGCAACCTGGGCAAGCAACTGATGGCGAAGTACGACTTGAACAAGGGCAAGGACCCGCAGTCCTACGGCATCGGCATCAAGGAATTGTGGGAGATCGATCCCAAGAAGCACAAGCCCGGCCTGGTGATCCACACCACGGGCTGGCCGATGATGAGCGAGTACAGCGGTTCCTTCCTCTACCATTTCGAGGACAACCTGGTTGCGGTCGGCTACGTGGTCGGCCTGGCTTATGAAAACCCCTACATCTCGCCCTACGAGGAATTCCAGCGCTACAAGACGCATCCGGCGATCCGCGGCTTCTTCGAAGGCGGCAAGCGCATTTCCTACGGCGCGCGCGCCATCACTGCGGGCGGCCTGCAATCGCTGCCCAAGCTGACCTTCCCCGGCGGCGCGCTGATCGGCTGCGAAGCGGGCTTCTTGAACATGAGCCGCATCAAGGGCAGCCACGCCGCGATCAAGACCGGCATGCTGGCCGCTGAGGCGGCGTTCGAGGCACTGGGTGCGAATCGCCAGCAGGACGAATTGACGGCCTATTCGGCGGCGTTCGAGAAGTCGTGGCTGCATGACGAGTTGCACACTGCGCGCAACGTCAAGCCGCTGCTCAAGAACGGCACGTTCGGCTCACCCTGGGTGTGGCTCGACCAGGTGCTCTTGCGCGGCAAGGCGCCGTGGACGCTGCATCATTCGAAGGCCGATCACGAATGCCTGCGACCGGCTGCGGAATTCCAGCCTATCGCTTACCCGAAACCTGACGGCAAGCTGACCTTTGATCGATTGTCTTCGGTATTCATCTCGAACACCAACCATGCTGAGGATCAGCCGATCCATCTGACGCTGAAGAATGCCAGCGTGCCGGTTGACGTCAACCTGGCGAAGTATGCGGGGCCGGAGTCGCGCTATTGCCCGGCTGGCGTCTATGAATTCGTCAAGACTGATGAGGGCAAGGATCGGTTGCAGATCAATGCGCAGAATTGTGTGCATTGCAAGACTTGCGATATCAAGGACCCTACGCAGAATATTGTTTGGGTTACGCCTGAGGGTGGGGGTGGGCCGAATTATCCGAATATGTGATTTGGCACCTACCATGATTTCAAGGGAAACTGCGCCTGTAGGCTGGGCCATACTGATGTAAGAGCTTGAGGATGCGAACGAACATCTGGCCGAGCTGATACAGCAGATGTCCGCTGAGCCTGATTTCAGCGAGGAGGAATTTCGCATTCATCTTGGACATGTCTTCGCACATCTGAACCGGGCTTGGCATATGCGTAATGCCGCTGACGAACTTGAGGACAAGGAATGGGCGGGGACAACCCATTTTCCTGCAGACCTCAAGCCGATTTAGGACATCAAGGTAGGTGAGCGCAGTGTTACCTACCAATGTGCTGCAAATTCGCTTTACATGACGTGATACGAAATCATGTCCTATCTCGTCGATGCCTTCGCCGGGGGCGGCCCGGCAGCCGCTCACTTTTTTTGCTTCGCCAAAAAAAGTGAGCAAAAAAAGGCGACCGCTCAACGCCGCCCCTCTTCGAGGGGTTCCCAAAAAGACGGGAGCCAAAACGGGAAGCGCGGGAAACTCGCCTGCGGCTCAAACAGCCCGCGCTTCTTTATCCGTTTTGGCTCCCGTCTTTTTGGCGTCGTCGAAAGCGGAACTTCTCGATGCGCTATCTTATGCATTCCATTTTAAATGTACGCCCCTTAGCCCACTGTTCCCGCCTTCATTTTTTCATACGTTTCCGTCAACGCTTTCGAGACACGAGAGTATCTTTCATCCATGGCAAAAAAATATGCATTATCATTATCGAACGAACACTCAATTTCCCTTCGCGCCACAATGTTGAACTTCCATAGCATTCGCATAAAGTCCGTTGCAAGGGATTGAACTTCAGCTAACCTAATCACGTAGTCCACGTCCTTCAAAGGTCCCTTTACAGCGAACTGAATATTTACAAGAGCTCGGAACCAAGCTTCATTTGCATCTATCATTGCGCACACAGTTTCGGGCGATCCGACGACCTGCGCTTTAAAGAACGCCGAACCAATATCCTCGACAATCTCATTCCTCTCTTTCTGATCGAGATCAAGCTTGGCTAAGCTCAGCAAGAATCGGTATTCCTTCGACATTGCATCCGCGACCTCCAAAAATATCTCCTTTCGCAATGCCAAGCTTGAGTCAACTCTGTGACGTTTTTCTGCACTTAGATTTTGCTGAAAAACACCGTAAAGCGCGACCAATGCGACGCCAACTGCACCGCCAACCGCAATGACTGTTTTGGATATTTCGTCGCTCACCGCAAATTTGTACCCAAACGTGGGTGCAAGCGACTGGACAAGAAGAGAAAGGTCAGACAATACCAATACGAAAATAGCGATTACGCACGCACCCCAAATCGCGGTAATTGCCGACAGCAAGACTTTCTTGTACCAATTTTTTCGATTAGAGCCAAAAATTGCAGCATCCGCCATATTGAGCCCCGTCGTTATCGCATATTAGTTCGTAGAATAGGGTGAACGAAACGCGACCCATCAGGCCCGAAAGAAAGATATTTGACGAACTTGGTGGGTAACGCTTCGCTCACCCACCCTACGTCCTTTCCTGATCTAGCTGACCAGTTCTTCCAACCCGGCTGCCAAATCCGCCGTGGGCGGCATCTGATCCAGCGTCGTGTAAGCCGCCAATCCCAGCTTCTCCTCCACCTCGGTCGGACAGGTTGCGCGCAATTCGTCTTCGCTCAAATGATTCTCCTCTGTGCGCGCGCGCCACACAGCCAGATGCAAGACCGCTGCCATCGGCACGAAGGTCGAATGCTCAACAGGTTCGGGGAAATGCTCGATCGCATTGGCGAAGGCATCGGGGAATTTCCAGCGCCGTGACAGTTCTGCGCCGACGTCGGCGAAGTCGTAGCCGAACGAGGAGCGTTCGATGTCGAGGCGACGCGGATCGGTCGGGCCTGCCATCTTGTCGATCTGCAGCGATTGCTCGGGCATGGCGGTGTGCATGACGAGCTGGCCGATGGCGTGCATCATGCCGACGGTGAAGGCTTCGTCGGAATTCTGTTTGGCGGTCTTGGCCAGCCACTTGGCGGCCACGGCCGTATGCAGGCTGTAGCGCCAGAACTTGTGAAGGTCCAACCCGGGCATGCTCTTGAAGCCGTTGACCAGGCCGTTGCTGATGACTAGCGTGCGCACGGTGACGAAGCCCAGCATGGTGACCGCATCGTCGACCGTGCTGATGCTGCGCGAGACGTGGTAGTAGGCAGAGTTGGCCAGGCGCAGCAGCTTGGCGGAGAGGACGGGGTCGACCGCGAGCTTGCGCGTGATTTCGGGGATTGAGACCGATTCGCTGTCGAAGCTCTCGATCAATTCCTGCACCACTCTGGGAGCAGTCGGCAATGCATTCGGATGGTCGAACAATGACGCGAGTTTCATTGCGGTCTCCTCTTGTGCCCGTGGAGATTCCACTATATAGCGAAATGGAGGACGCCGTGAATCGGCACGCTGGTCTGTTTGATTGCCGCCACAGGGGATGACGGGTTGACAAGCGTGGGTATGCCGCTCAGTTCACATTTGTCGTTCCCGTGAAAACGGGGACCCATGGCGCGGGCTACGGGTTTTTACGTGGTTCCCCGCTTTCGCGGGGATGACGGATTAAATGCGTGCGGGTTGAATCAGTCGGCCGGCTGCCACTGGCCGCTGACGATCTTGTCGATCCAGAAGGCGCCGATCATGGTTTTCACGTCGGTCACTTCGCCGCGCTGCATCCGTTCCATCAATTCAGGGAGCGGCATCTTGATCACGTCGAGGAATTCGCCGTCGTCGAGCTTGCGCTCTCCTGCAGTCAAACCACGTGCGAGGAAGATTTCGAGATGTTCGTCCGAATAGGCGATGGCGTTGTGGATGGTGCACAGGAAGTGCCATTCGGTCGCGGTGTAGCCGGTTTCCTCGAACAGTTCGCGCTTGGCGCAGGCCAGCGCGCCCTCGTTCGGGTCGAGCTTGCCGGCCGGGAGTTCGATGAAGACCTGGTCGTTCGGGTAACGGTATTGCCGTTCGAGCAAAACGCTGCCGTCATCGAACAAAGGCAGGATGACGGCGGCGCCGGGGTGGCGGATGTATTCGCGCACGGTGGGCTTGCCGTCGGGCAGCCGCACCATGTCGCGCTGCACCTTCAGAAAAGAACCGTCGTAGGCGAGTTGCCCGTCGATCTTGCTTTCCTTCAGGTGCTCGTCCATGTGCTTAAGTAGTCAGTGCTTGGCGGATGGCGTTGACGCAGGCCGTCATCAGCGGACCAGGGAGGATGCCCAGTACCAGGGCGCCCAGGCCATTGACCGACAGCAGCACGCGGGTATCGATGCCTGCTTCGATGGGCGACTTGTCGGTGGCGTCGTCGAAGTACATGACCTTGACCACGCGCAGGTAGTAGTAGGCGCCGATCAGCGACATGATCACGGCATAGACGGCCAGGCCGGTCTGGTGTGCGCTGATGACGGCGCCAAGCACCGTCAGCTTGGCGTAGAAGCCGATCAGCGGCGGAATGCCGGCCAGCGAGAACATCAGCAAGGCCATGACGAAGGCGAACCACGGGCTGCGCTGGTTCAAGCCCTTCAGGTCGTCGATGTTTTCGGCTTCGAAGCCGGCACGCGAGAGCAGCATGACCAGGCCGAACGTGGCGAGCGTGGTCATGACGTAGGTGATCGTATAGAACATGGCGGCGCCGTAGGCCGACACGGCATAGTGCGAGTCGGTTCCGACCGAGCCGGACAAGAGGCCGAGCAGCATGAAGCCCATTTGCGCAATGGTCGAATAGGCCAGCATGCGCTTGAGGTTGCTTTGGGCGATCGCAGTCAGGTTACCGATGGTCATGGAAAGCACGGCCAGGACGATCAGCATTTCCTGCCATTCCGGCGCACGCGGCAGCAAGCCTTCGACGAGCAGGCGGATGCAGATGGCAAACGTGGCCAGCTTCGGCGCGCCGCCCAGGAGCAGCGTGACGCCGGTCGGCGCGCCTTGATAGACGTCGGGCACCCACATGTGGAACGGCACCGCGCCGAGCTTGAAGCCCAGGCCGGCGACAACGAAAACGATACCGAAAATCAGCAGCATGGGCTTGACGGTGCCGCTTTGCGCGACGCGCAAGACTTCGCCGATGTCGAGCGAGCCGGTCGCGCCGTACAGCATGGACATGCCGTAGAGCAGGAAGCCTGATGCCAGGGCGCCGAGGATGAAATACTTCATCGAGGCCTCGATCGATTGTGCATGGTCGCGGCGCAGCGCAACGAGTGCATAGAGCGACAGCGACATCAGTTCCAGGCCGAGGTAGATCACGAGGAAGTTGTTACCCGAGATCATGATCATCTGGCCCAAGAGCGAGAACAAGGCCAGCACGTAGAATTCGCCGCCCAGGCCGCTCTTGCCGCCCAACATGCCGCGGTCGGTCGCGTAGCGGCGCGAATAGATCAGAGTCAGGCCGATGGCGAGGTAGGAGAACAGTTTCAGCAGGTCCGACATCGAGTCGGACACGAACATGTTGTGGAACAGGTAACTGGTGCTGCCGGTCTGATATTGCATGTAGCTCAGCACGGCGCAGACGACCAGTGCCAGGATCGACAAGGTGTGCGTGACGGCGCGTTTGCCGTCGGACAGGAACATGTCGATCAGGAGGATCGCGGAGGCCGCGAGCACCAGGAAGAGTTCGGGATAGGCAGGAGTCAGGTTCATCATTTTCTTTTACCGAAATCGATCAGTGCACCATCGGCAACTTGGAATGTTCGACCTGGTGCAACAGGTCGGCCACCGATACCTGCATGGCGTTGGTGACCGGCGCCGGGTAGATGCCCACGGCAAGGACGCCGATGGCCAGCAGGCCCAGGATCACGAATTCACGCGGATTCAGGTCGAGCAGTTCGGACACGTGGTGATTGGTGATGGCACCGAAGATCACGCGCTTGACCAGGTACAGCGAATAGCCGGCGCCGAGAATCAGGGCGGTGGCGGCCAGCATGCCGATCCAGAAATTCATCTGCACCGAGCCGAGGATGACCATGAATTCGCCGACGAAGCCGGACGTGCCCGGCAAGCCGCAGTTGGCCAGCGAGAACAGCACGAAGAACGCGGCGAACCTGGGCATGCGGTTGATCACGCCGCCGTATTGGGCGATTTCACGGGTATGCATGCGGTCGTACAGCACGCCGATGCAAAGGAACATGGCGCCGGAGACGAAGCCGTGCGAGATCATTTGCATGATGGCGCCCTGCATCGCGACGTCGGAGAGTTCGAACAGCTTGTCCGAGGTCCACGGTGCGCAGACGAAGAAGCCGAGCGTGACGAAACCCATGTGGGCGATCGAGGAATACGCCACCAGCTTCTTCATGTCGACCTGCACCAGGGCGACCAGGCCGACGTAGATCACGGCGATCAGCGACAGGGCGATCATGAAGCCGGAATAGTAATGGCTGGCGTCGGGTGCGATCGGCAGCGAGAACCGCAGGAAGCCGTAGCCGCCCAGCTTCAGCATGATCGCGGCCAGCACCACCGAGCCGCCGGTCGGCGCTTCGACGTGGGCGTCGGGCAACCAGGTGTGGACCGGCCACATCGGCACCTTGACGGCAAAGGCCAGGAGGAATGCCCAGAACAACAGCTTCTGCGCGTCGAGCGGCAGGTGCAGCAGTTGCCAGGTATGGATGTCGAAGCTGCCCGACTTGCTGTACAGGTACAGGATCGCAACCAGGGTCAGCAGCGAACCGGCCAGCGTGTAGAGGAAGAACTTGAACGCGGCGTAGACGCGGTTGTTGCCGCCCCAGATCCCGATGATGATGTACATCGGGATCAGCGTGGCTTCGAAGAATACGTAGAACAGCAAGCCGTCCTGGGCGCAGAACACGCCGATCATCAGGCCGGAGAGGATCAGGAAGGCGCCCATGTATTGCGCCACGCGCTTTTCGATCACTTCCCAGGCGGCCAGCACGACCAGCACGGTGATGAAGGCGGTCAGCGGGACGAACCACAGCGAAATGCCGTCGATGCCGAGGTAGTAGTTGATGTGGAAGCGGTCGATCCAGGAGAGCTTCTCGATGAATTGCATGCCGTGCTGGGCATCGTTGA
>Ga0302315_10003392_pt1 | contig 14393 bp, 8 predicted proteins | sample III_Palsa_N3_1_FD_200532 | JGI IMG/M metagenome (GOLD analysis project Ga0302315, IMG submission 200532) | Peat permafrost microbial communities from Stordalen Mire near Abisko, Sweden - III_Palsa_N3_1 | ecosystem: Environmental > Terrestrial > Soil > Palsa > Peat permafrost | place: Sweden... | reverse complement strand
TCTATGCAACTGGTTAAAAATGCCTTTTTAAGCCGCGATAAAAACCTTGCCCGCAAAATTGAGGAGATATTGATTGTATGGATGATTGAGAACAACCATATTATGACCAAAGACCGCATGCTGGAGGTTTATTTTAATATAATTGAATGGGGCTATCATCTTTACGGCATTGGCCCGGCAGCGAGGTATTATTTTGGCAAAACGCCTGCACAGCTTACCCTGGGCGAAAGTATTTACCTGGCCAGTATTGTGCCGCGCCCAAAAGCAGGCCTGTATGCCTTTATGCCCGATGGCAGCCTGAGGCCAGGCCTGCATGGTTACTTTAATTTGATAGGTAATTTAATGGCCGGGCATGGTAAGGCGCAACGCGACAGCAATGCTTACGGATTTTTTAGCGTGCGATTAAGGGAAAGCCTGCGCAAAGAAATATCGCCGAACGATTCGGCTAAGGCAGATAGCCTTTTGAAACAAAACGACGATGATGATGATACCGGCGTTGTGCCTGTATATACCGAACCAGTGAAAAAACCGGGCTTTTTTGCGCGCTTATTTGGCAAGCACGATACCACCACTAAAAAAGAAGATAAAAAAGAGGTGCGCCCCAATGTGGTTGATTATGGCGATGGTGTTTTGATAGATACAGCCGGAAAAACAAAGAAACAGATAAGGCAGGAAAAGCGCGCGCTTAGAAAACAGGCAAAGCAACAGCAGGAGCAATTGCAACAAAGCGGCGGATAAATACACCAGTTTTGTTTAAACTAAGTACTTATTGCCGTTATATTTAAAATAAAACGAACATTAATTGCATCTTACGAATAATAATAAAACAACTTTATTATATTTGGTGTATAAAAAATAAAAGGGCGAAACATTTTTGCCTGTTAAATTAAAATTTTGATGAACATATTTGTAGGAAGCCTTCCTTTTAAATTAGAGGAAGCCGATTTAAAAGAACTTTTTGAGGCCTATGGCGAAGTAAGCTCCGTTAAGTTAATTAATGACAGAGAAACCGGTAGAAGTAAAGGTTTCGGATTTGTGGAAATGCCCGATAGCGAAAACGCACAGCAGGCAATAACTGCATTAAACGGCTCAGAAGTTTTGGGCAGGACAATTGCAGTAAGCCAGGCTGAAGAAAGAAAACCAAGCGACCGTAAAAGCTTTGGCGGCGGCGGTGGTGGTAATCGCGGCGGTGGCGGCGGTTATGGTGGTGGCGGCAACCGCGGTGGCGGTGGTGGCGGCGGCTATTCAAAAGACAGCCGTGGCGGTGGCGGCGGTGGTCGTTGGTAATCCTTCAAATAAATGTACTATTATATAAAAATGAATGCCGGGGGCACGTATCCCAGCATTCATTTTAATTTGCCCTATAATCTCCTGAACATTATAGTGTAAATATATACCGGCACCCATCACAATTAATGAAACTGAAGTGGCTTTTATTTCCGCTATGCCTGTTTTTTATATTAACGGGTTGTAGAAAGGATATTAATATGCCCGGGCCAGTAAAAGTAACCCCACCTCCTGTAAATCCTGGTATTGAACTAACCGTTGGGAATATATTCCAAAGCAATATGGTTGTTCAGCGTAATAAGCCGTTAAATTTATGGGGCACTACTAACCCGGGCCTTAAAGTGAGCATAAAAGTAAGCTGGGATGCCGATTCGCTGCATACCGTAACCGATTCACTGGGCATTTGGAAAATAACCGTTCCACAGTCGGCGGCAAATTCCAACCCGCAAACTATCACTATAAAGGCAGATAACGCAAACACTGTTTTATTAAGTAATATCCTGATCGGCGATGTGTGGATATGCTCGGGGCAATCAAACATGGTGATGGAGGTTGATTCCATACCACCGTTCAGGGGAGTTACCAATTATCCGGCAGAAATCGCAGCGGCAAATTATCCCACCATTCGCGCGTTGACCTTACAGTCAGATCTGGAAGTTAGCCCATCGTACACCCTCAATTTACCTGCACAATGGACGGTTTGTTCACCCTTAACCGTGGGCGATATGAGCGGAGTGGCTTACTATTTTGCCCAAAAGCTAACTACTTCGCTTAATGTACCGATAGGCATAATTGTTTCGGCAGTTAATGGTACATCGTGCCAGGCCTGGATGAGTACAGCAAGTTTTCAGTATAGTTCCGCCCTGGTAGGTTATTCGGACATTGATAATGCCACCGAGCTTTATAACGGTATGATAAACCCGCTCATCAACCTTCCCATCACCGGGTTTATATGGTACCAGGGCGAAAATAATAGGTACAACAACCCGGTAAGCGATTATACCAAGTTAAACTCGGCGCTTATATTGGGGTGGCGGGCAGCGTTCAACCAGGGGCAGCTGCCGTTTTATTATGTGCAAATGCCGCCTTTTGCCGTAGATTATTATACTACAACCCCCAATGGCGGCAATACAACGCTCAACGATTATGCTAAATTCAGGGAGGCGCAGGCAAATGTACTTGCTGTGCCCGGCACCGGTATGGCTATAACCATGGATGTGGGCGAACCTGCTAATCAGCACCCGCAAAATAAAAAACCTGTTGGTGAGCGCCTGGCATTGCTTGCATTAAATAATACCTACAACCAGAATGTACAATGCTACGGGCCTAAATACGCGTCGTTCACGGCCAATGCCAACACCGCTACCATCAACTTTGTTGCAGGCACGGCTAACGGCTTGAATACTATTAATAATGCGCCTTTAAAGCAATACTTTTTTGTTGCAGGCACTAACCATGCTTTCATACAGGCATCGGCGGTGATAAGCGGCAGCCAGGTGATAGTTACAGCACCATCAAATGTTCCACTGCCTATACAAGCCATCAGGTATGCATTTACCAATGCACCGGTTACTAATCTGCAAAATTCCGCAGCCCTGCCCATGGAACCCTTCCGCACCGATAACTGGGATAATTGATAGTACATGTTATTTAGGTAGCATCAGCTTTTACGGCAACCCCTTTACTTCCCGTAACGTATAATAAAACAAAACACCAATAATCATTCTTATACTATTAAATAATATAGTTGTAAGTAATTTTTTATTATTGGTTATATACCTACTTTAGTATAATAAAATCCTACATGCTTATAATCCACATATCATTGTAAACCTAATAGAAAGTTTTTTAACGCCGATGCATCTCTCATCAAAAGAAAATAAAGAACACGTACTTGCTCTTTTAGATGAGGCATACACCTGCCGTACCAATAATTTAAATGAAAGCACCCGGCTTGCCCAGCAGGCACTTACCATAAGCCGTAACCTGGACGATGGCGCACTGATAGGCAAAAGCCTTAATGAGCTGGCCTTATTTGCGATGATAAAGGGCGAATATGCAGCATCGGCCAGCATGTCTGCAGAGGCAATCAAATACTTTGAGCAGCTTAATGATGAGCTTGGCATAGCCAATGCCAAGTATAATATAGCCGGTATTTACTATAAAAGCGACAATTTTCATTTGGGGCTCATTTACCTTATTGACTGCCTGACCACTTACCGAAAATATAACGATTACCATAACCAATCGCGGGTTGAAAAATCGATAGCTACTATTTATGAATACTTTGGCGATCAGCGAAAGGCGGTACAATCCTATGAAAACGCGATCGAAACAGCCAAAAAAACAGGGGATATCAACCTGGAATCAAACGCTTACAACCCCTTATCGGGCGTATACCTGAAACAGGGAAAGATTGATGAGGCTATGGAGATCATCGAACGGTCGATAAAAATGAAAAATCAGACGGGCGATCTACGTGGCCTTGCGTTTTCTGTTTATGGCCGGGCTAAAATACACCTCAAAAACAAGCAGTACAAAAAAGCGGAAGCCGATTTAAAAGAATCGATAAGGATACACCAACAAATGGGCGAAAGGCTGGGGCTGGGTATGGCCTACCGCAAACTATGCCTGCTTTATGTTGAAACCGACAGGCTGAAAATGGCGAAAAAGCTGCTAAATACTGCCATAAAGTTCAGCAATGAGTACAACATGGTAATAATTACCTTTAAGTGCAGCTATATTTTTTACCAGATATATAAGCTGGAAAATAAGCCCGAAAAAGCGCTGGAGTACCTGGAATTGTACATGAGGCAGAAAGATGCTGTAATTAACGCCCAAACGCTAAAAGTGATTGAAAACTACGAGCTGATAACCAAAATGGAATCCCTTGAAAAAGAGGCGGCCGTGCAGCATGAACGCGCCGAAATTATTGAGAAGAAGAACCGCGCCGAACAGGCTGCCGCCGTAAAGCAGGAATTTCTATCCACTATGAGCCACGAGATCAGGACACCATTAAATGCGGTGATCACCATTGCATCGTTATTAGGGGATAAAGCCGATAAGGAAGAACAACAGCTGGTGGACTCGCTGAAATTTGCATCGAACAACCTGTTGCTCATTATTAATGATATACTTGATTTTACAAAGCTGGATGCCGGAAAGGCACGCCTTGAACCCCGTGCCTGCAATTTGCGCGAGTTGCTGGAGAATATAAAAAACACTTACCTGAACCTGGCCCGCGAAAAAGGTTTGCAGCTAAATTTAATTATTGATGAACGCATTGCTGAATTTTATGAGGTTGATGAAACCAAGGTTTCGCAAATACTGGGCAACCTGCTTACCAATGCCATAAAATTTACCGAAGCCGGGCAGGTTGACCTGATTGTTGACAAAGTACATGGTAACGATGCGCATGATACGCTGCATTTTAAAATCAGTGATACCGGTACCGGCATTGATGAAAAATTTTTGGAAGATATATTTGATAGTTTTTCGCAACCTAAATCCATCACTACACGCAAGCAGGGTGGTTCGGGCCTGGGGCTGGCTATTGTTAAAAAACTGGTTGCCCTGCACGGAAGCGCTGTTAAGGTAAGCAGCACCATAGGCGAAGGCTCTGTTTTCTATTTTGATATTGAACTTAAAAAATGTGCCAGTCCGGTAAAAAACGCTTCCAAATATACCGACCAGCTAAATGGCAAAACAGTTTTGCTGGCCGAGGATAATTTAATAAATGCCATGTTGATAAGCAAGGTGCTATCCAACTGGAAGATAAGCACCGAGCATGTTAAAAATGGTTTGGAAGCGGTTGAACGGTCGAAACTAAAACATTTTGATTTTATACTGATGGATATCCATATGCCCGAAATGGATGGCTTTGAAGCTACCAAACACATCAGGGGCGAATGTGAAAGCAATAGCAAAACGCCCATATTTGCCATTACTGCCGATATTACGGCAGAATATATGGAGGAGCATACCCCATACTTCAGTGGTTTTTTGAGAAAGCCCATCGAAATTAACAAATTGTACGAAGCCCTAATAAATGCCATAGCTACGCCGGCACCAATTGCCGCGGGTAATCATATTCCTCATAAAGTTTTACGCTAAGGGCTATAAATTTTTAATTATTCTAATTATATAATAATTTAACTTATAAGAATTATATTGCTGCATAAATACTATCAACATAACAGCTTTGCAAAATTTATCCCCCCAAATTAAGGCAGACATTGCAGCCATCAACCGTATTGATGCTGTACCGTCGATATTGGAAGTGATTTGCAGAACAACCGGGATGGGATTTGCCGCAGTTGCCCGTGTAACTGACGACCGCTGGATAGTTTGCGCCGTGCGCGATGAAATTCAGTTTGGCCTGGTGCCGGGCGGCGAACTAAAGCTGGAAACTACTATTTGCAACGAAATAAGACAGCACCATAACGCCGTGGTAATTGATCATGTTGCGGAGGATAAAGACTTTTGCGGCCATCATACGCCTGCCATGTATGGTTTTCAAAGCTATATTTCGATGCCGATTATGTTAAAGAACGGCGATTTTTTTGGTACGCTTTGTGCCATCGACCCTAAGCCAGCGCATTTAAACAACCCGCATATAAGGGGCATGTTCGGTTTGTTTGCCGAAATGCTGGCCATGCACCTGCATAACCTGGAACAACTGGATATTACAGCATCAACGCTTTTGGAAGAACGTAAAACTGCCGAACTAAGGGAACAGTTTATTGCCATTTTAGGGCACGATTTGCGCAACCCGGTTACCGCTATAACTAATATAGCACAACTAATGCAGCGTATGCCTTTGGATGAGCGTATGCAACGCCTTGCCGCCATACTTAAGGATTCATCGTACCGGATGAAAACGCTTATTGAAAACATACTTGATTTTGCACGGGGTAGGTTAGGCGATGGGATTATAATAGGCCGCAAAGAGGACGTGCCTTTAGCCGATATTTTAAACCAGACCATAGCCGAACTTAGCATAATATGGCCCGAGCAAATTATAGAAACACAGTTTACATTAACCGGGCCCGTTAATTGCGATAGTGAACGGATGGCGCAACTGATTTCGAACCTATTGGGTAACGCATTTACGCATGGTAAAAAAGATCAGCCCGTTATAATTAAGGCCACAAGCGATAAAAACGAATTTGTTTTAACTATATGCAACTCCGGCGAAAAAATATCTGATAAAGCCATGAAACATCTGTTCCATCCGTTTTACAGGGGCGCAATACAGGCCGGGCAACAGGGGCTTGGGCTGGGCTTATACATCGTATCGGAAATTGCCCGTGCGCATGGTGGTACTATAAGTGTGGAATCAAGCGATGAGCAAACTTGTTTTACGTTCAGGATGCCGGTTAATATTGATTGAATTACTCGCGCAGTAAATAGCCCCACCTTACCAGTTCGCTGATCTCATTTATCGTTTTAATGCCGCCATCGTACAATAAACAATATCGGTTGGCCACATCGAGCACATTGCGGTAATCGTGATCGGTTAATATGATCCCTTTTGTTTGGGAATGCGTTTTTATCATCTCCTTTAATACCTCTACCACTACGGGGGCAATACCGTTAAAGGGTTCATCCATCAACAGAAATTTTGCCGGTGAATTCAACAATAATTTGATCTCCAGATAACGCAACTCACCGCCCGACAGGGCATTCGTTTTGTTATTCAGCAGCTTGCCTGTTATATCGTCATGCTCAAATAAATAGATAAAATCCTTGCCTAAAAACAGTTCGACCGATTGACGAACGGTTAATTGTTGCAGTAAAAATGACTCCTGGGGCAGGTAGGCCACTTCGCCTTTGGCTTGATAGGTTTTATGGTGAATTTTACCATCTATGCGTATAAACTTGGTGCGGGCCGTTTCGGAGCCGAACAAAATTTTCAGCAGGGTTGATTTACCGGTACCATTACGGCCGAGCAAGCCAATGACATCGCCAGTTTGGCATTTTAAATAAATATCAGTTAGCACCCTGGTACCGCCATAGGATTTTACCACGCTATCAATCTCTAACAGGCTATGCATAACAACTTATTACGATCAATAAAATACCAATTGTTATGTTCATCAGCGTGCAGGTTAAAATTAACACTGTTTTAGAGATGGACTGATTATAGTAAAAATAGTACTCATGCTTAAGCGATATTTCTTTGTAAAGCAGGCTCAGCACAGTACCGCCAGTCATAAAAGAAACTGCAAAAATACGGATCATGATAATCAGGGAGCTTGTTAATGCAAAAGCTGCCGCCATTACAGCAAAGCACATACTAAGCGCCAAGGTGCTTTTATAAAAAACTATAAACGGCTGTAATTTAAACTTGTAATATGCGGGCATGGCTATGCATGCAAACTAATAAAAGAGTTATTTATTGTGCCACATACCCGTATTAACCCTGATGAGGCTAATGCACTGTAACCAACTGCCGTTTAAAGCCTACCTGGCCGTTCAGGTTTGTCCCTTCAATAAGGATGGTATATGTTGCGGGCTTATCTGCACTGTAAAAAGATACGCTGGCGTTCCCTGCGGTATCGGTAATGATATTGGGTTCCCAGTGAATAGTGGAGCGCAGATCAGCCCCTGTTGCAGCCTTTTTTACTGTATATCGCGGCCGGTAAAATTGCGCAGGCAATGAAAAAGCCATCGGCTTATATAAATAGGTGCCGGGGGTAGTTTTCATAAACGGCCCTTTCTGTGCACGTGTGGTTATCTCAATAAAAGCTATTGGCTGGCCAACAAAGTGTGGTGATATATAGGTTTCGATATAACGTACATTATACCTAACATTATACATTACTTCAATCCCTGTAATATCCTCGGCCGTATAATAATCCAGGTATGGCTTAACAAAATGATAGTAGCCGTTAGGTTCACCGGTTGGCGTGTAAAAGTTATCTAAATACATGCCGTCAAAAATAAAATGTACCGGTTCATCTTCAACAAAATAGGTGCGGATATGGGAACGGAATGTATACCCATCCCTAAACCCTTTAATTTTTTGTAGCAGTAAATCTTCCAGCGTTAATTTACCCGCTTTCATTATATCCTGCTCATCAAATATTTGGTCGGCGCCCCCGGGGCCGTTAAGGTTTTTTGAATTTTTTATAACCTTTTTATCTTTTATAACCACCTCCTTTAGTATATGGCCCAGCCCCTGCAGCTTTGCCCGCTGCTGTTGTTTTATAAGGGTATTATCAAGGTTATGCAATAGCAGTGTATCGCTGTTTACATACCATGGGGTAACACGCCCCGCATTTTGCAAAAATACCGGAGGCATAAATTCATCCATTGTTATGCCTACATTAAAACTCTTTCCCCGCTTGTTTCTGGCCTGTATCATATAAATTGCGGTATCAACCGGTAAAAAGCCTTTAAACATAAACCGGCCATTTTTATCGGTAATGGTATCCCCCACAAAAACCGGCTTTTTTGAAAGCAATGTTATTTCGGCCCCTATCTCCGGCTTATTAAACATATTTGTAACCCCGCCCTGCACGGTAAACTCCGGTTCAGCGGTATATGCTGGTTTAATTACAGGACCGAATACCTGGCCCCAGTTATAGCCTACCCACCCCTGTGTAAGTAGCAAATCATCCAGTTCCTGCATGCGCTGTGGGCTGTTGTTTTCAAAATAATAGGCAGGCCCTTCAACATTCCCTTTCAGGTCTGATGTAAGCAGGATATTGTTCAGCATATTACTGCCCATGGTATCGGTTTTTACCTGGCTGTTATCGGTTACCGCCATTGAAAAACTGCCGCGTATGGGCTTACCCTCTTTATCGGTTACTTTTATGTTCAGGGCAATGCTATCATGGGGCGCATATTGTTTTTGATTAGGGCTAATGCTGATTTTCAGGTTATCATCATGGCCGATGTAAACCATACGTTCGGCCAAAGGCATATTTGCAGTACTTAACAAGGTAAAGCGGGCTATGCCTTCGGGAAATGCACTTTTGGGCACCTTGTTTATTAATGTGGCGCTTTTCATTACGATGCGTGCTGCATAACATACTACCCCCCTGGCCTGACCTATGAGGTAGTAAGCGGCACTCCCCGTTGCATTGACCAAACCGGGCGAAACGGTGATACTTACCAGTAATGAACCGGTTGTTTGGCTAATGCCTAATGATGCGCCCGATGGGTTAACAGCAGGTAATGGATAGCTTTTTGTACCCCCGCCGGGCAAAGTGAGCAAAGCCGTATAACTTTCGCCCGCTTGTGGGGTAAGCGTGAAAGAGCCCATTCCTTTATGGCGCGATTTAAAGTCCGCTACTTGCTGCTGCCTGCTGTTTTCAATAATTCCTGATACATCCACCCCCTCGCCATCTTCGCCTATGGCCTTAAAAGCTATTTTTGTTGCATTGCCTGCAACTAAGGTGCCGCCTTCGGGCATAAACTGCAGATCGGTATTTTCGGGGCGGTTTATGGTAACCGGGATAGTTAAAATGGCACCTGTCCCATCTTTTGTTTTTTGCTGCGCGATGATGGTCAGGTTTTTGGTTGGGGTATTTGCAGAAATATCAAAATTTACATTCATTTTTCCGTCTATCCCGGTGTTTGCATTGTCTTTAAGCAAAACTTTATTGCCATCTGTTAGCTTAAGCTGCATATCCTGTAAGCGCATGGGCTGCTGGTTTAAACCGCTAAACAAAAGGGCCGCTTGTATATCGGTTTTATCGCCTTGTTTGGCCGCTTTAAAATCGGTGGTGATAAAATGTGATTGGGCTGCTACGGATGCAATATAAACCTGCCTGCAAAAAATATAATCCTCGCCAAAATTCCGCATCCAGTTGGTATAAGCCCTGAGTGTATAGTCCCCATCGGGGATATCGGCCTCATCCAATGCAATATCTCCCCAGCTCAGGCCCGATATGAGCGGCACCATTATGCGTTTTATCAATTTGTTATTGTTATCGTCCAGCTCCACATATAAAAGGCCGCTACGGGTTGAAGCTGTAAGGTAATCGGCATTTAAAAGGTAGGCTTTAAACCACAGCGTATCATTTTGAATATAGCCCGGCTTATCTAATTGCAGGTATAATTTTTCAATGGGTAAGTGTTCATTTATATTGCTGATGGCTTTAATGGTGTTTTTTAAGGTGTCGTTTGGTGTTGTTTGGCCAAAAACATTGGACGGTGATAAACAAAAAAGAAAATGCAGCGCGACAATACAACATAAGCAAGAGCGCCCATTATCCATGACATATTAAATTTAGGTATACAGGAGGTATATTGGCAGGCACGACGTCTGTAAACAAATATAATAAGCGTTAAACAAAAAAGCATATTTAATTGGTTTTAAACCAACTAAATATGCTTTTTATCTTAACAGGACAGCCCTGTGCTGATGATTATATTAATTTCTTGCCAGTACCATATACTGGTACGGCTGCAGTGTAACCGAACTTGATAAGGTAACACTGGCGTTCGTAAAACCGTTTATCCAGAAAGCCCCTTGCAGGTTTGATGGTACGCTGTAGGTTTCGGCACTGTTCCTGGAGTTTACCAGTATCAATACGTCGTCAGTACCCGATGTTTTTCCAAAGGCTACAATATTATTATCGGCATAGGTAGTTAAGGTACCTGTTTTTATGGCTTCATGCGCTACCCTGAAGGCGATTATCTGTTTGTAGGCGGCTACCATATCAGGGTTTGCCGTGTAATCAACCGGTACTACATTAAAAAAGTCAATAGCGCTCGGATAGCCTACTTCCTGGCTGCTGTATATGAGCGGGACGCCATCCATATAAGCGGCTAAAACAAATGCGGCCAGTGCGCCTTGTTTGCCATTGTAAATGGTAAGCGTACTACCGTCAGACGAGGCATCGTCATGGTTGGTAATATACCTTAACTTAAGGCCCGGCGATGGTAAAGAAGCTAATTCGGAACTGTTGGTACTAAACAATGTGCTTGGGGCTGCGCCTGCAAACAGGGTTTTAAGGCTGCTGTAATAACTAAAAGCATACCCCAGTTGAAAACCCGCGGTTATTTCGCTGCCGTTGGTGCCTTCGGCTAAATAAATAAGGTTATGCGTTTTAATATTGTTCAATGTATCCAAAACCTGTGTCCAAAAATCAGTGGGTGCATTATCTGCATCATCGCAACGGTAACCATCAACATTGGCGGTAAATATCCAGTATTTCATAGCCTTTATCATGGCCGCCCGCATATCGTAATTGCTAAAGTTGAGCGCGGCAACATCAGTATAGGTAGATAGCTGCTGTATCTGCCCGGCCGAGTTTTGAACATACCATGAAGGGTTTGAGGTTATCCATGCATTATCCCACGAGGTATCATTTGCTTCCCAGTCCATAATTACGGCCATGCCCAGTGCATGCGCCTGTGCAACCAGGGTACGCAGATCGGTAAGGGTGCCATAACTGGTATTTACACCCTCATAATTCTGAACGCAATAAGGTGAACCAACGCTTTTTAACACACCGATTGGATAGGTGGGCATCAGCCAGATCACGTTAACGCCGAGGGCCTTAATAGAATCGAGCCTTGCCTCAACCCCCTGAAAATTGGCAGGGGTAAATGTATTGATGTTTACTTCGTACATTACAACATCTTTACTGGCAGGTACGCCTGCATAAGGGGTGCCGTACTGCGCCGGGTCGGTATTGGTGGTTGTAGTGGTGGTGGTTTTAGTTGGGGTAAATGTTGAGCTTTTACCGCAGCCCATGCCAAATAAGCACAGTGTTAATACTATAACTAAATTGTTTACCTGTGATTTTAAATTCATACTCGCCATATCGCTTATCCTTGTTTTACTTTAATAACAATTTTGGGGGCTGGTTTATTATTTAGCCGGTTGCTAGTTTGTAGCCGGTTGCGCTAATTGCCACTCAAAGAAAAATAATATACACAGCATTAACAACCTGCTTTAAAGCCGATATAAATAATAATAAACACCAATTTATTAAAATTGTTGATTATCAAACCATTATATAGCAGGCCGGAATTTATAATATTAATTTTTTATGGCTTATAACTAATCAAACTTACTCAATTTTGATCAGTTCAGGTCAAAATTTATTGTTTGTTTCTGATCGCTCAGCGTAAAATTTGCCTCATAAACCACTGCGCCTTCTTTATTGCCACTTACATTCCCCTGCGGATCGATATTGTTAAAATGTGGCACCATGTTATAAAACTTTGAGGTCCCGTTTACCGGTTTACCATTCACTATTATTTGCTTAACCGCCTTAAATGCATGCATTATCAGCTTTATGTTATGAAACTTGCTTTTAAAATTGCCGCTTGTTTCGCCTAAAATCAGCTCATGATTTGAAGGATCGAAAGTGATTGTACGTTTATAAAAATCATTATGTTCATAATTATAGCTTTTGCCATCGTCTTCGTAATAAACAAATTCGTTTGGCGTATTGCCGTTATAAACATGCAGAATAAGCGTATCCGTTGGCATTTCAGCCGTCGACTGCACTAATGATTGCATAGGGATAATGCTGCTTTCCTTTACATAAACCGGCAAACGGCTGATGGTAAGCGGCTGGATGATCTCCTGATTACCTTCATATCTTTGATCGGTATACAGGTTATACCAGCCACCCTCGGGGAAATAAACCCTGCCAAAATCTTTGGTGCTCTCAAACGGCGCTATCATGAACGACTGGCCGAACAGGTATTGGTTCTGGTAATCCGGATCGTAAATTTTAGGGTCGAAGGTATAGCTAATAGCCAGCGAACGTACCACTGGCAAGCCGTTTTGTGTAGCTTCATAAAAAGTGGAATACAAATAAGGCATCAGTTTATACCTTAGGTTGATGTAATTGCGGCTGATCTCCAGGGCATCTTCGCCGTACGTCCACGGTTCGGACGATTTGGTGTTGAGCGCGCTATGGTTCCTGAAATAAGGGATAAAAGCGCCTACCTGCATCCATCGGGTAAACAAAGCTGTGCTCGCACCGCCTGTAAAACCGCCTATATCCATACCGGTAAAAGGCACGCCGCTTAACCCCAGGCTGCTGATGAGGCGCACACCGAGCAGCATATGGTCATCTTCGGCGCGATTATCGCCCGTCCAGATGGCGGCATAACGCTGCAACCCTGCATAGCCCGATCGTGATAGAATAAACGGACGTTCGTTAAAATGCTCCCTTGCACCTTCATAGCTTGAACGCGCCATTTGCATGCCGTAAACATTATGCGCCTGCAATAACGAAGTTTGTGCCCCGTCATAATCAAACAGCACATTCGATGGCATTTTCTGGCCCCAGGTGGCAATTTCGTTCATATCGTTCCAAATGCCGCTTACGCCATTGTCTGAAAAAAACTTAACCTGTTTATGCCACCATGCGCGGCCTTTTTCGCTGGTAAAGTCGGTGAAATTACACCAGCCGGGCCATACCTGCCCGGTATAAAAGGTATTATCAGGATATTTAATGAATACGCTGTCCTTGGCACCGCTTTCATAAGCTACCGCGCCCTTTTGAACTTTTATGCCCGGGTCAACAATAACCGTTAGCTTAAAACCAAGCGCATTCAGCTTATTAGCCATACTTAAGGGGTCGGGGAAACGATTTTTGTTCCAGGTGAATAGCTGGTACTCATCCATATAATGAATATCGAGCGTGATGCCATCGCAGGGTATCAGCTTTTCGCGAAGCGTTTGTGCTATGCGCATCACTTCGGCCTCGGGGTAATAGCTGTACCTGTTTTGCTGATAGCCCAGGCTCCATAGCGGCGGCATTGGCATACGGCCGGTAAGCGCGGTATAGGCAGTGATGATATCGGCCAGGCGCTTATGGTATATAAAATAATAATTCATTTCGCCGCCGCGTGCCGCGAAGGATGAAAAGCGGTCATTACTGGCTCCAAAGTTGAAATCGCTCTGGTAAGTGTTATCCAGGAAGATGCCATAGTTCACATTATGGTGGATGCCGATATAGAAAGGGATAGTCGAGTACAAAGGGTCCTGGGCGGTAGAGTAGCCGTAATTATCGGAGTTCCAGTTGGTATAGCCGCTGCCTTTACGGTCAAGGCCGCCTGTTTTTTCGCCCAAACCGATGAAACGTTCGCCGGGCATCATGGTTTTGTAACTGGTAACCTCCTCG
>Ga0302315_10003391_pt1 | contig 14397 bp, 11 predicted proteins | sample III_Palsa_N3_1_FD_200532 | JGI IMG/M metagenome (GOLD analysis project Ga0302315, IMG submission 200532) | Peat permafrost microbial communities from Stordalen Mire near Abisko, Sweden - III_Palsa_N3_1 | ecosystem: Environmental > Terrestrial > Soil > Palsa > Peat permafrost | place: Sweden... | reverse complement strand
GCCCGTTGTCCTGATCTCGGCCAGCCGCGATATCGAACGATCAGCCTTAGCCGCCGGTGCGAATGATTTTTTGGCAAAACCATTTGAAATTGATGACCTGCTTGCCAAGATTGAAAAAAATCTGGCCGCGTAGCAGTTGGCAGTAGCTATGCGCAGTTGGCAGTTTGTTCATAGTTCATAACTCATGGTTCATGGCCGGAGCGTCGTTGAGCGGCAGTTGGTGGTTTGCAATAAAAATGCAACACGATGAAGATCAAAAAGTCATGTCGTCAGCTGGCTCATGCATCGGCACCCACCCGTTATCCCCCTGGGTTGACGGCTTCCTTTTCCAAAACGGCTGGTCAACCCGGCCCGGGTTACCATGTCATCCTTAACAAAGTGACGCCTTGCCTTTCTAAATCAAAATCAATTTTCGCTTCTCCGTTTATTGGGGTAATATATTTTGCAGAGGAAATTTGCTGCAGCTGGCCCGCGGCTTCCAATATTTTGTATTCATCTGCCGTCGGTTCCGCTGGCGAACCCATCTTTTCCCAGGCGGTATAAGCGTTGCTATGTTCCTGGTCGATCATATATTGGGTGAGCAAGACCCGTTGCTGCGGAAGTCCTTTTATCACAACAGAAACCGTGGTCGGCGGAACATTGACGTCGTTTTTATCATGATAATTCCAAACCATTATGCTGGCGGCATTTGTACTTTTGGTGGCTAATGCGTTTACATCCGGTTCTTCGCCTCTTACGCTGGAGTCGCGTATGGTCATATAATTTTGCTTTGAAGACGATGTTGTGGCTACGCGATTGCCCTGCATCATACCCAGCATTCTGAACACATTCAAAACAGGTTTATCAATGCCATTGGTGGCCAAATCTCTAAAACCCCTGAAATAAGGCTGGTTTTCAAATTCAAATGCCCATGTTACCGCACCTGCCAGGTTAACCCCACTTTTTTTTGCCAGGTCATAGGTGCGTGTTAAAACCGCTGCAGTATAGCTGGCATACATGGTGCTGTTGCGGTAGGCAAATTCGGGATGAAGGTCTCCGGGGCAGGCCGCACAACCCTCAGGATCGGATTCCCCGATTATGATGGGCAGGTTTTTTAAGGAAGGTGTCGATGCAACGATCTCAAATCCCTTATCGATACTCCTCAGTTGATTCCCCATATTCATCCACACCGTTCCATCGATCAGTTTGGGAGAGCCTTTAGCGTGAAACGTTATAAAATCAAGCGGCGCTCCGGTTTTACCGGTGACATAATTTTTACCGCTAACGATGTGGATCAAAAATTTGTTTAAAAGGTCACCACCCGATTTTCCGTCGGGGCTGGTTGTTTCGGGGCCGCCGATCTTTGCAGTGGGCAATGCCCGTTTTACCGCATCGGCGGTATAGTCATATAATTTGAGGTACTCATCGGGGGTTCCCTTCCAGTAAAAGGTTAAATCGGCCTCGTTCCACACTTCCCAATACCACCCCTCCACTTCCGTTTTGCCATAACGCTGTTCACAATGTTTCACCCATTGAAAAACCAGTTCCGCCCACTTTTCATAGCTTTTTGGCGGATATGGCCATCCTGAATAGTGCTTTGGCTTAGAATCAGTGAGCGAACCAGGATTAACCGACAAAGCTTCCGGCATAAAACCAATCTCAGCAAGCGGCTTCATACCGCGCTGAACATAGGTATCAAAAATACTGTCGGTGATTTTCCAGTTATAAACCGGTTTTCCGTTAATGTCTTCGGTATAGGCATTGGTCGAGCTCCATTTTAAACCGGGGGTACCATCGCCCGACGTGAGCATATTATGCGCTCTTACATTTACCCTCACGATGCTTAAAGCAGCAATTTCACTCAGCAATTTTTTCCCATCTTGCATATAGGTATAATTCGCTTCATCGTATCCGAAAAATGCCCATATGGGAGGCAGGTCTCCCTGGCTTTGCAATAAATTTACATTGATGGAAACTGCCGGCGTCCGGTCTTGTCCGTAGCCCTTGGGTGACGCCATCAGCACAAACAGGAAACAAAAATACCTGGACTTAATTTTGGCTTTCATAATTATGCTTTATAGCGTGAAATTAAATATGGAAAATTAATTTGAACTGACTAAACAAAGATATGAGCTTCCACGCTGAATGAGACAATCGTCAACCAGCAACTGATTTCCACTGTCCCCGCAAGTGATCCTGCACTGTACAGGGCAAACGCATCTAAATAATATGTCTTGAAGTGTTGTGAGAGCAGTACAATACATGCCTTCCTCCGCGGAAATATGAGAGCCGTTAGCTAATGAGGGATGTATTTCCCGGTAAACGACAACGTCATTGTTAAGCTAAAGGGGTGGCCCGAAGGAAATTCCTCGTATAAACCGCATACACACCCCTGGCCCCTCTCCGAGAGGGGAACCCAACGCACGGTCCGTTATTTAGATGCGTTTGCCCTGCTGCACTGCTTGGGTTCCTTGCATGTTTTGTCATCTTTACTATCTTTGACCATAGAACCGCCGAAATCCAGGGAAAGGACGAATTCGCTTGAAAAACATAACCTCTGCTGCTGAATTGCCCGACGAACAATTGGTTTCCATGCTAAACCAGGGCAATCGGGAGGCATTCCGCTTGATCTATGAGCGCTATTCCGAAAAGCTGGCCGGCTTTGCCGCTGCCAAGCTCTACGACGCAGACGATGCGGAAGATGTGCTGCATGACGTTTTCGCGCGATTATGGTCGGAACGGGAACAATTGCAGATCACCGGAAATTTGCAATCGTACCTATTTTCGGCTATTCGTTACCGCATCGTCGATAAAATACGCAGGAACGTCACCAGGCAGGAATATGCCGGTCTGTTGCTTAAGCTGGAACAACGCTATGCGGCTGCTGACGAGCAGCTTCGCGTACGGGAGGTGCAGGAAGTTATTGCAGCATCGCTAAAGTCATTGCCCGATAAAACCCGGCAGATCTACCATTTGAGCCGGCAGGAACACCTTTCCGTCGCCGAGATCGCCAAATCAATGAACCTGTCGGAACAAACCATCAAGAACCAGTTGACGATGGCTTTGAAGCATCTTAAGCAATCCACAGGCTACACTGGCGTGGTATTGCTGGTTGCCTGCGCGTGGCTGCGATAGCTCGATTTCTCACACCGCAAATTATTGATTTTTTGCTTCCACGAAAGTAATTTGGTTACCAAAAGGATCGGGCACGGTGACGCAGGGCATGCCATTCCAATCTTTTTTAAGTCCCGGTCTGCATCGATAGTTCTTTTCCATAAGTTCCTTTTGATAAGCTTCCACCCCGGCGGTCTCGATCCGAAGTCGCGCCCCGGGACAGCCGTCTCCGAGATGTTCGGTTAAATGCAGGGTAATATCGCCCTTCGTCACCTGGAGATATACGGGCGCGCCCTCGAAAAAGCGATGTTCCCAGTCGATGGTAAAGCCCAACCAGTTCACGTAAAATTCAACCATTTTACCGTAATCAAAGATCCGAAGGATAGGAATTATCTTTGAGTTCATCAATCAAAACTCCGTTATTTTTTGCATTTCTCCTACTCTCCGGAATACGATGAGCTATAATTTGTTCCCTTCAAATGTAAGAAAGCGAAGTTAATGTCACATTATTCACACCCCTGTTAATAATTGTAACATTATTTTCTTTCAATGCATTATCGGTCAAAACCTACGAATGATCCTTAACCCATTATTTGACATTAACCGCCTGGCTTTACTTCGCCGATGACGCGATAGCGGTTTTCAGCCTGATGATCGCCTGGTCTGCAAATGCCGCCGAGACAGCGTCATTTAACTTCAGCCGATCAGCTTTAACCTGGTTAAGGATTTCAATGAACCTATTCAGTTTATCGTACTTTTTCAGCTCGATCACCAGGTCGCCTATGGCCCTGATGCCCTGCTGTGCAAAGACGGGATTGGGGACTGTTCCAGTCAGCGTCGCAAACTTGCCGGTAAAGCTATACTGTAAAACTGAAGCTGGATCGTCAAAATTGTCATATACGTAGGTCCATTCCGCGTCGCCGCCGCTTTGGCAATAAATGCCGATAATGGCATCCCGTAGTTTTCCCTTACTATCACGTTCATATTTTTTGGCCAGCGTAAACGCTTCGTTTGGTTCGGTGATTTGAATTCCCTGGAGGGCCGCTGCCTGCACCGCATAGGAAGTGCTGGAAGCAAGCACCGCTTCAAAGAGTGCCCTATTTTCCGGCAGCCGTAATTTCGCCAGGGTGGCGATCGCCTCAGCGCGCGCCAGGTTACTGAAATCGCTTACGGCGAGTTGGTGCAGGACCGGGATCGCCACATTCCTGATCGCGGTATTGGTCATATCCAATGCCCGCATGGTTTTGATCCGCAGGCCATAATAGCGGTCGTCTAAGGCCCTGATCAGGATATGTTGCGCAATGGTATCGGTTTGGCTTGCACTTGCCGCATCGATTGCCTCGCTCCGGTCCACGTATAATGGCGCGTGCGCATACTGGAAAGCGAATTCGCCGAGCGTTTTATGATCGGTTTTCTTTACGATGGTGGTTTTTTCTGCATCGACATTAACCAGGTCGGGTTTGAACCGCATGGGAAAGTTTAGTGTATCCGTTTTATCCCGCATCCATAGTTGAAAGCGCCGCTTTTTGCTGCCTGTATATAGATCCACAGCCATGGGCAGGATAAACGCTTTGCCGTCCTGCGTTTGTTGGAGATAAACGCTTTCCGTTTTCGTTGCGGTATTCCAGTAATAGCTGATATCCAGGACAGGGTGACCTGAACCATAGAACCATTGGTTAAAGAACCAGTTCAGGTCAAGGCCGCTGGCTTCCTCCATGGCCAGGCGAAGTTGCTGGGCATCTGCGTTGCCAAATGCATGAGTCGTAAGATAGAGATGCAGCCCCTTGTAAAAAGCTGCATTACCCAGATAGTGTCTTAACATATTAAGAATACGACCGCCTTTCTGATAAGTTACCCCGTCAAACATATCCTGCTTTTTAGCGTAATCAAAGCGGATCAGATTTTCTTTCCACTCCGCGGTATTGTTGAGGTAACCCTGTATGCCCTTGTACATATGTTCATCCGCTACGTCCTGGCCATATTTATATTCCGCCCATAAGATCTCCCCCAGGTCGGCAAGTGACTCGTTGAGCGGCAAATTGCTCCAGCTTTCGCAGGTCACGTAGTCCCCGAACCACTGATGGAATAACTCGTGCACATTCCCTGACTGATAAGGCAGGTCGGCCAGTTCGCGCGGGCTGCTTTCACCGTCCTCGTTAAATTCCGTGGCCGTGGTATTTTCCATACCGCCGTTAAAATCGCGTACCCTGATCTGCGCATATTTATTCCAGGGGAAATCCACCCCTAATATCTTAGAAAAGAAGCTCATCGCTTCCGGCGTATTACCAAAGATCGCTTTGGCATCCGCGGCATATTGCGGCTCCAGATAATAGTTCACCAGTTTGCCCTTCCAGCTGTCTTTTATGATTTTGAAATCTCCTGCGGCGATCATAAATAGGTAAGGCGACTGCGGCAGCTCCATTTTCCAGGTGTCGGTGCGCGTGCCGTCCGGGTGTTTAACTTGTGTGGCCAGCCGGCCGTTGGATAAAGTAACATATTTACCCGGTACGGTGAGACTGATCTCATCCGTGCATTTTTGGTTAGGCTGATCAATAGTGGGGAACCAGGCCGAATTATCATCCGGTTCCCCGGTGGTCCATAGCTGCGTGGGTTTGCCTTTTTCAATCCCGGTGGGGTTAATGAAGTACAGGCCGTGCGCGCCATCTGCGACGTCCAGGTTATTCGGTTTGGCCGTGTAGCCGATATAAACGGTATAGGCTTCGCCGGCGCGGTACACCCTGTTCAGCTGTACCTGGATAGTTAAACTGTTGTAGCTGAATTTTAGCGGTGTTAGCTTGCCGCGTTCAACCAGCGAAATATCCTTTATATCCATGCCTTTGGCATCTATCCGCAAGCTATCGGTAGGATAAAAATGTGGTTTTAGGGTGAGCCAGGCTTTACCATAAACATAACATTTGTTATAATCAACATTCAGGTCCAGCCGGGTATGCACCAGGTCGTTGATCTTCGCTGGGGCGCCCCGGTATACCTGCCCGGAAGCATTTAACGCTGTAAAAAGGAGCAGGCTGCATACCGCATAAGGGAAAATGTTTTTCATAAAAGGCATAGTAGGGAAAATGGCCGTTACCCGGTTACAAGACGGTCAAAGCTAAGAAACGTTACGTAGGAACCTAAATTGTTTATACTGCAATTCGCACCCCTTACCGGGGCGTGAACCTCATAGTTCCTTCATTTTTAAAAGACATCAGGAACACCCCCGAAAAACAATGGAGAGTTACTAAAAAGATTATGTTGCATCATCTTCGCTAAATGTGTGACATTAACTTCGCTATCTCGCTTCAAAAAAAAAATTCCATTTCGTCGGTACTTGCCTGCTCGTGGTGCGACCATTGGTTAAAATACAGCTTTTATGAGCCGTCCTACGATAGAAGATTTGCTCGACCGGTATATAGCCGGGCGGGCCACACCCGAAGAAAACCAGCTGATAGAACAATGGCTGGACGATCACGACACCCGCTCCCCGGCCTGGGGCCAAATGACCGGGCATGACCGCAAGGCCCTGCTTGATCGCGTGTTTAATAAACTGGAAGACGAGACAAGAGAAGACGCTGGCCGGGTGATCGCTTTGCCACGACGTGCGCTCAATTTGCGCTGGATCGCCGCAGCCGCTGCTATGGTTGCGCTATTTGCCGGCCTGTATTTTATGTGGCCGCGGGCCAATACCGGAAACGTTAGCCTTGCGACATTGAAAGTTCCTGCCGGTCATACCCAACTGCTTGCACTGAGCGACGGCAGCAAGATATGGGTGAATGCCGGTTCAACTTTTCGCTACCCCGCGAGCTTTCCGGGCAAGACAAGGGAAGTTTACCTGGCCGGCGAGGCGTACTTCGACATTCACCACGAAGCTGCTCACCCATTCCTGGTGCATACGGGTAAGGTGGTCATCACGGTATTGGGCACAGCGTTTAATATCAAATCAGATGCTTCGGCGCATGGCGTAACGGTAACCGTATTGCGCGGCAAGGTTGCGGTTTCCGACAGCGGGCAGGTGCTGGCCTACCTTACGCCCGACCGGCAGCTGCATTACAATACGCTAACCCACCAGGCCGTGCAGCAAAATGTGGAGGCCAGTACGGCTATCAGCTGGCAGCAGGACAGTGAAATGCATTTCGAAGAAATGAGCTTTGAGGCGGCGACCAAATTGCTGGAGCAGCGATTCGGCGTCACCATCAGCTTTGCCAATGAAAAGCTGCGTACCTGCCATTTTTCCGGAACGATCGGGAAAGGGAAATCGCTTGACGAGATACTAAAGATCATATGTGCCTTTAACAATGCCAGCTACCACCGCGACGGGAAGGGCAACATAATCATAGATGGAAAAGGATGTAGTTAGACAACGAAAGCCAGACGGTATGCTGCAAGGCAGGATGCCTCGACCAAAAACATTTTGAGCCGGTTGGCGCCGGCCCAAAATAAGTTCCCCGGCTGTGACCGGGCAATGTTTTAAATCAATTTCTCAATCAATAAAACTTTTAAAAGTATGAATTTTTCCGCACAAAAGCGGGAGCGGGGATTTTTTTATCCGCTCCGCCGGAACAATGCAAACAAAGCATCAACCCTAAAACAACTAATGCGCATCAGCCTGCTCAGTTTGATTTTAATGATCGCCGTTATCCACCTGCTTTCCGCCACAGCGGTAAATGCGCAGGACATGACGATTGAGCGCGTTACCGTCGGCCTGAAAGAAGAGCCGGTGCTCACTGCGATCAAACAGATCGAAAAACAAACTTCGCTTCGATTTTTTTACCATAAAGCAGACCTGGCCGCGCTGGGTTTATTCAATATGCCGGCGGCAGTACGCACTGTGGAAGAAACGCTGTATGCCCTACTGCAAAATTCTACCCTAACCTTCAGGCAGATCGACCAAACGATCCTGATACAGACCATGAACCGCCCCGTCCGGGCAAAGCGCACGATCAGCGGTACCGTTTTTGATGCTGCCTCCAGGTTGCCTTTGCATTACGCATCTGTTGAACTGCTTCGGAAGGGCGGTTTCGAAATGATCGGCCACGCTGCAACGGATAGCCTGGGCCGTTTCGAGCTAAGCACCAGCGACCCGGATACCGCTCACGCGCTGCGGGTTGTATTGCTGGGTTACAAGCTCTACCGCCAGCAAATTACTGATACCGGCAGCGTTATGCTCCCGGCGATCTACCTGGCGCCCGACACCAAAGAGCTGCAGGAAGTGGTTATCGCCGCCCGTTCGCCTTTGGTACGGCAGGAAGTGGACCGCATCAGCTATAATGTGCAGGCCGATCCGGAGAACAAGCTGAACAGCCTGCTCGATATGCTGCGTAAAGTGCCGCTGATCTCCGTGGATGCCGACGATAATGTAAAGCTCAAGGGCAGCTCCAGCTTCAAGGTGCTCATCGATGGCCACCCATCGGCACTGGTGGTGAACGATCCGAAAGACATTTTCAGAAGCATGTCGGCCAGCAATATCCTGCGTATCGAAGTGATCACCATCCCGCCCGCTAAGTACGACGGGGAAGGCCTGGCAGGTATCCTCAATATCATCACCGTAAAAAACCGGCTCGACGGCTATAGCGGCAATATCGGCACCGCCTGGAAATTTCCTAATGGCCCAAGAACCTACGGTTCATTCAACCTCAAGGAAGATAAATTCGCCGTAGCTGCCTTCGGCGGGTGGAACGAATACAATACGCCGCAAACGGGCAGCAGCGTAACCAGCCAAAGTATCCCGGCAGGAACCGTCGTTCAACAGCAGGCCTCAGCCAATACACACAGCAACCAGGGTTATGGCTCGGCGCAATTATCCTACGAAGCCGACAGCCTTAACCTTATATCCGCCATTATCAATTATAACGGCGGCAGCGCACACCGGGAATCCAGCTTGTTTACACAGCAGGCCGACAGCCTGAACCGCCAGTACCAACTGACCAATGACGGGCACAACCAACAACACGGCCTGGAAGCCGGCCTGGATTACCAGCTTGGCTTCCGCCGGTCAAAAATACAGCTGCTATCTTTCTCCTACCGTTACAGTAATACCGTCAGCGACCAAAATAACCAGCTGCTGGTAGCCGACCAGGTGAACGAGGCCCTGACAAACTACAGCCAGTACAACAACGCCGGCACGCATGAGCACACCGCCCAGTTGGATTATGTACAACCTATCGGCAAAGTGATCATGGAGGCTGGTATCAAGGGAATTTTCAGGAATAACTTCAGCGATTTTACCACATCGGGCGCCGATTCCGCAGCATCAGCAGGCGCCAACCAGTTTAGCTACCAGCAAAACATCTATAGCATTTATGATTCCTATTCGCTGGACCTGCCCGACTGGACCTTTAAAGGGGGCCTGCGGCTGGAGCACACCACCGTTGCTGCCAGCTTTACCGGTGTATCGGATCTTGATATACCGGGCTACAACAACCTGCTGCCGTCCCTGGCCGCCCTCTATAAATTTTCTTCGACAAACAGCCTCGGGCTGGGCTATACCCAGCGCATCCTGCGGCCGGGCATCCAGCAACTGAACCCCTACGTCGACCGGCAGGACCCCGATTTTATCAGTTATGGAAACCCGGACTTGCGCCCGGAGGTGAACCATATCATCAGCCTGACCTACAGCAGCTACCAAAAGGCGGGTATTACGGCGAGTGTAAGCTATCAGTTCTCCGATAATACGATCCAGTCGGTCGACCTGCCCGGAACAGACGGTATTACGCGTTCAACCTATCAGAACCTGGGTACCAACAATAACTTAGAAGGCGACCTGAATATCAATTACCCGCTCAGCAAAAAAATGAACATCAACATCAATGGCGAGCTCAGCTTTATTACCCTGAAAGGTGATGTGGACGAGGAACTGCTGACCAGGCAAACGTTTATCGGTAATGCGAATGTGTACCTGAGCTATAACCTGGGCCATAACTGGAAGACCGGCTATAACTTCCTGTACTTCAGTCCCGCCAAAACATTGCAGGCCACCTCCAGCCCTTATTATTACAACTCCTTGAGTTTGGTTAAAAGCGTGTTTAACAAAAAGCTCACCATATCCGGCTCGGTAAGCAATCCTTTTTCGAGGCTGATGGATTACAAGTACGACTACAACGACCCGCGTTTTACCCAGCATTCCAATAACGATATCGTTTACCGGCGGTTTAATATCGGGCTCAATTACCAATTCGGCAAGCTGAAAAGCGAGGCGATCAAAAAGAATAAAACCACGATTGAGAACAATGATATCAAGGTTATTCCGAGTATAATTCCGAATAATTAAGTGAGTAGCGGTGGCAGTAGCAGTTGGCAGTTAGGTGTGTAGCCCGGCGAATTAATGCTAAATCAGCTGTAATGTTTGATTATCGTTTCCGTCAGGGTCTCTTGAAAGTTTAATTTAACCCACAAAATTAAAGCCGTTAACAGCACACACGCTGCCATAGAAGGTTGTTCCACATTGCGCCGTAGGTGCAAAACGTTTGTAGAAAACATCGAAAAATAAGTTTAGCATGCGGTAGGTGTGCAACATTGTCCGACAGTTTTCGCACAACCTCTCGGGTTAATTTAATAACATTGAAGATGCCCGGCGGAGACACAATACCTAATCAGCTATAACGTTTGATCATCCTTGTCAGCTCATGCTGCAGGCTTCTTGTTCTATCGGCATCGTACCAGCCGTGCACTTTCGGGATCAATTGTTTCAACTCCAGCCCTTCGTTTTTCCAGGCCTTCATCAGCTGTTGCAACGGTTCCGGGCGGGGACCCCAGTGGGCCACCGGCTCTAATGCTTCGTTAAGCACAATGAGCTTGGGTATCGAACGGCCGCCGTCGGTAAGGTTGGCGTCCATCAGGTCCATATTGCTGTCGCGTAAAACCAGGCGCAGCTTGATGGCCGTTGGTGCAGCCGCTTCCGCAAGATACAGAAGCGGCACGTTGAAAGCCGCATCGCCGCACCAGCCTTCACTGATCACCAGCCATGTAGCCGGCGGGGCCAGGGCCAGCGCCTCGCTTAATCCGGGCAGCACGGCATAACTATCATCGTATTCGTCCATCAATGCCGCGTTTTTTGCTGTATAATGACGCATGCGTTCGGCGGCGTCATCAATTGGATCAGTCGCCAGGACTGTGCGGATGTGGGCCCGGTACTGTTCGTAAGTTAAGGCCTGGTCGATAAGTTCAGGTGTGTAGAGATATGCCATGTGCTATTTTGTGGTGAAAATAGGATAATGCGGTTTAGTAATTTGGATACAACGAAAATATTGCAAATAGATGTCGGATTTTTCGCTGAGCTCAAGATGTAGTGTCGGATTTTGGATGTTCGATCCCGGAGCTCAGATTTAGGAATTTGAGACTATTTTGGCGTAATATAAAATTCCACATCACGCCAAAACCCTTATTTTTCTTAGCTTTCCCTAATCGCATCAAGCATAATAACCCGATGTTTCACTGCCCATTCACGTAGTTGCAGGATGATTGGGCCGCAGCTGCTGCCATGTTCTGAATGGGCATAAAGGACTGACTTTTCTGCTGAAACACTTCTCTCTACCGTGATTAGCTTATTCTCTTCCAAAAACCGCAATTCTTTAATCAACACGCGTGAGGTAACCGGGCTTAGGTCCGTTTTAAGTTCTAAGAAACGCTTTGGATCCCCACATAACGAGGCCATGATGGCGCCGCGCCAACGTCCTCTCATCAGATCCAGTGCATCCTGCACGTCACGATAAAAGATATCTTTCTCTTTGTCTTTCATTTCAGTATCCTCAAAGATACCATAACAATAAAAACTGAGGCTATGTTTACACGTTGGTTAATACGTTACCAATTGGTAACGTTAAATAATTGACGATATGGATACTCCATTTGTAATTGAGCAGGTTTATGATTCGCCGAAGGAAAAAGTTTGGGCAGCGCTTACTGACGAAAACAAATTAAGGGAATGGTATTTCCCTCAAATCACAAAGTTTGAGCCTGTTGTCGGCTTTGAGTTTGAATTTTCCGACGATGGTTCAGCATATAAAAAAGATTGGCGGGTTACGCGGGTTATCCCTGGTAAGCTATTAGCGCATAGCTGGGTCTATAAAGGTTATCCCGGCAGTTCAGAAGTGACTTTTGAGCTATCTAAAGAAGAAGACAAGACAAGACTAAAGCTTACTCATACAGGTTTGGCGGCTTTCCACACGACCCTCACTTTGCAAGACACAGGTTTGAGGAGGGCTGGGAACGAATCATCAGGACTGACCTGAAAAAAAATCTGGAAAAGAATTTGTAAGCTATTAAATCTCCGATAAAACGATGAAAACATCCGGAAATACCATTTTAATTACAGGCGCTGCCAGTGGCATAGGCCTGGAAATCGCTAAGCTATTCAGCCAAAAAAACAATAAAGTGATCATGGCGGACAGATCGATAGATCAGCTTAAAACTGAAGCGGCAAAACTTAAAAACGCGGTAGCTATTGCTGTAGATCTGACCGATGAGAATGATGTCAACAAACTCATTCAAACGATTAAGCTAAATCACAGTGAACTAAATATTGTCCTACTCAATGCCGGCGCGGCCAATGACTATTCCCTTTATAGCACCGAATATGATCTGGAATATGCAAAGTCGGAGATCAACACCAACTATATTGCAAATGTCAGGCTCACCCATGCTTTAGAGCCAGTATTAAGTACCAAAGAGGAGGCCGCGTTTGTAGTTACTACATCCGGACTTGCATTTGTTCCAAACCTGAATTACCCAACCTATAGTTTTACTAAGGCCGCGCTGCATTCATTCGCCCTGGCATCGCGGCGGGCGTTGAAAAGAAAGGGGTCGAGTATTAAGTTTTTTGATTTGATGCCTCCGTTAACAAATCGGCTCCGGAGGAGCCCCCTCACTCAAATACTTTCGAAAAGTAAGGCTACACACCCGCTACGCTCTCCACGACTCCTCGGTGCTCTCCTATGTTTGACGGGACAACATAATGTGCGCACAGACGGTTCAACAAACGCTCCTTCCCTAAATTTAGGGGAGGTTGGGAGGGGTAAAAGGACAGATGCGCACTGCGGTCTTCGCGACTTCTCAGCGCCCCTCCGTGGTTAAATTCGCCGCCATCAGTCCCAAACAAACTCCTTAAATTATCGACAATTCTAAAAGCGATTTCCCTGGCTACCGCCCCAGCAAATTTAATATTGCCCTTAATTGCCTTACCTTAGCTTTAACATCACCACATGAAAAAAGCGATACTTTTCGGCGCAAGCGGATATATCGGATCCTGCCTGCTGCCTGATCTGCTGGACAACACCGATTACGAGCAGGTAAGCGTTGTAGTTAGAAAGACACTGGGTATTGATCACCCCAAATTAAAAGAGCTCATCGGTGATTACCACACCCTGCACCTGTTAAAAGAGCAGATCGACGCAGATGAAATTTTTATCACCCTCGGAACTACGAGGGCAAAGACGCCCGACAGGGATCAATATTACCAGGTTGATCATGATTACCCCGTGGCGGCGGCGAAAATTGCCCTGGAGGCGGGTGCAAAATCGGTATTCGTGGTGACGGCAGTTGGCGCTAACGCAAATTCCGGAATTTTTTATACCCGCACCAAAGGCGAGATAGAACGGGATATTATTGCGCTGAATTTTGAGCGTACCGGCATTTTCCGTCCGTCGATGATCATGGGTGAGCGGAAGGAAAGCAGGAAATTTGAAAAAATACTGATCAAAGTTTGGGCTTTTATTAACCCGCTGCTGATCGGACGTTCACTAAAAAAATACGGCGGTATAGCCGGCGGGATATTGCAACAGCAATGATGAACGCTGCAGCAACTCAAAAAGAAAAAGTGAAGATATATCACTGGCAGGGAATGACCGATCCGCTGAAGTGATTATTACGCTATGCTGCCGATGAGGCATCATCCGATTGCCGCGATGTGGTGATAACACCAACAGCGGCGGGGAATCATTCGGAATTAATTTCCGCCGCCGCTCATCGCTTTAAGGTCAGCCATGGTGATTTTTTCAAAATCAGGCGAAATACCAAATGTTCCGGCAGGGGCTTTCGTATCGGCTATACTTGTTACGGTAACAACATTCGACTGTCCATCCACGCCGAACGACGTATATTGTATTGGAAATCCACCTATGCCTGCATAGTAAGGTGCTATAATATTTGGAGAAACAGGTACATCGTTGGTTATCCACACATCGTATGCCTTATTTGTTTTGCTATCTGTAGCCACCACTTTTTTACAGTTAAAGCCCGAAATTTGCCTGGTCTCAGTGCTTGCCGCAAAGGAGAATTTTGGCCACTCGTCTAAAATTGCCCCAATTTCAGCCG
>Ga0302315_10003390_pt1 | contig 14398 bp, 8 predicted proteins | sample III_Palsa_N3_1_FD_200532 | JGI IMG/M metagenome (GOLD analysis project Ga0302315, IMG submission 200532) | Peat permafrost microbial communities from Stordalen Mire near Abisko, Sweden - III_Palsa_N3_1 | ecosystem: Environmental > Terrestrial > Soil > Palsa > Peat permafrost | place: Sweden... | reverse complement strand
CTTTTTTCGTTTCTGGGAATGAAAGGGACCAGCCAGTCTTGCGGAGAAGGGAGGGGGTGAATTGGTCCGATCTGGTCGAAACAATAAACTGAAACGAATTGAAGATCAGTTGAAGTGTTTGTAGAACTTCTCAGGAAATAGAAATTCCCGATTTCAATCCGAAATTTTATTTCCGCAGTGAGCACAAACTTTACTCTGATGGCTCTTCATCGGGATCATGATGAGTGCACAAAGAACAAACAGGAAGTAACCTTTGACTCCAACCGGGCTGGTTCGGACCCCCGTGTTTCCGCATACCTTGCACTTCGCTGTTTCGTTTTCTAACTTCTCGGTACTTCTAGAAGAGTTTTGTGTGTCGAGAACCAGGGCCTTAGCATCGTCAACTTGGGATTCGCGTACCTGCACGCGGACATGCACTCCCGAAACTCCAGGATTAATTGTACCGATGTGTTCTTCAGGAATGAAGGCTTCGATCCCGGAGCTCTCGAGCGCAGTCTTGAGAACTTGGGCCTCCACCAGCCAATTGAAATCGGCGATGGTAACCCAGTCTTCTACGGCGTTTTGATTGCTCAGGCGACTTGCTCTTTTTCTTCACCTTCGGCCGGAGGAGGATTTTTCCCTGCATCCGGATCGATGATGTCGATGTAGCCGCATTCTTTCTGACTGCACTTGTGCATCAAGCCTGCGCGCTTTGTGATTTTTTCAGTCAGAAGCGGGAACTTACACTGAGGGCAAGGGGTGTTGATCGGCTTGTCCCAAATAGCGAAGTTACAAGCTGGCCATTTATTGCAGCTGTAGAAGAGTCTCTTGTAGCGCGATTGCTTCTGGCACATCTCGCCGGTTTCACAGAGAGGACAGTGAATGCCGAGCGTGATCGCCGCAGTGTACTTACAAGTTGGATAGTCGCTGCAAGCGAGAAACTTCCCGAACTTTCCACCTTTGATGACCATCGGATTTGTGCACTTTTCGCACTTCTTATCCGTGTACTCTTTCGGGATGATCACGATCTTACCTTGATCATCCTTTTTGAAATCTTGGGTGTTCTTACACTCTGGATAATTGGAACAGGCGAGGAACGATCCGAGCTTGCCCCATTTAATCATCATCGTGCTCTGACACTTCTCGCACTTCACGTCAGTTGGGATTTCCTGACGTTTGACGTTCTTCATCGAAATTTTTGCGGCTTCTAACGTCTTCTCGAAAGGTTTCCAGAAGGTCTGGAGAGTTTTCTTCCAATCCGCTTTACCTTCTTCGATTTCGTCGAGTTGGTTTTCCATATCGGCCGTGAACTCGGAGTTCAAGACGTCAGGAAATGCAGCGACCAAAAGTTCGGTGACCACAGTCCCAAGTTCACTTGGGAAGTAGCGACCTCCGTCACGTTTTTCAACGTACTCACGATCTTGTAAATTGGACAAAATCGTCGCGTACGTCGACGGACGTCCGATTCCGCGTTCTTCCATTTCACGGATCAGTGATGCATCGGTGAAGCGGGGAGGCGGTTGAGTAAAATGCTGAGTCGGGTTGAGGGCGGTGTTATCGATCGGGTCGCCTTCTTTAATCTTCGGAAGCTTCAGTGCGCCTTCTTCTTCACCCTTGTCATCGCTGCCTTCAGTATAGACCGCGGTAAATCCTGGAAACTTCACAACCGAACCTGTCGCACGGAAACGCTGTTCGTGTTTGCCCTTGTCCGTCGCAATGATGTCGACTGCGGTCGCATCATAAATCGCGGGATTCATCTGCGAGGCAACAAAGCGATTCCAAATTAATTGATAGAGACGGAACTCGTCTTTTTCTAGATAACTTTGAACGCGTTCTGGTGTGTATTCCAAGGAAGTCGGGCGAATCGCTTCATGGGCTTCTTGCGCGCTCTTCTTGGATTTGTAAACGATCGCTTCAGCAGGAAGATAATCTTTGCCGTAATGCTCACCAATATAATCGCGCAGTGCTTGAAGTGCGACGGGCTCGATGCGAACCGAGTCAGTACGCATATAGGTGATCAAACCTTGAGTGCCCATGTCGCCTAGGTTCACCCCTTCGTAGAGATGCTGAGCGAGTGCCATGGTTTTCTTCGCACTAAATCCGAGTTTGCGCGCACCTTCTTGTTGCATGCGGCTGGTGATGAACGGAGCAGTCGATTTTCTCGAGCGCTCTTTTTGTTCGATCGAGTTGATCGACCACTTGCAGCTCTTGAGATTGCCGAGCAATTCGTCGATTTGCTTCTGGCTCGTCAATTCTGGGTCTTTACCGTCAGTTTTAAAAAGGTTGGCGGTGAGATCAATTCCGTCTTTGGAGAAAACGCCGCTGACTTTCCAATATTCTTCAGGCTTGAAAACTTTAACTTCAGCTTCGCGGTCCACGACGAGTCGCAGAGCAACGGATTGCACGCGGCCTGCGGAGATTCCGCGCTTCACCTTGTCCCAAAGGAGGGGACTAATCTTGTAACCAACCAGGCGATCGAGAATTCGGCGCGCCTGTTGGGCGTGGAAAAGATCAGTGTTTAATACTTGTGGTTTGCTCATCGCCTCAAGAACAGCGGCTTTGGTGATCGCATTGAAGAGAATGCGATGAACCTTCTTGCCCTTTTGTTTGAGCTCTTCGTTGATATGCCACGCGATGGCTTCGCCCTCGCGATCCGGATCGGTTGCTAGGAAGAGAACGGGAACGTCTTTGGCGTATTTCTTGAGTTCCTCGATCACCTTTAGCTTGGCAGGAATGATCTGATAATCGGGCTCAAAGCCTTTGGCCGGATCAACGCCCAGCTTACTTTTAGGAAGATCCTTGATGTGGCCAACGCTGGCTTTGACGATGTATTCGCGGCCCAAATACTTCTGAATGGTCTTAGCTTTTGATGGAGACTCGACGATGACGAGACCTTTTTTAGGTTTAGTAGCCATGGCCCTAATGTGAGCGATTCCAGTCAAACTTTCAAGTGCATCATTATACACAGTTTTTTTGGTGCCTTTTTGACGTGTGAAATCAGACGCTTGTGAGGACCAGCTCCGATCCAATCTTTCTGTCTTCTTTCAAAGCTTTATATCATCCGACGAGTATTCCATTTCGGTCCTGTATCAGGCCGCTCTCAATTGCTTTTTGAAGCGCCGCGTAAAAACAAAAGGGTGACCAACCGAGGCCAAGCGACCAGTCAAAAAGGCCTGGGACGGCTGCTCCTCCCTGCTGTGAGGTGAGTAACGCGACTTGATAACGGAGCAGTTCAACGGGCTCCGTTTCAGCGTTTCGAAGAGGGGCGGGCTTCTTTTTGGTTTTGGGATGAGCAGCACTGTGAAGATCGAGCCAGGCCTGCCCCAGGTCCTCAGCGGTAAAAAGCGGAAGCGTGGGTTTGCCGTGATTTGAGAGTAGGACTTCGTTTCCGGCGAAAGCCGGATCGCCCGGAAAGCACGGGGTCGCAAAACACTTTCGTTCGTGATCACGTGCCCACGTAGCCGTGTTCAATGCTCCCGATTTAAATCCTGCTTCGACAATCCAAGTAGCGTGGGAAAGGCCGGCAATGATCCGGTTTCGCTGAATGAAGTAGCCGGGGAGTGCTTGCTCGTCGTCTTCATATTCGGTGATGAGGAGTCCGCCGGATTCGACGATTCGCTTTCTCAGCATGTTGTTTTCCCGAGGGTAGAAAATATCAAACCCAAAACCTAGGACCGCAATTGTTGGAAAATCGAGAGCAAGGGCTTCTTCGTGCGCGCAGGCATCGACCCCGAGAGCCAATCCGGAAACAACAACAACGGACGATGCGATTGACGACTTCTTGAGTTCACGCAGTCGCGTTCGAATTTGCAGTAAAGAACGAGGCTGAGGAGTTCGAGTGCCAACCACCGCGAATCCATAATAGGGAAGGCGATCCAAAAGACCGAAAGCTTCGGTTCTCCCTTGGATTCTTAAAACTTTAGGAGGCTGTGGAATCTCCTTCAACAGAAAGGCGAAGGGCGAGTTTTCGTCGATGGTTACCGTCAGTACGTCGTTTTGCGTTTGATCCATTTGAGGAGCGAAGAGCAAAAAGGGTGCTCAGGAAAACGTTCTAAAGCGCTAGCTTGGTTTTATTTCCGTAGGAAAGTCGGACTGAAAGACCGGAAATCGGACTTGTTTTGCCTTCAGACGGGCTCATTTATGGAAACAAGCATGCTGAGCAGGTGCCTATTTCTTGGACAGTTATGCTCGAAAATCGCTCTAAATCGCCCTCTTTAAATTCGGGGTAAGTAGTCGAAAGTACATTGAGAATTGTGGACAGACCTTGCGAGTCCTCTACTGGCTTGCCTATTGCTCTATGACCCCTCGAGTGAGTGTTTTCGGGTCGTTTGAGAGAGGGCTCCGATATGAAGAATTTTAGAAGTAACTTTTTAGTTCTGTTGGGTGCGACGTCCTTAGTAGTGATGTCTGCTTGTGACTCCTCATCGACGCCTCCAGAGTCTGCCGGTCAGACTCCTCAGCCCAACCCAACCTCGAGTTCCACGCCTACGCCAACTCCGTCTCCATCAGGAAGCCCGATCTCAGGCTTTTCAAGTTCGATTACTTGGGGCACTCCGACAGCTTGGACGGGCACTGCTTCATCGGGAGCAGGACTCCACTGTAATTTGATTTTCGATCGCAGCTCTTATGTGAGGAGTTCAACAGGTCTCATGTCCTGGATTGTTCAAACGAACGGAAACGTTCTATTCCCGCAAGCCCATATCGCCGCCAACGGTGGGGTGTTCGAAACCGTTGGACAAAACGATAGTGCTTCTGGCGATAGCTTCGAAGACTTATTCGCAAACTTTCCTTCGATCACCAATGTGGTCAATTTTTACGCCCCAGAGACTATTCAAGGCGCTTATTCGATTTACTTCACGCTTCAAGATTCGACGAGTGGCGAGACCTGCACGACCAACACGGTCACCATCAGCTCCTCCAATAGTTCAACTGATCCAACTTTGAACAACCCGTTGAACGCACTCTTACTTTTGGAACAGAATCAAACTCAGTTTGCTGCTGGTGACTCGGTCGACTGGCAAATTGAAACCGCGGCAAGCGTGATTGATCCTACGACGGGCGCAAGGTCTTATACGCCAGAAAACGTCGCAGCCTACGCTTACTTGATGACTCCTAACGGACTTGAATCCACTGTTTCGTTTCAGAACAGCGATCCGATTTCTAGAAGCTTCGGCGCGCAAGACGTCGGCGATATGAACTTGATCTACTTGGTGAAAGACGCGAACGGAAATTCCGCTTTCAGTAACGTCTTGAGTTGGAGCGTGAGTCCTCAAGGGACCGTGCCTTCCGTGTCGAATCAGATTCAGCCAAACATCCTTTACAGTGATGGGACAGCGACTATCACTTTCAATACGACGGCAATTTATGCGTCGAGCTCGAATGGCGGTAACAATAATATTTGTACGGTGCCAATCGATCCAATCGGGTCGTCTGGTGGGGATCCGTATGGATCCTCAGCAGGCTCCATTGGATCTTCGGGCAGTGAAGGCTACGACGCTGGCCCTCCAATTGGATTCACGGTGACCCCTTACTTCAGTGCCGCTACGGCGTCATCCTGTGTGATGGAGCATTTGACCGGAAGTAGTCCATTCTCCGTGGATGCAAACGGAAATGTTAGCGGACAGCTTTCTTATGCATACTGCGGCTGCACGAATCCGTCAGGTGGAAGCGGAGGGTTTGAGCCAGAATATGAATGCGCAATTAATACCCTTCAATCCGTCAATTACAACGTTATCGGAAAAGTGATGATCGACGGTTCGATCACGCTCAGTATTTCGCCGGCGGATGGAACGCTTCCAAATTTGGCTGGCGCTCCTTTTGTGACCGCCTCGGGTGACGCAAGCGCGGTTGCTTTCCCGCAAGTGTATCACCTGGTTCCAACGTACTCGAATAATTACCCAATGACTTGCCCCCAGTCGATGCAATAGGTGCATCAAAACCGGTAAGTGATGAATTTTATCAGAGTTCTAATAGTTGTGCGGATAGCAGAGGAGTTGAGATGATGAGACAAAGTTACCCCAATTGGAAGCTCACTGCTTTGGTGGGCTTGTTCGCAGGACTTCAATCGCTTCCCGCTCACGCAGATCTCGCTGCCTTGATCAAAGATCAACCGCAAGATCGCGTGGCCGTAATGACCTCAGCGGCCGATAGCGCAGACGATGGTTACGGTATTCTGTCGATGTCACGCGCAGACTTCGCTCAACAGCTTTCATTAGACGATCCAGCAAAGCTCGAAAACGCTTATTTTAAGGTCGTTGAAGCTGAAGGAACCGATGCGCTTGCGGTCGGTGATTTCGACGGGGATAACGTTCTTTATCATATGATGCATGCTCGCGCCTACTACGCGAAGCTTGCCCAAGCGAGCGGATTTCCTGACGCCGCTCTCGATCCGGCAACAGCGCGCAAGATTGTCGTCCGAGTTCGCATGCAGAATAACTACAACGCTGTTTTACATTTTGCCGCTCAGTCGGACTACGACAACTCACGCTATATTCCTGCCGAACCTCCGACGACCCAGATGATCAACGAAATGAACAAAGGTAATTTCCAATCATCCTACAGTCAATTGATGACAGACTTGGGCTGTGATGCATCTCAGGGGGCAGATATGAACTGCCCTAATGACTGCCAAGACATGAGCGCTGCCTTAAGTAAATCAGCAACAGCGGTAAAAATGTCGAAGAATTTTATTGGACCTTATAAGAAGTTCCTTGCGGATCTTAACGGCGTTCTTGCTTCTCCAAATCCTTGTCCCGTAAAAATGTCGGCGATCAATGCGGCTTACACCAAAGCTTTGGCAACTGTCGACATTGCTCCTTGGAATCAGGAAATTTTATTCGATGAAAAGAAAACGGTCATGGCGCCAGTGGATTGGTATAGCTTAGCGACCTCGGCCGGATTTGCGGCATCGACGGAAGACTGGGTTTCCTTGAGCGCGACACCGTTGCAGCTTGTGGATGGTTATAACGGCGGCATCGATGGTGAGAAGATTCCTGACGTGATTTATCACGAAACGTTTCACTATGCCTCGGACGCGCCAGGATTATTTGTCATGGCCTCTGAAGGAAATCCGGTCGCCGAGGATTACGCCAACTATTTTGGGAGCTCCATCAACGGAAGACCCGAGATGGCGGAAATCGACGAGTTTTCTGGACGCGCATACAAACACGAGTATAAAAAAATCCCAGAAATTAAGGACACGGCTCCTTCGAAGTACAACGCGACTTCGTTTGGCACTGCGCTGTTCTGGTCTATTCGTAATCAGTTAGGACAGGACCGCGCTGACCAATTGGTTTGGAATTCGCTTCATTACTTGGATGGATCGTCTCTTCACCTTGACGTTCCGACGGCGGTTTCAGCGGCTGCTCATGCAGACGCCGCTCTGACTCCGGATGAAGTATCGATGATCGACAACTTGCTCGAAAAATATCATCAGAGTTATGTGAATCTCGAAATTAAGTTCAATCCCGGTGAAGCGCAAAAACTTTTGGATGCAGAAACTGTGAAAAAAGCCGGCTCTGCTCAAGCGGATCAGCTTAAGAAAATTCCGGGCGAACTTCAGGCAAATGGTGTGGATTTAGATCCAGATACCGCTGCACACATTTCTGACGTCGCGGATTCTCTGAAAGCGGAGTCAGCTAAACCCGGATTTCGCTCTAAAGTAGTTTCGGTATTGAACGAAATCTCTAGGACCATGAAAATTACTGAAATCGATACGGCCAAAGCCATCGGGATTACGGGTGACGTTGTTTCCGCCGCAGGCAATGCCCCAGTTAATTTTGGGACTGATCTGGTCTCCTCAATTATTATGGGTCACGGCATGCTGACTGGGGTAGAGCTTGCGACCGGCAAATATGCAGGACGTGACAAGGGCCTTGAAGCAGAGCTCGTGGGCGCCACTGGAGGCGTTGCGACGACTTATTACTCGTACGCAGGATTGGCCGCACTTGGCTTTTCGTTCACCAACATCGTGAGTACTTCAGCCTTCGGTGTGGTCTTCGTCAGCAGCGAAGTCTGCGCAAGAGCTAACCTGAAGGGCAAGAGTAGTTTAGATCGCTATTGTCTGGAGAACGCCAAATTGGCGAATACGATCAATTCCGATACCGCCAGAGCGGGGGCGACCTTGGGTACCAAGGTTCATCTCGAACTGCTGAAAATCGGACAGTTCTTTAAGAACCTCTTTACTTAAAAGGCTTCCCTAAAAATTTCATTGAGGCGCAGGAATGTCTTCTGATCCGGAGTTATCGGACGGAGGAGGCGTTGGACCTCGGGCTCGAGTGCGAGTCCCCCGGCAGGTTGAGATCCGGCGCTACTTGTTCCTTTGGTGCAGGTCCTTCCAATACAGGAGGCGCTGGAGGTACTTCTGAAGGCGGCTGCGGAGCCGTGACAGGCGGAGCGATTGAACCTGGAGTAAGTTCGCCTTCTTCAGGATTTGGCGGCGTTTCAGGTGCCGGAGGCGCTTCCGTTGGCGCAGTCTCAGGCTCGTTCTTATATTTCTCGAGCTGCTTGAGTTCGCGCTTCTCGTCTTCACCTAGACCAATGCCATTGTCCAAGCGATCAAGCTCGTCGACCGAATTGACGTTGTTATTCATTTCAATTCTTCGGTGATCCGGATTGGCCCTCGTTAAATCGGAGATGTCGGTCAGTAACGTGACCGGAGTTCCGTCGACGATGTAGGTGGCGCTGCTCAAAATGTAACAGGTCGAGAATGTTTCGCTGGTCTGGACCACGATTAAGTCCGCCGAAATCAGGACGTTGCCCTTGGTGATTCTCAAATCATTGTTGGAATCAAAATGTTGGTAGGCGCGGAAGACCATTCCGACTTGAACGCCGTCGTCGGTTCCGCGGTCGACAAATACCAGCTTGTGCTGAGCAGTTGTGCGCGTCGAATAGAATCGATCCAAGTGCAAGATGCCTTCGATCGAATTCGGCGCAGGAATGGGTTCGAGGTCAGCACGCACTCTTGGAGGGAGCGGAAGGAGAATGGCGCCACGATAGAAGGGGTGGCGCGCGTTTTCGACAATACCGACATAAAGACCTTCACGTCGATCGACGATTCGGACGGAGCCTAAAATTCCGTACGAGTATCCGACGCGTGGGCTTACTTTATTTTTCAATTCAAAGGGAGACTCGCTGATTGCATAGCGATCGCCCACTTTAATATCTTTGTCAGAGCTGATGAAAACGATTTCTTGATTGGTGATCGTGTTGGATTCGTCTTCGGCAGCAACGATCAGACCCAATCCACCGACCTTTTTGCTCGCCGCAATCAAGTCGAGATCAAAGGTTGTGTTCGTTGCTTTTGAACTGATTTTGCTTCGTCGATCGAAACCGAGTGGATCCACTTCGGGCGGGAGTCGAACCGAGACGTTTTCCCAATCTTGTCGGGGTAGGTTTTTCCACTCTTGAGATTTCTTAGGGCGAATGACTTGGCCTCCAGCATCGTTTGCTGTTGGTTCTTCCTCATCCGTTTCTAAGTCGTCGCCTCCGTTGGGATTCACAGCCGTATTCTCGGCGGTGCTTACCCCAAGAGAAGGGAGTGAAGTACCCGTGCCTGGAAGAAAGGCGACAGCTTTTCCTGGAAGAATGTAATGAGGATTGGTGATTGCGCCGTTATTGATCGCCCATACTTTGGGCCAGTACTTCGCATCACCAAAGAGACGTTTGGAAATATCAGAAAGCGTGTCGCCCTGGGTGACGGCATAAGACTCTGAGATACGAGCGCCGGCGATTTCTTTCCATTGATCGTCTGGAATGGGCCGGAGAGATTTTGCGATCGAGGCGGTTTCCTGTTGAGGAGAAAGAGAGGTGTTGGCGAAGGCGGGCTTCACGAGAAGAAGGCAGGACTCAATCAGTAAGAGCGCTTTAAAAGGCGCTTTTCTTTTCATTGCTTATCGCCAGGTTTGTCACCAGATTTATCTGGGGCCTTCTCATTCATAGGCGCAGTGGGCGGCGGAGAATCTAAGTCGTGTTTCGGCGGAGCATCGGCCTGGCCTTGCGGAGCAGGCTGAACTTTTTCTTCCGAAGGAGTCGCAGGAGCTGCGGCTTGAGGTTCCGCAGGAGCCTGGGGCGCCGCTGCTGCAGACTGAATATTTTGTGCGGCTGGAGAACTTGGAAACAAGGAGGTCAGCTGCTGACGGTAACGAGCTGCTTCTTGGGTTTTTCCCAGAGCATCTTCCGACTCCGCTAAGTCGCGCAAAGTTGCTGAGATTGCTGGGCTGCGATCGTAAGAGGTCAAAACTTTTTGAAATTCCTGAACGGCCTGCCTGTATTCTTTTTTGCGAAAGTATCCTTCGCCCACTTTGAACTGAGCCGATCCTGCGAGAGGGTGATCTGGAAATCGTTCTAAGAAGTTGGTGTAGGCGAGATTGGACTCGGCATACCGCTGAGATTCAAAAAGAATGTTCGCTTTGCGGAAAAGTTGAACCGCACTGTCTTGGATGAATCCCGGACTGTTTGCGTCTGATGCTGCGACAGGCGAGCCCGCCGCTTCATTGGCGGAATGATCTACGCCCGACATCTTGGGCGAGTGCGCCGTCAAAAAATTGTCGAGTGTATGCTGAGTCGAGTCGAGTTTTTCGTTCATCGCTGCCACTTTGGCGTCCATCGCTTCTAAGCGAGCGTTGAGGCCGGCCACCGACATGCGTGGATCGACTGGAGCTTGGGTGGTTTGCCCATCAGCAGGTGCTGAACTTTGGGCGGTCGGAGGAGTTTGAGGATGATTGTTATCTGAGTCGGGGTGAGCCATGCGGCCTGCACAACCCGAGAGTGTGAGGGAGAGAGATAAAAAGACAGCTTTGCGTATAGCAGTCGGAGATAACATTGGATAAAATGATATGAGGACTCGAGCATTAGAGCAAGCGAGATCACTCATGCCACTTATGCCAAGATATGCCACTTTATGAAAGCCGAGCATTCGATTTACAAAAAAATCCGTGTTCGCAAAGAGGACTCTGCCTTCGTTTACTTTATTATGGAGTCCTACGAGGGGATCACCAGCTATTCGACGCTGGATCACAAAGTGGGTGACCCACATCGCGATCTCGAGTTGCGGATCGCACCGGACTTTCTCGATGAGGTCCTGGAATTGCTGAAAGAATTGGGAGAGATGGTTTATGAGCTTAACGAATGAACTTCAAGGTTTTGGAATCTCGGGCGCCTTTACATCTGATGGAATCGATCGCGTTCTCCGCTCGGCATTGAAAAAAGGCGGCGCGCTGGCCGAACTCTTCTTTGAAGAAACGGCTTCGACTCGAGTCTTCTTTGAAGACGGCAAAGTGGACCGAATTATGGAAGGAACCGATCGTGGTGCCGGCCTCCGAGTCATTTTTGAAAATCGTTCGGTCTACGGATACACCACCGAACTCTCCGAAAAATCTTTGATGGCGCTTGCGGAAACCCTCTCTGAAGCCGTGACTGCAAAAGACGTTAAGGCGTGGAACAAGCCTATCGAATGGATTAAAACTCGCCAACCCTCCAACATTGCTCAGTACAAAATCGGACGCGATCCGAGAAATGCCACACTGGCTGATAAAATTAAAATTGCTGAGCGCGCCGATACCGCTGCGAGAATCGTCCTCCCGAACGCGCGCCAGGTTACTTCTGTGGTGTTGGATACGTTTCGAAAAATTCTTGTTTTGAATACTGATGGCGTAATGAGCTCTGACCGAAAAACTTACCTTCAGATGTTTGTTCAAGTCGTCGGCGAAAAAGGCGGACGTGTCGAAAGCGCGATGGAAAGCGACGGAGGCTTTGTCGGGCTCGAGTTTTTTGATCAAGTCACTCCTGAATCCATCGGGCAAGAAGCCGCAAGACGCGTCACCGTTCTTCTCGATGCGAAGCCTGCTCCAGCTGGAACAATGCCTGTTGTTTTGTCGGCGGAGGCAGGTGGCACCATGATTCACGAAGCCGTGGGGCATGGATTGGAAGCCGATCTTGCCTGTAACGGACTCTCCGTTTATCAGGGCAAGCTCAATCAACAAGTCGCCTCGTCTTTGATTACAGTCCTTGACGACGGCACGATGGAAGCGCGCCGTGGAAGTTACACGTATGACGACGAAGGCACGCCATCGCAGAAAAACGTGTTGATCGAGAACGGAATTTTAAAGGGTTATATGGTCGATAAACTATCGGCGATGAAGTTCGACATGATGGCTACCGGTAACGGTCGTCGCGAGTCGTTTCGTCACAAGCCGATCGTACGTATGACCAATACTTATATTGCTCCAGGTAAAGACAATCCCGCGCAGATTTTGAAAGACACCACTCACGGCGTTTTCGTCAAAGCCATGGGCGGCGGACAAGTCAACACCGTCACCGGCGACTTTGTTTTCGCGGTCACCGAAGGCTATCTGATCGAGAATGGGAAGCTTGGAGCCGCCATCCGCGGCGCGACGTTGGTCGGCAACGGCCCTAAAGTGCTTTCACTCGTTGACCGCGTTGGGAGTGATCTCGGGTTCTCCACGGGCACCTGCGGAAAAGACGGCCAAGGCGCGCCTGTAACAGACGCCCAGCCGACAATTCGAATTCCAGAGCTCACCGTCGGTGGCGAAGTCCCGATGACGACATACTGGAAAAACTAAATTAAGAGTTCGAATTGAAGTTAGAGGGTTTCGCCACTTCCGGCAGGAGCGCGCAACGGATTGTTGCTTAAGCCAGCTGGGGTGTTTACGAACGGGAGTTCGGGTTTATCCTTGAGGGATGCAACCTGAGCCTGATCTTGAGTGGCTACATGGTTCGAGGCCATATCACCTTCGAAATTCGACAGAGCTAGTCCACAGGCAGCCGTCTTCGGATTTTTGTCCAACTTTCCGTTGAGTAAATTGAGATAGGTCAGATAGCCGCAGGATTTTTTCACTCCGTCGAGTTTCAGTTGCTGCGCTGGAGTATACTGAGCTCGAAGTTGGTCCGGAACACTCAGTACGGCATTCAAGTCAAATCCACGCAGAAAGCTACCTCCGTCTTTTGAAACCACGCCTAAGACTTCAAGTAATTTGTCAGTTCGAGAAACTTCTGCGATCGCATTTTCTTCGCTGGCGGCGGTACTCAATGCCGAAGGGTGAGGAGACGTCGGGAGTTCGGGAGTTTTGGCGGGCACCCTATTGTGAACATTCAACGCGTAGTCGCTTTTGCTGAATGACTGTCTTTCGAGAGCCTTTGCAAACGCTCTTTCCCGATGAATCGTCGCGATCACTCGGCTCAGTGCCACTCCTCCTTGTGCGACTTTCTTAACGGCATAGACTCCTCCGACGACGAAGACGAGACTGCAAAAAGTTTCCGCAAAACAAGGGTCAAAAGCGCTGCCACCATCAGGATAGTACGTGGACGAATAGCCCTCTTCGCCGTCAGCCTGAGCATGACAGTTATAAAGCAGGCCACATGCCAAGCATCCCAGACAAAATATAGAATGAGTTCAGGATGTGTCCACTCGGACTCATGAGGTCGGCTCAATCGCCTGAATAAAGTTTGTACATGCATCCTTGCTCACCTGAGTTCGCTCAAGGTATTCTTAAAGAGTGAATCGCAGTTTCTCACTTATCTTATTATCAGTCGCAGCCGTCGCTTTGATTGCAGATCTTCCCGCTCACGCGAAGTTCGAAAAATCATCGAGCGTTGGGGACCAAACGATTCATGTCGAGCGAGATCTTTCTGGGCGCATTATTCTTTCAGCGGCGAGTTGCGATATCTTAGAGAGTCAAGTGACCGGGCTATCGGATTGGAGCACGAAGCTTGGAGATAATCACAGTGCGGGCGCTGCATGTACCTGCGAAGAGGGCAACGAGGGTAACGAAAAGTGCCAAGTCGATGTCACGAAAGTCGTCCCCGATGTAGTCAGAAAACTCCAAGGATTTCTCCCGGAATACACAGGCCCGAATTGTTGGAATGCGGCTTTGGTGATTGGGAAGATCGTTCCTGAGCTTCGCTACTCTGATCCTTCTGAGATGACCTTTTGGTTAGATTCGCCTCTCTGTCGAGAACTACCTGCAGACGAAAAATCCAAAGCGGGTGATATCGTTGCGGTTCGAGATAAGGACGGTGTTGAGCAACATGCCTACATCTATGTGACCGAGCAGATAGCGTTCTCGAAAAATGGCGCTGAGAACACCGCTCCCTATACTCTTGAGAGCCCGTGGAATGTCCTTTTTCGGTACGACGTGCGAGAGGGATGCAGGAAGGTGTTGGGAGATGTCGACCCTCGGTGTCCGAACTACACGAACTTTTATGACTGTGAGCCTTTAGACGATTTCATGAGTGGCCTTAAAACCGCTCCGACTCAAAAATTCCAAGAGACCAGTTCCGAGGTGTCTGATGTGGAGATGCAACTCAGTAACCTTGCTCTCCACGGCGATCACAAAAAATACCTTTTCTTCTCAACTAAACAGAACCCTTCCGCTCTCAAGGCAGCTCTTACAAATAGGAT
>Ga0302315_10003388_pt1 | contig 14403 bp, 8 predicted proteins | sample III_Palsa_N3_1_FD_200532 | JGI IMG/M metagenome (GOLD analysis project Ga0302315, IMG submission 200532) | Peat permafrost microbial communities from Stordalen Mire near Abisko, Sweden - III_Palsa_N3_1 | ecosystem: Environmental > Terrestrial > Soil > Palsa > Peat permafrost | place: Sweden... | reverse complement strand
CTCAACCGGTCGTTCGGGCTGCACTGGAACGAGCCATCGCTACCGGCGAGGGATGGGATCTGGAGTCGCCGTTTATCCGCCGCGATGGAACCCGCATTTGGGTGCGCGGCATCGGTATCGCCGAATGTGTGAATTCAAAGGCGGTTCGCCTGGTCGGCGCTTTTCAGGATGTGACTGAACGGGTGGCTGAGCGCGAGGCATTGAAGGCCGCGAACGAGCGTATTGCCTTGGCCGCCGACAGCGGAGGAATCGGCATCTGGCAATATGATATCGACAGCAAGACGCTGGAATGGGATGCCTGGATGTATCGCCTGTTCGGCCTGGAACCGCGCCATCAAACCGAGTCGGTTGACCTTTGGGCGCAGCACATACACCCGGACGACATGACGCTCGTTGATCAGTATACGCGCGAAGCCATCGCCGGCAGAAAACCATTCCAGCTCGAATATCGCACGCTCTGGGCCGACGGCAGCGTTCATTACCTGCACACCTCGGCGCAGGTCACCCGCAACGCGGATGGCTGGGCTTTACGCTTGATCGGCACCACCATTGACGTTACTGTATCCAGGCAATTGACGGCGGACCTGGCGCGCCAGCACGAACTCCTCAGCGTGACCTTGCGATCGATCGCGGATGCAGTCATTACCACCGATGAGAAAGGATTGATCGCGTGGCTCAATCCAGTGGCCGAGCGCATGACCGGCTGGCTCACGACGGACGCCAAAGGATTGCCGTTGACGCAAGTTTTTCAAATCATCAATGAGGAAACCCGCACCCCGGCGGACAACCCGGTGGAATTGTGCCTGGCGCAAGGCGAAGTGGTGGGCCTGGCCAAACATCGCATGCTGATTTCGCGCGATGGCACTGAATACGGTATTGAAGATTCGGCCGCGCCGATTCGCAACGATCACGGGGAACTGCTGGGTGTGGTGCTGGTCTTTCACGATGTGACCGAACAGCGCCGGCTCTCGGATGAAATGAGTTATCGCGCCACCCACGATGCGTTGACCGGTTTGGTCAACCGCGCAGAATTCGAGTCGCAACTGAGCAAATTGCTGCAAATGGCCCATGCCAGCCATAGCGAACATGCGTTGCTGTTCATCGACCTCGACCAGTTCAAACTAGTCAACGACACCTGTGGCCATGCAGTGGGCGACCAATTGCTTCAGCAGATGGCGAGGTTGCTGGCGGAATCGGTGCGCGCCCGCGATACCCTGGCGCGCCTTGGGGGCGACGAATTCGGCATTCTTCTTGAGCGTTGCACCGCCGAGCAGGCGCAGCGCGTGGCGCAGCAGATATGCGACCGCATGGAAGATTTTCGCTTCATTCACGAAGAGCGGCGTTTCCGCATCGGCACCAGTATCGGCCTGGTGCCGGTCGACAGCCGCTGGGCCACCACGGAAGCCATCATGCAGGCGGCAGACACCTCATGTTACGCGGCCAAGGAAGCCGGACGCAATCGCGTTCACGTCTGGTTTGACGAAGATATTACGATGCGCGCCCGGCATGGCGAAATGCAATGGACCACACGCATCGAGCACGCGCTAGACGAAGACCGCTTCGTGCTTTTTGCCCAGCATATCAAACCGTTGCAGGAAAAAGCCGGCGCAATTCATGTCGAAGTGCTGTTGCGCATGGTCGATAGCGACGGCTCACTGATACCGCCTGGAGCATTCCTGCCCGCTGCGGAACGCTTTCATTTGGCGTCGCGTATCGACCGCTGGGTGGTCAAGCGTGCAGTCACATGGATGCAGGAACTGCCTTCGCTGGCCCGTATTGGCAATCTGAGTGTGAACCTGTCGGGTCACTCAGTCGGAGACCGCGCCTTTCATCGCTGGGCCATCGATATGCTGGAACATGCCGGCCCTTCCATCTGCACGCGCCTATGCTTTGAAATTACCGAGACTGCGGCAGTAACCAATCTTACCGATGCGGCGATCTTCTTTGAGCATGTGCGTGCCAAAGGCGTGCGGGTGGCATTGGACGATTTCGGCGCCGGCGCCTCCTCATTCGGTTATCTAAAAACCATTCCGGTGGATTACCTGAAGATCGACGGGCAATTCGTGCGCGACCTGCTGACCGACTCCCTGGACGAGGCCGCCGTGCGCTGTTTCGTGGATGTCGCCAAGGTGGTCGGCGTGAAGACGGTAGCGGAATTTGTCGAGGAATCCGCGGTACTGGAGCGATTGCGCGCAATCGGCGTCGATTTCGCGCAAGGTTACCTGCTGCACAAGCCCGCGCCAATTGACGAATTAACGCAACTAATGCTGGCAGACACAGGAAAAGCAAAATTACAGGTAGGAGCCTGAAGTATTGCTAAAATACAATAATTTCCATATTGCAACCATATTCAAGTACAATTGCGGCCAAGCTTACTTGAATTTCATCGTCGCAAAGTTTGCGGTGACCCCTCGTTTCCACCAATTTTTACCTTCATCCCAAATTCCGCCATGAATATGCTGACGAATGTCCGTATCTCGACCCGCCTCGCTCTGGGTTTTGCCATTGTGTTGGCTTTGTCGATCGTATCAACCTCATTTGCCCTGATCAATGCGCGAAGCAACGCAGCGGCAACACGACAAATGATGGAAAAGCCGCTTGCCAAGGAACGCCTGGTATCCGACTGGTCCTCGTCGACGTCGACGGCGATTGCGCGCACTTCAATGATTGCTCGCAGTTCCGACGAAACCCTCTCAACCACATTCGGCGACATCATTGCCGCCACGGTTATCAAGGGCACCGAAGCGGTCAAAGGCGTGGAAGCGCTATTGACTACCGATGAAGAAAAGGCCTTGTTCAAGGAAATTACGGAAGCGCGCGCCAAATATCAGGCTGCCAAGGAAAAAGTGATGGAGCTGCGCAAAAGCGGCGACGCCGCAGGAGCGGAGAGCGCGTATAACGATTCTTTTGCTCCGCTCAGCAAGGATTATTCAGACAAGGTATTGCAATTACAGACGATGCAGCGCAAGAGCATCGACCAGACCGCTGCGGCAATCGAGCAAGCCAATGAGCGCGACACGATGCTCGTGATCCTGCTGAGCGCATTGCTGATTGTGCTGGGCGCAGTAGTGGCCTTCATTATCTCGCACAGCATTACCGCACCGCTTAAACACGCGATCCACATTGCCGGCATGGTGGCAGCCGGCGACTTGACGACTTCGATCGACAAGTCCGGCAATGACGAGATCGGTGATTTGATGAAAGCTCTGGACCGCATGAATGAAGCCCTGCGCAATATCGTCGGCCAGGTAAAAACTGGAACTTATGCGATTGCCGGCGCGGCCCATCAAATCTCGACCGGCAACCTGGACTTGTCGGCGCGTACCGAGCAACAGGCCGGATCGCTCGAAGAGACCGCTGCGTCCATCGAAGAATTGACATCCACCGTCAAACAGAATGCCGAAAACGCAAATCAGGCGAACCAGTTGGCATTGACCGCATCGGATGTCGCCATGAAAGGCGGTGCGGTAGTCACGCAGGTGGTGGAGACGATGGGCTCGATCAATGAATCGGCAAAGAAAATCGTCGACATTATCGGGGTCATCGATGGGATTGCTTTTCAAACCAACATCCTGGCCTTGAACGCTGCAGTGGAAGCCGCACGCGCCGGCGAGCAAGGGCGCGGCTTCGCTGTGGTGGCGGCGGAAGTGCGTAATCTCGCGCAACGCTCGGCGGCGGCGGCCAAGGAAATCAAGGCCCTGATTGGCGATTCGGTGGATAAGGTCAGCGTCGGCGCCAAATTGGTGGATGAAGCGGGCGCGACCATGAATGAAGTCGTTGCCAGCGTCAAACGCGTTACCCATATCATGAGCGAGATTACCGTCGCCAGCAGGGAACAAAGCGCCGGCATCGATCAAGTGAACCATGCAATCATCGAAATGGACGATGCCACGCAACAAAATGCCGCACTGGTGGAGCAAGCTGCAGCCGCCGCGCAAAGCATGCAAGATCAGGCTGCCTCTCTGGCCCAGATGGTCGATACGTTCAAACTCGACAACCAGCAATCTGCTGCGCCTGCATTAAAGCCAAGCCGGGCGCCGCTCGGAAACACGCTGGCAAAGGCAGCAAGCACGCCAAAATTGTCGAATAGTAAAGCACTGGCGCCAATGGCCAAACGACAAGCATCAGCCCCCGTCAAGCCGGTTGCGTTGACCAAGGAAGACGACTGGGAAGAATTTTGAACCGGTAGTTGCATGCGCTCTAGAATGCGAATGAGGCATCATCGATAAAGTCCGCAGTACCTGGTTAGAAGACAATTAAAGTTGTTGGGCGGATGCGTACTATCGGCCAAAAACCGTCTGTCACCTATCGGAATTGGCTGCATTTAAGCAGTCGTTCATAGTTTTAGCGCGGTATGTTACACAAAAGCAAATCGCTTCCGGCGTGACTAGTGCGACCGTCAACCGCATGCTCGCCCTACTCCGTGCAATCTTAATTCGTTCCGTGACAGATTGGGATTGGTTATCGGCTGCCCCGCGTGTCAGACTGCTGCGTGAGCCTGTTCGCCGGGTGCGCTACCTATCCAAGGCCGAGGCAAAACGTCTGCTCTTGGAACTACCTCCGCATCTTGCTGCAATGGCGGCGTTCTCGCTTGCGACGGGCTTGCGCCGTGGCAATGTCACGGGCTTAACGTGGGCGCAATTCGATATCAGCAGACGTCTTGCATGGATTCATCCTGATCAGTCAAAGAACCGCAAGGCGATTGCCGTGCCGTTGAACGGCGATGCGATGCGCGTGATTTTGATGCAAATAGGTAAACATCCTAGTCGTGTTTTTACTTACAATGGGCTACCAGTCACGCAATTATCGACTGCTGCGTGGTACAAGGCATTAAAGCGTGCGGGCATTGATGATTTCCGGTGGCATGACCTGCGGCATACATGGGCAAGTTGGCATGTGCAGAGCGGTACACCGTTATATGTCCTGCAGGAGTTGGGCGGATGGGAGAATTCGGAGATGGTTCGACGTTATGCACATTTTTCGGCATCTCACCTGGCGGTATTTGCCGACAGCCTATCCCCGCTAATGGATGCGTAGATTATTCATGTTGTCAGGATTAAGTGGCTTCGTGCTTTTCGTCCTCGTTAAAACATTATTAGACGTATTTTCTTGCAATCTCGAGAATAGGTACATACATGCCAGATTCAACACAAACAACCACATTACTTGAGATAACGATCGAAGGATATAGGTCATGTCAAGGAACTGTATTTCGTCCTAACCCTAATTTGAGCGCATTAATAGGCATTAACGGGGCCGGAAAAACCAATATTCTAAATGCGATTCATTTGCTATCGCCGCAAGAGGTTAGACGGTATTCGAGACAGGTTTCCGAGGATGAATCGAATGCTCGTACTTCTATAGTTGCTTGGTTTCTCGACAAAGGGAAGAAGATAGGTCTCCGTCTTACGCTTGTCTTGTCGTCGTCAAGCCGAAACGATGGGGAGGTTTTAGGTTGTAAAGAAGAGTGGAACTTCGCCTCAATAACGAAATCTACTAAGTGGTTTGAGATCCCGTCTTTCATTTTTCACGACGGCAAATACGTCTACGAACGTGAAATGATCTTACAGGGTAAGCGTTTTTTTGTACGTCAAGGTCAATTGCCCTTCGAGGGGAATCCTGAAACGTTCGATGCTATGACTCGCATCATCCAGTTCCGACAGGGCATAAATTATTACAGCGCGTCTCAGTTTACCGCCCCTACTCGTTGCCCCAGCAATTTTGAGGTGGATGGCGATAAGCGTTTGGAAGGCGGTACTAGGATTGGACGAAATCACCTACAGTTTTTATACGACCTGTATTCATTGAAAGAGAAAAATGAACATTTGTATAATGAATATGTGGGATTTATTTCGCGACAACAACTTGGTTTGATTAGTCGACTTTCTTGGAAAGAGATCAAACTGAGTTCCTATACTGCCGAAGTCAAATCTCAAGGAAAAGTGAAAAAAGTCAAACGATATAAAACGCTTGTAATTCCCCGAATTCAAATTGGTTCGTCATACCTCACGTTCAATCAACTTTCAGAAGGGACATTTAAGACTCTGGCGATGATCTTTTACATCATGACTGACTCCAGTTCCTGCCTTCTTATTGAAGAACCCGAAGTCTGCGTTCATCATGGACTGCTTACTCGTATCATCGCTACAATTCGTTCCTATTCAAGTGCGAAACAAGTGATCTTTTCAACTCATTCGGATCTTGTCCTGGACAATATCGAACAGGAAGACGTATTTGTAGTTGACATGAATAAAACGGGGACACATGTTGCTAGTTTGGCTAAATGGGCTGGTTCGCAAGGGATTAAGGCTTTGAATGCGTATCTTTGTGAATCAGGAACTTTGGGTGAATATTGGAAGAGCGGAGGACTCGCGCCGTGAGTGGATATCATATTGGGATCATTGCTGAAGACGAAAGCGATGTGGCCGTGCTGAAACATTTTGCTAGCAAATTGACCTCGCGCCGTTTTTCGGTTTCGAAATTTACTGGAAAAGGTTGTGGCCCTTTGAAGCGAAAGACTCCCGGCTGGTGCAAGGCATTTCTTGAAAAGGGTTGCTCTGCAATTGTTCTTGTACATGATCGTGATCGTAATAAGGAGGATGCGTTACGGCGTGATCTGGAAAAGATCGTGGCTGATCTAAAACTTCAAAAAATGATGTTTGTGGTAATCCCGTGTGAGGAATTGGAGGCGTGGTTGTTGTCCGATACAAAGGCGCTGAAGTCAGCGATGAATCTTGCAAGCATTCCAAAACAAATTTTGCATCCTGAAACTATTGATTCACCCAAGGAACATCTTTCAAAGCTCGTGCATGCGCATTCCAAATTGAATAGCAAACGGTATGTGAACAGTGTTCATAATTTACTGATCGCCAAGGCGTTGAAGGTCACAGCTATTTCGCAACGATGCCCGTCATTTCGACATTTTGAAAGCTTTGTAAGCAGTGCCATGGCTTGATTTTAATTTTTGTGATTGGCAGACTTGGTGCGATTACTGTGTTTGTTACTTGGTTGGCTAAAGTCAAGGTGTAATGCAATTTTGAGACTTTCGATTACGAAGCAAGTTTGTGATTAATTGGAGAATTGCATACAAAGATACCCATGGAAAACGAAATATGAATGGGGGACGTAAGGAATGGCACGCTACGATTTTAAGTCTTTATCTCCCCAGGACTTCGAAGAGCTAACTCGCGATCTGCTGCAAGCGGAATGGGCAGTGGCTATTGAGGCGTTCAAGACAGGTCGTGATCAAGGTATCGATTTGCGGTACAGTCCACTGAACGGCGGAACTATCATCGTTCAATGCAAGCATTTCGCGGGGTCTACCTTCAGTAACCTTCAATCTCGGTTGCGCAATTCTGAGTTTCCAAAAGTTCGGCGACTGCAACCAAAGCGATATGTTGTCGTTACTTCACTCGGTTTGTCACAGGCAGATAAGGGCAAAATCGTGAGGACTATGCATCCGTTTATTGTCAGTGTATCGGATGTTTTGGGGGCGAATGATGTGGAAGGCCTTCTCGCACGGCACCCCGAGATCGAGCGAGCGAACTTTAAGCTTTGGCTCACGAGCACTTCTGTCATAGAACGCGTACTTCATAATGCTGAAGTCTGTCAGACGAAGTTCGAAGTAGAGCGCATTCGTCAAAAAGTTCCAGTATTCGTACAGAACAAGGCGTATCCGCGTGCTCAGCAGATTCTTGATGATCACCGCGTGGCGATAATCTCCGGTGTCCCTGGAATTGGCAAGACAACCCTTGCGGAAATGCTGCTCTATGCGCATCTCGATGACGGCTACGAGCCGGTTGTGATTCAATGTGACATTTCTGAAGGGAGGAAGCTTTTTCGCGCGGAGAGTAAGCAGATATTCTACTATGACGATTTTTTGGGTCAAACTTTCCTTGGCGACCAACGTTCCTACCTCGGTAGGAACCATGATGTTGCGCTTCTCTCGTTCATGGATTTGGTCCGCAGCACGTCGCACAGCCGTTTTATACTGACGACACGCGAACACATATTACGCCAGGCGTTTCAGGTTTCTGAGCGTTTTTTGCAAAGCGCGTTATTGGATCATAAGTGCGTCCTCGAGCTTGACGATTACTCGTTTGGGCAGCGAGCGCGGATTCTCTACAACCACCTTTACTTTAGCAACCTGCCACAGGATTACAGGGACGTTGTGCTGGAGGATGATTTCTTCTTGGACATCATTAAGCACGAACATTTCAATCCACGCCTTATCGAATGGCTCTCGTCGCTTACGCGGCTGCGTTCCCCTCGGCCCGAGGAGTACAAACAGAGTGTCACGAATTTGTTGCAGTCACCGGAAAGTCTTTGGGCACATGCATTTGAAACACAGATTTCCGATGCTGCTCGCAGTCTTCTGTTGACACTTTATTCTATTGGCGAATGGGCGCGTTTGGTGACCCTTGAAGCCGCGTTCGAGCCGATTCATCGCGGCACGTGCGATCGATACAATCGTCCGCGCAACGCGGGGGATTTTCAGTTAGCGCTGCAGGAACTCGACGGTGCGTTTCTGAGCTATCGTTTTGGGTTAGCCTCCTTCTTGAATCCTTCCATTCGTGATTTTACAGCGGGGGTGCTTTGCAGAACGCCAATTTTAGTGGTGGAAATAGTGGCTGATGCTACACGCTTTAGGCAAGTCAAGAACCTTTGGGACTTGGCTATGGAGCGTGAAGATCAGCCGCTACTGGCGGTCCTTCGTGCTAACGCGTCACTATTGCGAGTGCATGTTGAACGCCTAATGTACCAAGATGCGCTGGAATGGGAAGACACAGCCGAAGGCCGGCGCGGCTACTATGTTGACACTGGCGTCGAGGCTCGCTTAGTCGATATATTGAAATTTGCGGAGGGTCTTCACAATTCGGCGTTTGTGGACATGGCGCGTACATATTCCGTTTTCCTTGTTACGCACTGGCGGAAATGTGGTATCGACTTTAGTACGACGGTCGACGCTCTTTTTGCGATGAAGCAAAATGTGTGGTTCTGGGTCCAAGGCGGACGGTCGATCTATCGAGTAGTCATTGAGGGTTTGTTGGAGCACATAAACTCTGCGGGTGCACAGGACTGGGCAAAGCTCCTTGACTTACCAATCAAGGCTCCAGAATGGAGCGAAGTTGACGAGGAACGGCTTGATGCTGGTTTTGAGTATTTTCTCCGCGACGGTGTGAACGACGAGCGCGATATGTGCGATGACGTCAGCGACCTTGAGAGTTTAATTGATGCACTTAAGGAACTTAATGAACGTTTTGGAGTTGACTTCGGACAAGTGATTGAGTCGATTGAGTCCAAAATTGCGTTTCACGAGGAGCGGACTCGCTACGATGATTCTGGAGGAGGTGGATTTTCAGGTGCGCCCGATCCGAAGGTGGACAATTCGGTTACGGAGGATGATGTTCGGGAGATGTTCAGGACGCTTTAGAGATGAGCTTAAGTTGTCTCGTCTAGAAAGCGGGGCTGAGATCGGCACAATTGTTTGATGCGTTGTCGAGCGGCGACAGTTAATTGTGGTGAGGCAGCTAATTGGCACGTGCCGAGCGATATGCCTTCGCATGCCTAGCGAGAACGAGGCTGAGCTGGAAATTTGCTTGCTTTTCAAATCTCCGATTACGAATCAGTTGCTCGGCACTGCAAATGCTTCATTGGGCTGCAATAGTCGCGAACGCCTTAACTGCATCCATCCATCCGACAAATAGTTCATTCATCGTGCCTTGAAGTGCGAATGTCATCTGTCTAACGCGAGATTCTGATGCCAGAAAGCGGCCTGTCGCGACGGACTCCTTTGGGTCGTTTCCAGTAATTGCCGCCTCGTACACCAACGTCCGGTTACTCCATGGATCGGACGGTTGCCGATGCAGAAATGCACGATGGATGTTCATGGCTAGACAAACAACGCAAGCACGACTCGATCTTATATGCGTTGTAAGATCGAGTTCGAGTCAATACAGGTGAAGATTGCACGTAGCGTTAGGCTTTGATCAACACCGAGGCCTTGAATGTCAAATCAGCTAGACTCTTTGCTACCATAATCATTGACATAAAATTACCTCGGCAATTTTTTCTTTCCATCTGCTAATTTCCATCTATACTGTACTTGGTTCCGGCTAAAGTCGGGACTTGAATTTGAAGCACCGAGGGCAAACCCGTCGAAAGCCGGGGACGCAAAGCCACCGGCCTACAGCGCGAAAGCGCCAAGGCAGCGGGGTTACCAACGAGTCACCGAACTTGCGCTCGCCGCAGGGTGCGTGAAGGTTGTCAGTACATGGCCCTCGCCTATTTTGGAGCGCTGGAGCCATGAAAATTACTTCCCCTGACTTGCATTTCCCGCCTGGAGCATGGCTGTTGACCGTATGCGCGGCAACACTGCTGAGTGCTTGCGGTGGTGGCGCAAGTGACATGGGTGGCAAATCAGGCGAGCAGGACGCTGAAGCTCGAATTGCCAGCGGCACCACCACCCTGCAGTTGAGCGGCGCGAGCTTGCCGGCTTCGGCCGCCGCGCAGTTGGCGCAACCCGCATTCCACGTTGCCCCGGCATTGCTGAACCCGCCGGATGACACGGATGTCGATGACAACAATGCGTCGGCCCGCATGGGACCGCGCATGCAATCCGTACCACCGGAATTCAAGGATATGCCCTCGCGCGGATTAACCGTGCAGGCATTAAGATTTGCCCGGCAAATACGAGCCGAAGGAGCCGATGGTTACGTAGCGCCAATGGCTTCCAGCGGCCCGATCGCAACTTACTCGCCAGCACAAATCCGCGCCGCCTATGGCCTGCCCACCTTGCCAGCCACCGGCACAACATTGACCGCGACCCAGGCAGCGCAACTTGGCGCCGGCCAGACCATCTATCTGATCGACGCGAATACCGATCCGAATATCGCCGCTGAACTGGCGGCTTTCAATCAAAAGTTCGGCTTGCCGACTTGCACTACCCAAACCATCGCCGCCAATGCAGCCCTGCCGCTGGCCGCCGCTCCTTCCAGCGGTTGCGTGTTCTCGGTCGTCTACAGCAATGCCAACGGCGCGATGACCAGCGCCGCGCCGGCCTATGACTCCGGTTGGGCCACCGAGATTGCAATGGATGTGCAATGGTCGCATGCCACCGCACCACTGGCACGCATCATTCTGGTCAATACGCCGGATGCCAGTACCAATAGCTTCATGAACGCCATCAGTTTGATCAATTCGATGGGCGCCGGCAGCGTATCGATGAGCTTCGGCGCCCCGGAAGGCAGTTGGACATCCTCAGTAGACCCGGTCTTCACGGCAGCCAACATGAGTTACTTTGCTTCCGCCGGCGACTCGGGTCAGTCAGTTCAATGGCCTGCGGTCTCGCCCAACGTCGTTGCGGTCGGCGGCACCACGCTGACCTACACCGGGACGGGCACACGTTCGGAAGTGACCTGGTCGGATACCGGCGGCGGCATCAGCCAATATACGGCTACGCCCAGCTACCAAACCAGTGCCGTGCCCGACATGGGGACTCTGGCACATCGCAGCGTCTCCGACGTTGCCTTTAACGCCGACCCGAACACCGGGCAGTATCTCGCCATTATCACGCCCGGCAGCACATCGGTCAGTTGGCTCAGCGCAGGCGGCACCAGCCTCGGCGCGCCGCAATGGGCTGGAATTATCGCTGTCGCAAATGCGGTGCGCGCCGCGTCCGCTGAGCCTGTGCTGGGCGATCCGCATGCCATATTGTATGAGCAGATATCTACAGTGCCCGGCACCTACGCCAGCGATTTTGCCGACATCACCAAAGGTTCGGACGGCAGTTGCGCCACCTGCGCGGCCAAGACCGGTTACGACCAGGTGACTGGGCTCGGCACACCGAACGTTACCAGCCTACTCGCCACACTCTCCGGTGCCAGCTCCGGCACCACCGCCACTGGCGCGACACCGGTGGTTACCTCTGCCACAATCAACGGCACGGCCGGCAGCGCACTCTCGTTCACCGTGTCTGTTTCGGGTGACAGCAATCCCATCAGCTACAGCATGACCGGCGCTCCTTCCGGCATGCTCATCAGCAGCAGTACCGGGGCCGTAACCTGGGCCATGCCTGTTGCGGGCACCTACTCTGTGCGCGTCACCGCCAAGGACAGCAAAACCGGATTGAGCGGCAGCGGCACCTACACCGTCATCATCGCCGCGCCAACCGCGCCGGTAGTCGCCTCCGCCAGCATTAGCGGCAAGGTTGGCACGGCGCTCTCGTACAGCGTAGTCGTCACGGACACCAATCCCATTACTTACAGCATCACCGGCGCCCCTTCCGGCATGGTCATCAGCAGCACCGGAACCGTGACCTGGACGAAACCTGTGGCCGGCACCAGTGCGGTCACTGTCACGGCAAAAGATACCAAGACCGGGTTAAGCGGCCATGGAGTGTTGACGGTGACGATAACTGCTGCTGGCACCACCACTACCACCGGCCCGACAATCACGGCATCCGCCATGAATGGCATCGCCGGTAAGCCCTTGAGCGGCACCATCGTCGTCTCCGACCCCGGCGCATCTTCGCTATCGATCTCCATCTCCGGCGCACCGATGGGAATGATGTTCTCGGCCAACGGCCTGACCCTCACTGCCAGCTGGGCCAGCCCGATCCAGGGTAGCTACAGCCTGAAAGTCTTGGTCAACGATTCAAACGGCCATAGTACGCAGACGACTGTTCCGATCACCATCGCCGCAAACTGAATTTGAACTGAGTATGGGATGAACGTCAGGCGTTGTCGCCGAATCGGTTAAGCGTTATGCGCGAGGGTGTGTAGCGCTGCAGGCGAGCTGAGGGAAAGAATCGATCGCGCAACGCCATGAATGGACTCTCCACCAGCCGATACAGCAACCACCCGCCCGCCATCCCGGCCGCCACGATGATAGTCACGCCTAAAGGCGCATCCGTATCGATCTGCAAGCGGGACAGCGGGGCGATAGCCGCCATATAGATGGGTTTGTGCGCAAGGTAGATCGCATACGACCACAGCGCAAGCTTCTCGGCCCCGGGTATGCGCACGCGATTCAGCAAGGAACTTTTGTCAAGCGCCGCCACGGTCAATGTGGCGAAACTGGCGGCCAGCAAGGGAAAGCCAAACGTCGTCATGGCAAATCCATATCCATAACCATCGATTCTATAGTAGTGAAGGAAAAGATAACCCACAACGATTGCCGCCAGCGAACCGCAAACCAGTAGCACGTTCCCTTTGCGCAGTAGCTTTGTGTAGGCATCTGCATGAAAATTCTTGAGCATGGCGATCGCCACGCCGGGCAACAACTCATCAAAGCGCGCAAAGCTGGAATAATAGATATGTGCCGAGAAGTCTGCCGGGCGGATCAAGTTTCGCCCGTAGTCGAGCCAGGACCACCCTCTGACAACCATGCCGGTAATAATGGCCGCGCCAAGTACGAACCAGCCTAGACGGCGCGATTTCGAGAATCCTGCAATCAGGAGCGCCGCGATCGGCAAGATCAGATAAAACTGCTCTTCAATGCAGAGCGACCACGAGTGCGTAAAGGTTTCACCATAATGAAGACCAATATTCTGCGTAAACGTCAGATATTGCCAAATTGACGCCGTGTTTGATCCACCCAATACGGAGGGAAAGATAAAGTAGATAGCCAAAATAACATAGTAATTCGGCAGTGTACGCAACAAGCGTCGCGCAAAAAACAGCTTGAGCGAAAAGTCTTCTCCGCGCGCAATGGCAGACATGATCTGATTGCCAATCAGATAGCCGCTCAGGACAAAGAACAAGTCCACGCCGACCCATCCAATGTCGGACAAAAGTCCAAAAGTGGAATTGCCGCTGACAACAACCGTGTAGTGGTACATCAACACCAATAAAATTGCTGCTGCACGCAACGTATCCAAGCCATTTATTCTAGTTGTGGCGTTACTCTGATTCATAAAGTCGCTCATTCGGAAATTTTCTTTTTCTCTTTATCGATGCCGCCGATATTGATGCCGCGGCATTCCAGCCCATTCGGGTTCAGCGGGTTGTTCAGTTCAAACACTGTTCTTGTATTGAGGTGGGCCAGCTTGATGTATTCGCCGTTATATTGCTGGAACAACTTATCAAAAGAGCCGTCACGCATCGCAATGTGCAATCCCTCTTCTATCGATTGTGCAAGTTTCGTATTGCCCTTGCTGACGAAGAAATAGCTGCAGGCTGGATAACGCAGCGCCAGATGCTGCTCCACTGCCAGGTCGAGGTCCGCATGGCTTGTTTCCTCGCCCCAGATTTCGGCGATGCCGCGCGGGAAGTATTGAAAACGGTCGGCTGCCAGCATTTGGAACATTTGCTCGTAGATATCCGCCCCAACAACCTTCATGCCGTTTGCACGCAATATCTCCGTGTCGGACCAGTCGCGTTGCTGCCCCGCTGTAAGCAATTG
>Ga0302315_10003384_pt1 | contig 14406 bp, 19 predicted proteins | sample III_Palsa_N3_1_FD_200532 | JGI IMG/M metagenome (GOLD analysis project Ga0302315, IMG submission 200532) | Peat permafrost microbial communities from Stordalen Mire near Abisko, Sweden - III_Palsa_N3_1 | ecosystem: Environmental > Terrestrial > Soil > Palsa > Peat permafrost | place: Sweden... | reverse complement strand
CGCCTCGCTACGTCAGTCAAGCTCATTCCATTCAGGCGGTCTCGCACGAGCGCCTCATGGTCAATCTCTAAAGGCTGGCGACCGACTGGAAGTCCATCCAGCTTGCGTCTCCGCATACCAGCCCGGATACGCTCCTTGATCAAATCGGACTCCAATTCCGCGATACTGGAGATCAGGGTTAGGAAGAGCCGACCCATGGCACCATCGGTTGCGATGTTTTCTCGGCGAGACACGAACTCGATTCCGTGCCCGTCCAGTTCATCGACGACGGAAAGGAAGTGCTTGGTGCTTCTCGCCACTCGGTCGAAAGCGGCGACGATGACCACATGGAATCTCCGTTTTCCGGCATCTTTCATCATGTTGTCGAGGCCGGGACGACGAGCCTTGGAACCTGAGACACCGACATCGGTGTATTCCGCAATCACCTCGAATCCACGCTGCTCTGCGAAGACACGAAGGTCGTAAAGCTGGTTGTCGATACGTTGCTCCGGTGTGCTTACCCGAGCATAGATGGCACATCGCTTCATCGCCACTCCTTATATGCGCTTCGGACATAATGCGCTATAGACATATTATATCCTTTTTGCCAACACCTTCAACTATTTTCTGCGCTATGGTCATTATGTATAATCGCCACCATGGGATGGAAAACGCTGAAGGTCGCCGAATGTGACGTGTGTGGCCACGTCTGGATTCCATCTGTCGAGAAGCCGACCCTCTGCGCCAGTAAGAAATGTCGGAGCACCCTCTGGGACAAGGGCGGCGTCGATGGGCGCACGCGAGAGGCAAAAGCTAGGAAAACGTTACGCAAAGGACCGGCGAAGTAATCCGTTCAGAGGAGAGAGACGCGAGGCTTTGCTATGAGCCGCTATACTCAGCGGCATGAAACAAACAGACGTCAACGTGTACTACCAGTTGGGAGCCAGCATTGGCTACTTGTTCGGAGGCAATCTTCGCACCGGTCAGGATTCGACCGAAGCCATCATGAATATGTCGTTGCCCCGGACATGGCTGCATTCGTTTCTCAGGCAGACCGAGGATGTAGGCAGGTATCTGAAAGACAGTCGTGACGCCGCAACAGCTTTCCTAAAGCTGATAGAGCAGATTTCCACCAATGAACGGATTCTGAAGCACGACACGATTGCGCAAGACGAATGCGTCGGGCTCTTCTCAGCCAAGGAGAAATTTGAGCAATGCCTTGAACGCGAGACTAAAACGCTCATGGTATTCACCGTCACCCCGAAAGGCGCTTACGACACAGCCGTGCTCCTGTCCGCTCCGGAAGAAGAATTGCCCGACCGGCTGCATCCCGAACTCCCTCCAACATTCCTCGCCGACCTTGGCCAAGCTGCACGCTGTCTGTTGTTCGATATTCCCGTGGGCTGTGCGTTTCATGTTTGCAGAGCTACCGAGTCGTTGATGCTTGCCTACTACGAGAAGCTGGCGAAGAAGAAGTGGTCGCTTGCAAAGCGCGATTGGAATACGTACATTCAGCATCTTACAAAGGAGGGCGCACCCGCAGACATCACGACTCGTCTCAACGAAATCAGGGCAATGAATAGAAACCCCTACATTCATCCTGAACTCGATGTTTCCGCCGAAGAAGCTCAAGTTCTCTATAAGCTCTGCGCTGGCGTCAACTACTACATGGCTGACGAGATGACACGCCTCCCGTGAGCTTCGTGCGACGCGGACGGGGTAGCCGAGTGGTAATCACCATAACAAACCAGCTTCTACGGCATCAGCCTCGGAGAATTTGAAGACTGAATCGGCATCACAGAATGGCACTATTTCAGACGTAATATCCATGAGGTCGCCTACGTCGAGGGTCATCGGCGTCGTGCCATCCGTACGTATCGCAAATCGGTACTCTCGCTGATGAGCATACTTGCTTGATTTCTTAAAAATGCCGAGCTTCCCGGTGTAGGCTTGCTCGTCATAGTATTCGACGGGACGCCCCTCAAATATGAGGCGGCTCTTTTGAGCGGCATTCGCAAGGCGATGAAAGAATTCTTGCGTGTTCGTCACAAGAACCACGGAGTCTCCAAACCATTCATGCTCAGGCGGGAAGAGTGAACCGTTTACAGGCTCCTGCAATGAGTAAAGGCAGAAGAGATTGCATCGAGCCGTCGCGTTCATGGATATAGTGGAGGGGCCTGCCCAGTCCTCTGGTGGCACGACGAACTCACCGAAGCCCGGAGCAGTGATGCGGAGCACCGCGTCCTTTGCCTGAAAGATGTGGTCGATTCCCTCATATCTATCAGCGCGGGCAGCGTCACCTTCTAATTCTCGGAAGAACCTAAGGGTGTTCATGTAGAGCAGACCCTTTCGGAATTGCTTCATATGGTCGCGCGTTCCCATTTTGAGTAAGAACATCGCGGGGTTGCCATTCGCATCGTGCATGTTCTTATTCTAAAACTCAGGTCACCAACTGAATTCATCAGGCGCTACGGCGGGTTCGTTGCTGAGGAAGTCAATAAAGGGATATATCACTCCTGTCCACGCCATCTTTAGGCCGTCGAATTCTTCCTGCGTACCCACATGCCTGATGAATGGCGGACGGGAACATTCCGTGGGCGTGATGTCAAATAGCACGCCGTCGCGTTCTATAACGGAGTGCGACACATAACGGCAACCGCCGCCGAAGAGCATTTCCGCATACCATCCCCGGACCACCTTGAGATGTGGATTCCGTTCCGCCCAATCGTTCACGTTGTCATGACAAAGGGCGGGCGTAGGCATCCAATCGTTTGCAGAAGCCGCTTCAAACGGAACCGGAATCGCCTCATCGTAACGGGAATGAAGGGAAGCGAAGTAGCTCTCTATCTCTGGCGTGATTATCCTCATGCTGTTCCCCTACTTGAAAATGTTCGGCGGTCGGGACTTGGGATTCTGGCTGAACGGCGGACATCCTTTAGCAGGATGCACACCACATATATGGAGAGGTCTCTTGAGTCAATCAATCGTTGTTACCCGGCGTTGCAATAGGGCCGGGTGTGATGAATCGAAACATGTTTGAGATACTGCTCTGCAATCCCATTGCATCTAGCCATCTACGGTACTTCTCCATATCGAGACCGGTCTCCGCTTGCATTTCCGGCATCTGTTCCTTAAGGTTGGAGAACCAATCTGTTCCGAGGGCGTCGATGTTGAAACGGTTGGTCGCTTCAAGTGCTTCCCACGACTTACGTTTTGGTCTCTTAACTGGGCCGTAAGCATTGTCCATCGCCTTCATTGCCTCGCGAGTCCACAAATCTGCAACTTGCAAGCGCGGTTCTTCGCGTGAGTTCGCAAATGAGACGTCTTGCCAAATAACAGCTTTGTGTTCCGATTCTTTTCTGAACAGTTGATAGAGAAAGCGAGAGTTGAATTCACTTTCCTCTCTTTGGTCGAACGTAAACTTCACGGACTGCTGATAGTACGCGGCGAAGCGAGTCATCGCCTCGATGACCTCGGTAAACCCCTTGTAATACGAAATGGCAGGAGCCTCCGGGAACACCGAACGCAGGGCAGCGAGGTCAATTGCTATGCCCCAGCCAGCGAGACGGCTATGTACGAGAAGCTGGATGAGGTCACGATAAAGAGCATGGTTCTCGGAATGCAGATTGTTCCTGTAGTCGCCCCACCCGCTTTCGCAATCCTTGGCGTGGAAAGGAATTCCTTTGGTTCGTTCAAGCCACGAAGGCACGAGTTCGTCCCACATTTCTACGGTTCCTACGACGCCAGCGACAGCAACCACCCGGCTGCCAGTTTCGTCAGAACTCTCGTCGGCATAGACGTGGAACATCTTCACCCCTAACGCATGTTCGTGGGCATCGTCTCTGCTAGGCACTTTCAGTTCTAAAGCCATAATGTTTGGGAGTGACCGCAATCTCATGCGGCTGTGTCATCTTCACCATTGTTTCAGCTACAGCCGCGAGTTCATCTCTCAGGTCTGTTGCGGCTGTCTCCAGCTTGGCAGCACCTTCGTCCAGCGCCCTCAAAAGTCTCTCGTTGTACAAAATGAAAAGAACTGCGAGAACGATGAGAGCAGCAACAATGGCGTAGTTTTCCTTCACAGGCGTCTTTCCTCCGTCAGAAGTGTACTAGCACTTCGCGTTCCGCACACACAACCAGTGTGACCCTGAGCTATGCTTGCGATGCGACTCAATGGGAAGACCCAAGCAGCAACACTACGTAACCCGGTCATATCTTGACGGTTTTCTCGCCCCCGGCGAAGACCAATTGGTCTGCTATGCACGGAACGGGAAGATATTTCCACGCGGAACTCGCGACATCGCCAAAGAGCGGAATTTTTACGCCTTCAAAAAGGAAGGAGGTGAATGGGACGACAGTCTCGAAGAAATGATTGAGCGGACGGTCGAGTCCCCCGGCCTGCCGGTTCTCAAGCAACTTTCTAATGGACAGACCCGCTTGAAGTGGAGTGAAAGAACCTCGCTTGCACTGCTTGTAGCGTTCCAAGAGATGCGGACTCCTGCATCCCGCCAACGCGCAATCGACGCCTCAAGGATTATGAGCGAGAAGATTTTGCAGGAGGTTAGAGAGGGAAATCCAGAGCAGAAGACGATTGACTTGATAGGTAAGGATGGCGAAAGTTACACGGTCACCCTTGATGAAATCGCGGCATCCCAAGCTGACCTTGAAAAGGACACTTCCTTTGAAAGGCTGAAGTTGACGCTTGGGCCGGCGATGGAACTCTATCAGTATTACCGACACATGAAGTTCACGATGTATTACCCAAGCGGAATCGGACGCTTCATTACGACAGATACTCCGGTCGTACGAGTATTTTCCGGCAGCAGAGAACTCGGCACCGGCATCAACCGAAGCGACGTGGAAATCCGCTTTCCCTTATCCAGCAAAGCCTTTCTGACGATTACGCATGACCCCACACTGACTGAACAACTGGCACGAGCAAATGAGTCCAGACGAAAAAAGCTACTGGATAGACTTCCGGAGGTTCGTGTCCGACACATCTCAGATGCCGAGATACTGGCTCTGAACAGAGGGCATGTGAGACACGCACGCATGTGGGCATTTTCCTCTCAAGAGTCGAACTGGATAGGAGAACTGCTCAAAGAGCGGTCGGCGGCTCCCGAAATGGTGGACCTAAGCGAGAGAGACCTGTATCACTTTCAATCAAGGGTCAACTACGACCCGGCCATCGACTCCCCGGACTGTAATTACGGAGGCGTGCAAACTCAGCCATAGGTATGCTGTTCTAAGAATCCGCACTCGTTGAGGTCTTCCTTGCAAAAAGTCTTGGTCGTGTCCGCCGCTGCGCTCTCCACGCTCTTCGCATCGCAAGCCAGCCGATGCCTAGCCCAGTCCGCTCCACCCGAGTTCACGAGACCGCTTGAGAAAGTCTCGAAAGGGACCGCGACCCCCGCAGAGAAAGAGTTATTTACTCCTCTCATCAACGACCTCGACTTCAAGAACAAGCCCGCTGCCATCAGGAAGCTGGCAGCTTTCATCGCTGAACACCCTAACGTTCGATTTGGATATTCCTTTCGCGCCGTCGCGGAGGGTTGCGAAACAACAACTCCCGATTTACAGGCGGCATACGATGACGCCAAACGTGCTCTCGCCCTTCCGAGGGATAGTTTCAATACCGTAGGTGACGACACGGGCATCGCCGCGAAAGCCGCTTTGCGTTTGAATAAGCCGAAGGAAGCAGTTGCCTTACTGCAGACGCCATCACCCGCGATGCAGGCGAAAGCAAGAACTTGCTTGGAAGCTCCTCAGGAAAGGCAACGGCGGAAGACCCTTCCCTATGCACATGGGGCTTGGCGGACTTCGACGCCATGGCGCTTGCCCTGCCCAACGACTGGCGCGTGCCGCTAATTCGCGGCGTCTACTACGCTTCGCTGCCCAACCTGACCGATGAGGCTCTCTTCGCGAAGGCCATCTCAGAGTTCCGCAAAGCCGCCGTCCTGAATCCCCGGTCACCCGTGCCCCCCTTTCTTATTGGCGATATCCAAAGCAAAGAGGCGCTGTTCTCGCCGAAGAGCGTGGCCTCTAGTGTAGGAAAGCGCATAGAGAGCCTGAAGGCTGTTCCCTCCTACACGACCTCCATTCGCATCGACCCATCCTTCACGATTGCGTATTTCAACCGCGCTGAATCTTTCCTTGAGGCGGGGGAGGATGTCCCATCTATCCGAGACTTCACCACAGTCATCAGCCGAGAGCCTGACAACGCCATGGCGTTTGCTGACCGGGGCAACGCCTACGTAGACAACCACAACTACTACCAAGCGATAAGCGATTTCAGTTCAGCCATCCGAATGCGAGACTGGGGAGATTCAACCTTGTACGAGAAGCGGGCGGACGCCTATGTAGCTGCCAGTGACGATAGGGCGGCGGTCGATGACTACTCAGATGGCATCGCTCTCACGTTGCTTCGTCAACTCATCTTGATTCCAACGGCGGAGTTCAGGGCGCTCTACCCTGAATACGACTCGCTGAACGAGACCGCGTTTCTGCGAGTCTTCCACCAGAGATTCGCACCGGACACCAATGAAGAAGACTTCAAGAAGACGATGGCTTATCCATCGAAATGGTATGACTCGTTCCAACTGGAGAGTTCCTACGAGAAGCGAGGAGACGCGTATCTCCGGCTGAACAAGTATGCCGCCGCTATCGCGGACTTCAATCGCATCTATCGCGGGTTCCCGAAGATTGGGGACACAATCGAAAGATGGAGGGACATCGGCGGCTACTCGCTCGATGTGAAGACTTCCCGCATTTCTGGAGGAGCGCCGAGCCTCTGGATAAAGAAGCCCGAGAAGGCGGGCGGATTCATCGTGATGAACTTTCTCATCAACTGTGACGCTCGACAGATTCAACAGGCGTCGGCTCACATCTACGACAAAGAGGGAGCAGCGAAGAGCAGCGATGGGGCAGGTTTGTGGAGCGGCGTCATCCCGGACACTCTGGGAGAACGCTTATGGGATGGCGTCTGCACGCAGTCTCAGTAGTTATCAACCGATAGTACCCTGCACTTTAACCTTGGAAAGGACACAGACTTGCATAGCCACTCGATATCTTGATTATGGCTGAGCATTCAAGGATGTTCCGACTATACTGAGCTTCCAAAGATGCGCCTCTTCGTCGCGGTCACAGATAACGATTGGTTCTCTCTCCACGCCCGCAGACCCGGTGTCGAGGAAGTGAACTTCTGGCGTCCATCCTCCGACAGCACCTTCAAGGTGCTTCAACCCGGGAAATCTTACTTTTTAAGCTACACTCGCCCCTCAACTTCATTGTGGGTGGCGGTTTTTTTGCCCGATTCCTCCAGCTTCCGGTGAACCTCGCTTGGGAAACATTCGGACTGTCCAATGGAGTTGGGTCTTTGGGGGAAATGCGCCAGCGGATTGCGTACTATCGACGGACGCCAATGGCTCCCAACGAAAACCCAACGGTCGGTTGCATCATGCTAGGTGAGCCATTCTTCTGGCCCCGAGAGCGATGGATTCCGTGCCCTGATGACTTCAAGCTGAATACGGTGCAGGGGAAGGGGTATGACTCGGAGACCGGCACTGGTCGTGCCCTTTGGGAAGAAGTCTCGGCACGGCTGAGCACGTGCAATGAACGACAACTGGAACCGGGCACCGCGGCCCTTGCGGCTTTGGAATCAGGTGGCTTTGGAAAACCTCGGATTGTCTTACCCCGGCTCGGGCAAGGGCTCTTCCGAACGCTTGTCACGGACGTATACGAACGGCGTTGTGCCATCACCGGGGAGCGTACGCTTCCGGTCTTGGACGCCGCACACATCAAGCCCTACCTTACCGTAGAGTACAAGTGAAGCTGCTGAGTTGACTTTAGCCAAGTGAAGGTTCTCCTTATGGCTAATACCGACTCCTCAACGATTTCCTGCATGCACAATGTGTAACTATGTGAAAACGAGGAAATGAGCGGAAACGCCGGTGTTTACGCAGTCTTTGACCGCCTGAGCACAAGTGTCCCCCACTCTCCGCCAGTTTGTATTGACTACTTTCTTCTCAGCAGAGGAAGACCCCAAAGGCCCGCGAAAGCGGGCTTTTTCAGCGAAAAGTTCGCGAACGAGAAAGTACTACTGGCGATTCGAATTCGGTATTCTCCGCCACTTTGTCAACAAAAATCGTAAAACCCCAATAAATACAGGTACTTTAGAGGCCATCCGGTGTTCAGGATGGCCTTTCCTCATGCACCCAAAGCAAACTCGGGGATGAATAGGGTTCGTTTGCGTTGACACCGCATAACTGAGGTAAATAAAAGGGTTTCAGCAATTATTTCCTGAAATCGTTCCGAGTCCGTTTCTCCCCAAAATCCCGGTGTATTGATATTGCATAACTAAATTTCCGAAACGCTTCTGAGTCCGTGGAGGGCTCCGTATACTTTGTCCTTATGGACACGAAAGCGATGATTGCGGAGCTGAGGGCAGAGCGAGAGAGAATCGACGCGGTTATCAAGCTGCTTTCCGACGTGACCGACACGACCACACACAAAAGGCCATCCGGACGCCTAAAGGGAGCGAATCAGAAAAAGCGGACAATGAGCCCAGAGTCACGCATGAAGATGGCTGACTCGCAACGCAAACGGTGGGCGAGGGTTCGAAGGCCAGCCTAGCGCGGCATGGAAATACAATTGTGATTCATGCTAAAACGACTGGCGATGTTTACCTTGGCAACCGGGCTCGTGACTGCTGGCATATTAAGCCAGACACCTAAGGCTCGCGAAAATCTCAAGACGCCCCCCGCGCCAACGTACAACTACGACCCCAATTGCTGCACGACTCAGTCAGCACCGAAGGCCATCGATAAGCCAAAGATTTGGTATGCACACCTTCAAGACCCAAATTGGTGGTTAGTTGCCGCCGCCTTCCTCACTTTGGGATTCGTTGCTCGACAGACATACCTAACTCGCAAAGCCGCTGAGGCAACTGCCGCCAGTGCCGCCGCTACGTCGCAGCAAGCTGGACAAATGGAGAAGCAGACCAAGATTCTCAGTGACTCCGTTGCTGTGGCTCAACGAAGCGCGGATGCGGCGCTGTTGAACGCTCAGGCAGTCATCAATGCTGAGCGTCCTTGGGTGTTTGCGCTGGTGAAGCGTTCCGTTGACTATCCGGGGATTTTCGAGGTCATCGCGGAAAACAAAGGCCGCACACCAGCCATGGTCTTAGAGTCCTATATCAATTTCGTGGGCACAAAAACCCTTGACCGATTGCCAAGTTCCACCACCTACGTTCAGGACACGCTCATCCGAAACAAGATACTCCTGCCAAACGATACAGCGATGTTCTTCGCATTTAGTCAAAAGACTCTCAAAGGGTACTTCGGAGATTCCTTTCTGGAATCGGATGAGCCGGGGTACATGCTCGTAATCGGCCAGATTACTTATCGCGACCTGCTCAACATGGATGCGAAGGTGATCCACGAAACCCGTTGGATTAGCTCATATAAAGTGGAGGAAGGAAAAGCAACGTTCCGTCCCGCTACAGGAATGGGTCTTCCCGATGAGTACGAGCGCTACACATAGCTTTCCAGTCAGGGAGATGTGGTAACGAAAGCCTAACGAAAAAGAACCCCTCCATTGGAGGGGACAGCTGCCTTACAGATGCCAGTGTAAATCAGGTTAGCGTTGTTGCTGTTCGAGGGACTTCTATTGCCTCTTCCCAATGATGATGTGGATTCTATCCCCCCACGATCCTGCCGGTACTCGATGCCCCCCTATCGGAATACCTTCCTCCCCCATCCCATTTCCGAAGGCTAAGAATCCCTGTTCCAAAGAATCCTTCCGATTGTCGTCAACTTCAATGACAATACCGGCACTCAAGACTATGGTGGCCTTGCCGTCAATGAGTATGGCCATCAAGGTATTGTCTGGCTTCGGAGGCATCTCAACCCATCCTGCCGAAACCAATAGCTTATCCAAGACTTCCATAAAGGGTGCTTCTGAAGGATTCACTGCAAGATCAAAACGGGTACCAGCAAATGGTTTTAGTTTCTTCACAAGTCGCTTCTGTGTCTCGTCGCTCAATTTCCAGCCGCCTAGCTTTTCGTTTGCCAGCGCAGCTTCTTTCTCAGCACTTGCTGCCCGCTGAAGTGCATCTGCCAAGTGTGACTCAGCATCAGCGGCTTGCTGTTTGGCAGAAACAATATCCTTCTCAAAAGTGTCTGCTTCCTTTCTTGCGCTGGTAGCAAGATTCACTGCATTGGCAGCCGACCCTTTTGCCAGCGATGAAGCGTAAGCGGCTTCATTGGCCGAATCTCTTGCATCTCCGGCAGCTTGCTGCGCCGATGCAGCATGTAATTCAGCGTTTGTGAGCAACACGTTATCAAACGTCTGTAACAATCCCTCATATCCAGACCGCCAATGTTCAAAACCAAGTTCTCCACCGACGCCAAGCACAACGAAGAGCAGTCCAATGCTGGAGACAACTTTTATACGGCGGTCGAATCTCGCGGGAAATAGTTTAGGCCAAAGCTCATGCATGACTTCGGGAACTTCCATGGCGCAGCCCACGACTACAGCCAAGGTAGACCAGAAGATGCATGTGGCATACCAGTCGCGCATTCCCTCTAAATCTGCGCGAGCCGCGTCATCCAAATAAGCTAAGAATGACGGTGACAATGGCATTAGAGGGGCTCCGGACGAGTACCGATTGGAGTGACAAGATACCATCCTAGACCAAAAAAGCTAAGGCCGGGGATGCTCCCCCGGCCTCTTGATACGAGGCAGTTCTACACTACGCCAGCGCCCTGTTCAGCTATACATAGCGAAGCCGATGCTTCGGAGTGCCGTGCCGACGCTAAAGATGGGACAGCTTAGCCACCGCTATAGACGACTTTGCCCCCGCTCTGGACAGCTATGCCAAAGCTGTACTTCGGTTAGGGTTACATTGCCCTTGCGTTGCTGAACAAGTGATTGATGCGCCATGCCAGAGCGGCGACCCACTAGGATTAACCACGCTGTTGCTGTTGTACTCGGTCGATGACCAAGATTCAGGCATTCACGCTGCCTCTTTTGGGCGATCTTATGCGACATCTCCAGCCAGTCCGACATAGTACCGTAACAGGCGAAGAAGCAGATTGGCATGTGCCGAGTCAGGATTAGCCTTATCGTCTGCCAATTTTGTCAGCCACATCATTGCTTCATCTTTTTGTTCCTCAGTTCCACCGTGAACCCTGTTCTGAATCGCCATATTTGTCACTCCTCTCAGTCACTTGTTAATTGGTACATGATTGTTAGACTCCTAAACTCAATCCTTTTGCAGCAGAGTTTTAGGATATTTATCCCTAATAATAAGGAAACCCTACGATCCGGTAGTAAGCAAAAAGTGCGGCTATATAGTTCTCTTGAGTTTCGTCCTCCTCTGCGTATTGCCATGGGTCGTCAATACTCTTGCGGCTGATAAAAAGCCGCTTTATATACTCTTTCTGTTGTTCAGGTGTGTAGTCTTGCCAAATCTCTTTTGTGAGGATGTTGAGAGCCATATCACCCCTTGCTTAAGAGCTTTCCAGCGGCCTTTCGAAACTTGGGACTATCTCTCAACTCAGTCCGCAAACGAATGAACCTCGTAAGCGAATCTAGCTGTCCATATTCATGTACCCTCAGCCATTCAAGAGTACGTTCGATGTCCCCGGTACTTGTGCTGATACCTCGAACACCCGCCGGTAGCTTTTTAATCCGCTCCTGCTCAGCTCTCATCACCTCATCCGTAACGTTACAGTTATTGATTGCGACCCGATGCCGATAAGCTTTCTGGCGTTCGGCGTTGGACTCATATTTCTTCTTCATCCGGTTATTCCATCTTCGGACGGTGTAACCACTTCATTTACGTCGCCAATGTCAAACAAGCCCTTCTCGTTAGGTACGAATGTGGTCTGTGTGTTTTGCCAATTGCGTTTTTTGTTTACTTCTTGAGTATGGAGATTGTCTTCTTGTTCTTCAGCCATAGTGTCTATAACTCCTTATTTCGGATATGTGCTACTTCATAAGGGTCTCACCCGAAAATATATTTGGAGTTACACGAACAACTATTTGAATGTGGAGAACTTTATTTATCCAGCAATGGCGCGGGCATCAGCTATTCAGCTTTCCACAGCGACCCGCGTGTCAAGAAAAAATAAATTTATATAGCCTCCACAACAGCGTCAAATCGGCCATGACCACCATTTCGGTGTTGACCCAAACCTGTGTACACGCCATATTCAAACCATGATGTCAAGACATCATGTGTAATCTTTCCCTTGTCGGATGTTCCAAGCCCAACGACCGTGACATAGAACGACAACGTGAATGGAGCCTTCACTATCTCTGAGGCAGCGAGTGTCACTCGCGGTCCCTGCATGGTCATGGCACGTAGCGGACGCTCATAGGTGCCATCGGGGACAGATACTTGCTTACCATCGCGTATAAGCGGAATCTGACGCACCGGACGGCGGTTCTCGTCGGTGATGAAAATGTAGCGGTCTATCTTGCTGGTCAGTCCCCACGACGAGCCTCCGCAACCGATGGCTCCAGCTCCCTCTTTCAGGAACCCACGAATCATAGTGTCCGTCAGAATGAGCCCTGTGGCGTTGCGACGGAACACTGTTACACCCTTAGCACTATCCTCCGGCAACATCGCCAACTCTTCTTTTGTGACCGCTTCCTGCTTGGCAGCTACAACAGCCTTCTCCTCATCCGTCTTGGCAAGTTTCTTCTCATCCCTGAGAGCCTTGCTGGCGATGTATTCGCTGTAGATGTCAGGGTTGCTAGGTGCGGTTCCCAGCATGTCTTCGGTGACGGTCAGAGTTACTTTGTAAAAGGTGGGACTGGTACTTGCGGTTCCTACTGTAGTTTCGAGCTTCTTCTTATTAGCCATGTAAAGTTCTCCTTTGCAGCAACACGGTCAAGAAGGCGTATTGGCGCAAACCCTTCAACGCGGAACCTGCCGAACAGGAAGTCTGGACAAAGTACGTCGATGCCGAGACGCGCTACATGCTTGCGGAGTTGGTAAATCTGCTCTGGTCGGAGCAGAAGTTCGTGTTGGTGGAGCCGTACGCAGAGCGTCGCACCGGCAAGCTTCTCCAGTTGCGTCATGCCCGAGGTTTCTTTGAAGTCCCAGAATACGAATTTGCATTGAACTGCATGTCCAGCGCATCACCGACGGTGGTCAAGTCACTCTCTAACGAACTCGTGGACGACAATGTAATTTACACCACCAAGACGAAGGCGGAAGACCTCGACCCTCGATTTCCGTGGTTCATCCAGCGTCTCGTTGTAGCGAAAGAAGATGTCACCGTCGTATTCGTCCGTGGACAGATGTTTGCGTTCTCTTTAGAACGAGACTTCCTTGATAAGTCCGTTGATTGGCGTCAGTTCATCTCTCCGGAGCAGAAGTGGAAAGCCCACTCAATTCCTGTGAATTTGCAACAAGCGATAGTGCAATACATGAAGACCCTTCGCCTCGATTATGGCCGCTTGGACTTCTTACTTGGTGACGATAGCTGTTACTGGTTTTGTGAGGTCAATCCCAATGGCCAATTTGCATGGCTAGACTTGATCGGGGATTTCGGTGTGGTTCAGGCAGTTGTTAACGAAATATCTCCGAGTACAGAGCATCATTCGATATCACACGCGCACCCACTTGCGTCTTCTGTTCCTGTTCGGACACCGAGCGAGGCAATTTAGAACGGATGGCTGAACCCATACGACTCGGGCGGGTCGGCGCGGCACGAAGGATTCAGAGGCGTTCTGACTATGGCAACCGCCATCTTATCGGCGCTCAGTTCGACTGCCACCGAGCCTCCAGGCTCTAGTGCAGTCAAGCTCTTCGCGGGTACTTCGGCGAAAACACCTCCGACAGCTCCATCGCCAACTCCAACTACAACGCGCTCAAGACCACGCTGCGCTACAATCGCCACGCTTCGCAGTTCCTGCTCAGTTACACGTACGCCAAGTCGATCGACCAGGGCTCCAATCTCGGCGAGCAGCTTAACCCAATCAACGCTCGCCAGAGCCGCGCTATCTCCGCTTGGGACATGAAGCACGACTTCGTCGCCAGCTACACCGTCGCAATACCTTTTGATCGCTTCCGCGGACCCGTTGCCCTCACCCACGATTGGAGTCTATCGGGCACAACCCGTTTTGCCACCGGCTTTCCCGTTACACTGTTCGACAACTCCGACAACTCACTGCTCGGCACTCTCGGCAACGGAGCCAATAACTATCTCCTCGACACCCCGCAATACAGTCCAGGTCCGCTCCGCATCAACACCAATGGACGCATCAGAAATCCTGCCTTCAACACCTCACTATTTCAAGAAGAGACTCTGGGACAGCTAGGCAATGCCAAACGCCGCATGTTCTATGGGCCCGGTATCGAAAACTTGGATCTAACGCTGCAAAAGAGCGTGCGCTTTCGCGACGCACGATCGCTCG
>Ga0302315_10003383_pt1 | contig 14407 bp, 12 predicted proteins | sample III_Palsa_N3_1_FD_200532 | JGI IMG/M metagenome (GOLD analysis project Ga0302315, IMG submission 200532) | Peat permafrost microbial communities from Stordalen Mire near Abisko, Sweden - III_Palsa_N3_1 | ecosystem: Environmental > Terrestrial > Soil > Palsa > Peat permafrost | place: Sweden... | reverse complement strand
ATCGGTCTGCGCAGAAGTGGGCGCGCCAAACCTGAAGGTGCAGTTCGACTGCTATCACTGCCAGATCGTCGAAGGCGACCTTGCGTTCAAGCTGAAACGCGATATGGCCGGCATCGGGCATATCCAGATTGCCGGTGTGCCTGAGCGGCACGAACCGGACATCGGCGAACTGAACTATCCCTATCTGTTCGATCTGATCGACAAGCTTGGCTATGACGGTTGGGTCGGTTGCGAATATCGGCCGCGGGCAGGGACATCGGAAGGCTTGGGCTGGCTCAAGAACTATCAAGGACGGCGGGCATCATGAAAGTACTGATCACCGGTGGTGCGGGGTTTCTCGGTCAACGTCTCGCACGTGAGCTGCTGACGCGCGGCGAACTGAAGGGACCGGACGGCCAGCCGCAGTCGATCACCGAGCTTGTGCTGCTCGACGTTGTCGCCGCTAGCGGTTTCGACGACAGCCGGGTTCGCGCCGAAGTGGGCGATATCGCCGAGCGCGGCGTACTCGAACGCGTGATCGACGAGCGGACCTCAGCCATCTTCCATCTGGCCGCGATTGTCAGCGGCCAGGCCGAGGCGGATTTCGACCTCGGTATGCGCATCAATCTCGATGCCTCGCGCCTGCTGCTGGAAACTTGCCGGCTGCGTGGGCATCGGCCGCGCGTGGTATTCACGAGTTCGGTTGCCGTGTACGGTGGCGATATGCCGGACGTCGTGCGCAACGATACGGCCTTGAATCCGCAGTCCTCATATGGCACGCAGAAGGCGATTGCCGAATTGCTGCTGAACGATTACACGCGGCGTGGCTTCGTCGACGGGCGGGTGTTGCGTCTGCCGACCATCAGCGTGCGCCCCGGCAAGCCGAATGCGGCGGCCTCGTCGTTTGCGAGCGGCATCATTCGCGAGCCGCTGAACGGCGAGGCCGCGATCTGCCCGGTAGCGGGCAGCACGCGCCTGTGGTTGCTGTCGCCGCGCAAAGCGATTGCTTGCCTGATCGCCGGACTCGAAATCGACGCCGCCGCGCTTGGCAACCTGCGGGCGGTGAATTTGCCGGGTATTTCGGTGAGCGTCGACGAGATGGTTGCTGCGCTGCGCGAAGTTGCGGGTGACGAGGTGGTCAAGCGCATCGAATGGCAGACGGACCCGCGTATCGAGAAGATTGTCGGCAGTTGGCCAGGTCGCTGGGACACCGCGCGCGCCGAGCAACTCGGGCTGAAAGGCGAGTCGAGCTTTGCAGACGTGATCCGCAGCTACATCGAGGATGAGCACATTCAGCCCCATTGACAGGAGGCAAAGCCTGATTCTTCCGATGTTCGTCTCCGATTGCCGATGCCCGCCGCACTTGACACGGTTTCCGCGCCACGCCTATCATCAGGGCTGAATGTTCGATATACGATCTGTTGTTCGTATATCGAACAATTCGGAGTCAGCCGAAGCTGTTCGCTGCTATCCTTAGATGGGCCGTAAAGAGTTCGCGGCGCGTTGCGGCATGGGCTCCGGATATCCCTTCCGCTCGCCGCGACGGGGTGACCGCGCAGGCGGCCCCACCGCGCGGTGCGCCGGCTGCGTCGGTTACGTGGCGAAGCAAGCGGCACAGTATTCAACTGGAGACATCACATGACTGAAGCTTTCCTGTGCGACGCGATTCGCACACCGATTGGCCGCTATGCGGGTTCATTGTCGTCCGTGCGTGCCGACGACCTTGGCGCTGTGCCGCTCAAGGCGCTGATGGAGCGCAACAAGGAAGTCGACTGGAACGCGATCGACGATGTGATCTACGGCTGCGCCAACCAGGCTGGCGAAGATAACCGCAACGTCGCGCGCATGTCGCTGCTGCTGGCGGGTTTGCCGCAAGACGTGCCAGGCTCCACCGTCAACCGGCTGTGCGGCTCGGGCATGGACGCTGTCGGCATCGCAGCGCGCGCGATCAAATCGGGCGAGGCTGCATTGATGGTGGCGGGCGGTGTCGAAAGCATGAGCCGTGCGCCGTTCGTGATGGGCAAGGCAACCAGCGCGTTCTCGCGCCAGGCCGATATCTTCGACACAACGATTGGCTGGCGTTTCGTCAATCCGCTGATGAAGCAGCTCTACGGCGTCGATTCGATGCCGGAAACCGGCGAAAACGTTGCGACCGACTACAAGGTGAGCCGCGCCGATCAGGACGCGTTTGCACTGCGCAGCCAGCAGAAAGCGGCGCGTGCGCAACGCGACGGCACCCTTGCGCAGGAAATCGTGTCAGTGACGATTGCGCAGAAGAAGGGCGATCCGCTGGTGGTGTCGCAGGATGAACACCCGCGGGAAACCAGTCTCGAGGCGCTTGCCAAATTGAAAGGCGTGGTGCGTCCGGACGGCACCGTCACCGCCGGCAACGCCTCAGGCGTGAACGACGGCGCCGCCGCGCTGCTGCTCGCAAACGAAGCGACGGCCAAGCGGTTCGGCCTGACGCCACGGGCACGCGTGCTCGGCATCGCTACTGCTGGCGTCGCGCCGCGCGTGATGGGCATCGGCCCGGCGCCGGCTACGCAAAAGCTGCTGGCGCGCCTGAACATGACGATCGATCAGTTCGACGTGATCGAATTGAACGAGGCGTTTGCGTCGCAGGGGATCGCGGTATTGCGCACACTGGGTGTCGCGGACGATGACGCTCGCGTGAATCCGAACGGCGGCGCGATTGCGTTGGGTCATCCGCTCGGCATGAGCGGCGCGCGGCTCGTGACTACGGCGATGTATCAACTGCAACGCACGAAGGGCCGTTTCGCGCTCTGCACGATGTGTATCGGCGTTGGCCAGGGCATTGCGATCGCGATCGAACGCGTTTGATTTTTTAGCACGCTGTAAAAGCCCCATTCGTTTATTAGCGAATGGGGCTTTTTCGTTAATGCGGTCCGGGTATATCCGCCATAGGTTCGTTGCGGATCGAAATGCGCCTGATTCGGGGACTCGCGCTTTTCCTGCTGACATGTACAATCGTTTCGCTGACGTTCTTTGAATGGTTTTCTTGCCGGAAGACCTGTTTATTAAGTTGTGCTGCATATATCGGCATTGAGTATTTACCTTATTGCAGCGCTCGATCAGACTATTTCAAGGAGAGTATCAATGAAGGCAGCGACGATAGGCGCAGTTTTGCTGTTGACAGCGGCCGCCATTCAACCGGTCTGCGCGCAGACCGCGCTCGCGAATGCGACCCAGACCGTCGTGGGTGCAGTGCCTCCCGTGCACGTCAAGGCGGAGATCGTCGGCATCGATCCGGGCACACGTACTTTGACGCTGCAGGGGCCAGCCGGCAATGCCTTATCCGTGCTGGTGAGTCAAGAGGTGGCCGGTTTCGACAAGCTCCAGGTTGGCGACCAGGTCGACGTGCTTTATAAGAACGCGTTGCTCGTGAAGGCCGACAAGGTGACCAACAAGGGCATTCGTGCGCGTGTTGACACGCAGGTCTACGCACCGGCGTCGGGCGGCTTCGAATCGGCGCGGCAGATCGAAGTGCTCGCAACGGTGCAGAAGATCGACCGCAAGAAGGGGCTTGTCACGCTGCGCGGCGCTACTCAGACGCAGACGCTGCAGGTCGGCCCAGATGTTGATCTCAAGGACGTGAAGGTCGGCGATATGGTTCACGCCGTCTTCGTGTCGGCTGCGGCAGTGCAGGTTACGCCGCAGGGCGAGGCGGCACAGTAACGGTCGCGACACGACAGGCGTCGTGTCGAGTTGCATGGATAATTGTCGAGTTTTGTCGTGTGGCTCGAGTTGTGCAAAAACTATCGGCTATGCTCAGAGGTTCCCAACAGCCTCGCAGCGGCTGAAACCCCCGTCAGCGCCAGACAATTTACTCATGCCTTTCCGTATCCTGCTCGTTGAAGACGATAACCGCCTTTCTGCCCTGGTGGCGGGCTATCTGCGCAAGCACGACTATGAAGTCGAGGTCGTGCTGCACGGCAACGAAGCGGTGCCGGCCATTCTCAAACGCCAGCCGGACCTGGTGATCCTCGACGTCAACCTGCCGGGCAAGGACGGTTTCCAGATCTGCCGCGAGGCGCGCGAACAGTTCAACGGCGTGATCATCATGGTGACGGCGCGAGACGAACAGTTCGACGAAGTGCTGGGCCTCGAATTCGGCGCGGACGACTATGTCCACAAGCCGGTCGAACCGCGCGTCCTGCTCGCTCGCATCAAGGCGCAGTTGCGCCGCGTTTCGGGGCGCGCCGCGGAAATCTCGGGCCAGCCGGAGCGCTTTACGTTCGGCAAGTTCGAGATCAACCGGGCCGCCCGCACTGTGACGCTGCCTGACGGCACGCGGCCCGATCTGACCTCCGCAGAATTCGACCTGCTGTGGGCGCTTGTGAGTTGCGCGGGCGAGGTGGTGAGCCGCGACGACCTGATGCGGCAATTGAGGGGCATCGAGTTCGACGGCCTCGATCGCAGCATCGACGGCGGCATTTCCAAGTTGCGCCGCAAGCTGCATGACGATTCGGGCACGCCACAACGTATCAAGACGGTGCGCGGCAAGGGCTATCAGTTCAGCAAGGAGGCATGGGAGTAACTTGCGAGCCGGGTTGGAAATTGCCTTAGAACAGCCTCGGAATCGCCGACAAAACTCCACATAGACCTGTTTCAAATCGACAGTCGCGGGCGCATTGCGTGGCTAGTATCGCAAGCTTGTTCATTTACGAGCTGCGTCATGTCCCCCCGCGCCTTACCTCTTTCCAGACACGCTGTTTTGATGATCCATGGCCTGGGTGGGACGCGGCACGACTTCGGCTCACTCGATCGCAAGTTCGAGCAGATCGGCTGCGATGTGTATCTGCCGTCGTTGCCAGGGCACGGATCGCGGCCTGATCAATTGAGCGGCGTCAGCCTGCGCGACTATATGCAGCTGCTTAGCCGCACGTATCGCGATCTGATCACGCGCTATGAACGTGTCGACGTGGCTGGCATCTCGATGGGCGCCTTGCTCGCGGTGATGCTGAGCGCCCGCGAGCGCATGACGCATAGCCGCCTGATTCTGCTGTCGCCGCCTCTCTTTCTCGACGGCTGGGGTGGTTCGCGTCTGCGCCCGCTGCGTTATCTGATGTATTGCGTGCCGGGACTGCGTCATCTGATTCGCGTGCCGGAGGGCGAGCCGTTCGGTATCAAGAACGATCGTATCCGCAACCTGATTCGTCGCGCGCTGAAAAAGGGCAGTGGCGTTCACTATCCGTACGTACCGCTTGCAGCGATCGCTCAGGTGGACTGGATGCGTTTTGCGGTCAGACGCGCGCTTCCACGGGTGGCCTGCGAAACGCTGGTGATGCACTCGGAAGAGGACGAAGTGACGAGCATCCGTTCCGCAGAATTCGTCTGCGAACACCTGGGCAGCCGCGACGTCACGCTCGTTCGCCTGACCGACAGCTACCACATGATCACACTCGACAACGAGCGCGATACCGTTGCCGATCGCACGCTTGCCTTCCTGCAGCGTCCCGCTATGCTAACGTGAGTCGCGCGCAGGCCAAACGAAACTGATGGGCTGAACGGCCTCCTGCGGCCGGCGTACCTTCTTTCCTGACGTTCGTGATCATGAATCCTGCCGCACCTAAACTCTCTGCTTTCCGCTATTGCAAATGGCGCTGGCTGAATTTTCGCCGCTCGTGGACGGATACGCGTGCCGACCGCATGCCGAGCTGGTCGCGGCTTTATCTGCGTGCCTACCTTCGTTTGCTGGGCCTTTCGCTGGTGGTGGCTGCGATTCCCTTACTCGGCTTGTCGTTCGAGCTGACCGCTGCGGTTGTATGGCACGGCTTCGTGGCGTTGCCGGGCGGTGTTGTGCCGGTCCTGGTCGTGGTGTTCGGCGTGCCGGCCGTGGTGGCGTATCGCTGGATGCGTCCGGTGTGGGTCGATCTGGTGATGGTCCGCGAGCGCGCGATCGATTTCACCGGCGGTCGTTTCAACACCCGCGCACGCGAGTCCTTTAGCACGATCATCGGCCCGCTGGCGCGCACGCTCAACGCGCTTGCCGAACGGATGGAACGGCTGATCGCCGCGCAGCGCGAGCTGACCAACGGCATCTCGCACGAACTGCGCACGCCGCTCGCACGGGTGCGTTTTGCGCTGGAGGTGTTGCGCGAACCGGCGTCCGCCGCCGAGTACGATAGTGCGCTGGCAAGCATCGATCAGGACGTTACCGAACTGGACGAACTGATCGACATGAGTCTCACCTACGCAAGGCTCGAATACAGCTCGCTACAATCGAATCTTGAGCCAACCGTGCTCGCTATATGGTTCGACAGTCAGGTCAACGACGCGGCCTTGCTCTACACCGATAAGGAAATCGTGCCGCGCGTAGAGATCGATCCGGCGTTGCGCGTGGTGATGGACAAACGCTTGATGTCGTACGCGATGCGCAATCTGCTGCGCAATGCGAGCAAATATGCGCGCGGCCAGATTCTGGTCGGCCTGGCGTTGCGGCACGGCAATGTGGAGATCTTTGTCGAAGACGACGGTGCCGGTGTGCCGGAGAGCGAGCGTGAGCGCATCTTCGACGCCTTTGTGCGGCTCGATCGCCACACCGGCGGTTACGGTCTGGGGCTTGCGATTACGCAACAGGTCTTGCGCGCGCACAAAGGCCGGATTGCGGTGACGGACCCATTGACGCTGCCGGGCGCGCGTTTCGAAATCAGTTGGCCGGCGGGTACGGCGTAAGCTGCCGTCTAACGACTACCTGACGTTCACCCTTCGCTTTCTTCTGGACGCCCCATCAATACGTGTGGCCGAGCTGGAGGTAGAAGTTGTTCCGCCCACTCGGGGCGAATGCCACCCCCAGATAAATCGGTCCAAACGCCGTGGTTGTGCTGGTGAAGAACGTGACGCTGCGTTTTAGCGGTCCGCCGCCGTATTGAATCTCGCCGTCCCACACGTTGCCTGCTTCGAGGCTCATACCGGCGAACAACGCGTGGAATGGCGATGCGGTAAACGTCGTAAGCTCGTTCATGTACGTAACCTGGCCGTAGAGCATCGAGTTGCCGGCCAGTTGATCGGCGGCATACGCGGACAGATGCTGGAAGCCGCCGAGCGTGAAGCCGAACGGATTGACCGGGTTGACGTTCTGGAAGTCTTTGCCGGCCTCGATGCTGGCGTTGAGGCTGTTACGCCCATAGCTCGCGGCCACCAACGCTTTGCCGTAAGCCTCGGTGAATCTGTTCTGCGATTGCGCGAACAGCGAACGTTCGCCGCGCAGTTCCAGGTAATAGCCCTTGCGCGCGAACAGCGGGTCGTCGAGCTGGTCGATCACGAGACGCGCGCGCGCCGTGAACTCGCGGCCATAGATGTCGGGATATTCCAGTTGGAGCGCGCCGTTTTCATCGTAGTACTGCCCGTTGTATTGCGGCGACCCGAAGCCGTGCGCGTATGCAAGACCCACCCGGAAGTCACCGAGGTTCGCGAGCGGTAGACCGAAGTCGAGGCCGGCCCGTTCAGTCTGCTCCTGATACTGGGTGAGCTTGATGTAAGGGTCGTCCTGATAGATGTTCGCGTAGCTGCGCTGAAACTCCACATACGGCGCGACGTAATAGCCAAACGAATCCGAGAGCGGTTGCCGCAGCTCGGCATGCAGCGCGAGCATATCGCTGCCCACCGTGCCGTCGATCAACCCCTCCAGTCCCGACGATGTCAGCCACGGCCGGCGGTACCCCACATGCAGGCGGAAGCCGCCTACGTCCGAAGAACTCGCCGACAGGCCGAGGCCGAACAGCAGGAAGTTAGGTCCCCACGATTTGTCGTTGGCATCGATTACGAGCGTGTGTTCGTCACCGTCGCTAACCAGTTGCTGCGTTACGCTTTCGAAGTCGCCCGCCGTGGTGAGGGCGAGCAGGTCCTGGTTGAGCGCCTTGGGATCATAGACGTCGCCGGCGTGGACGTGCAGCGCTTCGACGATACGCCGCTCGGGCACCGGGCCATGCGACTTGACGACGATGCGCGTGATCCGCACCGGCTTCACGACAGGCGTCATATGCGCGGCACGCCACGCGGCGTAATCTTGCGGCGACAGCGCGAGATGCTGCAGCTTCGGCAACGCGGCGCGAGCCGCGGCTTCGCCGGCTGCGATCGCCTGCGGGGCGTTGGCGAAGTCAGTGAAGCTGAGCGATCCGAGGGACGGCGTGATCAGCACGTCATCTGCATCGAGCTGTTTGCGTTGTTGCGCGACGTTCTGATGAATCAGGATGCCTATCATCTGCTGCATGACGTCGGCGGGCGAGGCGAGCGCGTCGAGCGGACGCAGCGGCGAGCCGATATCGACTGCGATCACCACTTGCGCGCCCATGTCGCGCGCGGTTTCGATCGGCAGGTTGCTGACGATGCCACCGTCCACCAGCGTGCGGCCGTCCACCACCGTCGGCGCGAACAGGCCCGGCAGCGCAATGCTGGCGCGGATGGCTAGCGGCAACGAGCCCTTCTCGAGTACGACCTTCTCACCGGTTTGCAGATCCGTAGCGATGGCGCGGAACGGAATCGGCAAATGGTTGAACGAGATATTGGCGGATACCGCCGAGGTCCAGTCCTGCAGCAAGGCCTGCAAACGGTTGCCTTGCACGAGGCCTGGCGCCAGCCTGAAACCGTTAGCGTTAAAGCCTAAAGCGGGGCTGCCCGCGTAGAGCTCCTCGTCCTCACGTTGCGACTGGGGGAGATCGGCGCGCTCGACCACATCGAAAGCGATGTCGGCCAGGTTCACCTGGCCGAGGCGGTTTTGCATTTCCTGCGCGGTCATCCCGCTCGCGTACAGGCCGCCAACCACCGAACCCATGCTGGTGGCGGCGATACAGTCGACCGGAATGCGATTTTCTTCGAGTACCTTTAGCACCCCCAGGTGGGCATAGCCGCGCGCGCCGCCGCCGGACAGCACCAGGCCGACAGCAGGACGGCCGGCCGGGCCGCCGTCAGGCGTGCAGGCGGCGTCCGCTGCGCGGGCGGATTTCACGAAGGAGGTAAGGGCGAGCGCCAGCAACGTGGCGGCGCAAAGCAGACGGGTGGGGGCATGGCAGAGCCTTGTGTATGCCTTCGTTAGTGGTTTTTTTGGGCTCGCCAAGACTGGGATCATGCGCTTCACAACTATAGGAAAAACCGAGAGATTACATGGTTTTACAGTTGATTACTGAGGTTCCTGTGTGGGCGGCGCGCCGGGCACGGATTTTTGGTCCTTTTCGCCGTCGAAGCGGTTAAGCCAGACGGTACCGATTCCCCCCGGTCAATGCCTGCTGTACGTCCGGTTTGCCTGGATATCGGGAAGCGAAGAGAAATAGTTTGTTATGCGAATCAGTATTTAAAGCTCAAAATTTGTTTGACATTGTTTTAACGATTGTTGTCTTGCAATGCATTTTTACATTGGTCATTATTCTGACCATACTAACGCTGTTGACGTTTTAGCCTGCCCGGTCTCTCCGCGGCTCGCGCGGCGAAAAGTTGTCGGTACGGTCCGTTTAGGTAGGAATACAGATTAAATAGAACGATCGTACGATGAGGCGTGTAGCATGGAAACAACTCGGGGATGGTGAAATATGGAAAGGCTCGATGACCTCCTCCTGTTTGCAGAGGTGGTTCAGAAAGCAGGGTTCGCGGCCGCTGCGCGCAGTCTCGGGATGCAGCGTTCCAAGGTGAGCCGCCGCGTGGCAGAGTTGGAGCAACGCATGGGTGTGCGCCTGCTCCAGCGCAACACGCGCTGCATATCTCTGACCACGGTCGGTGAGCAGATCTATGCACACGCACGCAAGCTCGCCGATGAGGCGCGGGCCGCCTTTAGCGTTGCAGCGGAGATGAATGGAGAACCGCGCGGCGTGCTGCGCATCACTGCCCCGGCGACGTTTTCGGCCGCGGCCTTGATGCCGGTGATTGCCGAATTTTGCCGTCTGTACCCACAAGTCGATTTCCTGATCGACACCCGCAACTGGGTGCCCGATCTTATCGCGGAAGGTTTCGACCTGGGGTTTTGTGCACAGACTGGGCCGCTTGCGGACTCGAGCCTGGTGGCCCGGACCATTGGCGACGTCCCCATGATCATGGCCATCAGTCCGGCCCTGCTGGAGCAGTGCGGGCAACTATCGCATCCCGACCAGTTAGCCGGATTCAGATTGTTCGCGCGCGCGGCACAGGCCGGCGTAAAGACGCTTCGGTTCCTTCATCCGGAGCATGGTAGGCACGTCGTTGAGTACACACCGCACTTGATGACGGGAAGCGTTGCGGTCTTGCAGGCCGGGGTCATCGCAGGGATTGGGGCGGCCTGTATGCCGCGCCACTTATGTGAAGATGCGCTGCGCGCGAACCGGTTGGTCGACGCGTTCAAGGTTCAGGCAGGGTGGCAACCGGAACCCACAACGATGTATGCAATGCTGCCTGCGCGTCGGGGTGCGACCGTATCGACTCGCCTGTTTCTGGAGTTTGCCCTTCCCAAACTCGCACTGGCCATGCGCAACGAGCTGGATTCCGTGACCCGTGTCGTGGCGTAGCCGGGCGCTCTGATCCACCACCGCGCTACCTGTCGTGCTGCACCCCTCAGACAGCTACAATGCCCTCAGAAACCAGTTATCCGCTTGCCATGCCGCAGCAAAACGGGTCTGGCCGACTCTCCGGGAATAAAAACGACGTACCGGCAGTCTGCTAGTTATCGGTTACGGATAGGGGTTACCGCAGGGATTTCACAATGGCCGATCCAATCATCGCCAAGCGGTTCGAGGCGCTGCTATTGCCTCATATGAATTCGGCCTTCAATGTTGCGCGTTGGCTGACCCGTAACGATCAGGACGCCCAGGACGTGGTCCAGGAGGCGTATCTGCGGGCGTTCCGCTATTTCGGCGGATTCCGCGGCGAGGACGCGCGCGCCTGGTTATTGAGCATCGTGCGTAATACCTTCTACACGTGGCACCAGCAGAACCGGGATCACGCAGCGGACACCACGGAATTCGAGGAAGAGATGCACAGCCTCGAAGAAATCGGCGCGGCCGGGCAGGACGACAGTCCCGAAGCGGCGCTGATTCGCAGCCAGAGCCAGAAGCGGGTGCACAAGGCGCTGCGCAGCTTGCGTCTGGAATTCCGGGAGGTGGTAGTGCTGCGGGAGCTTGAAGACTTGTCATACAAGGAAATCGCCGCCATCGTGGGCATCCCGATGGGAACCGTGATGTCTCGCCTCGGGCGCGGCCGACAGCAGCTTGCGGCGCTGCTCGCACCGACAGATCAGGAGGCGTGATGGATCACGAACAGGCGTTTGAATTACTGCCGGGCTATATCGACGAGGAACTGAGTTTGTCCGAGGCGCTCGAGTTTGAGCGTCATCTGGCCGGGTGCGAGTTGTGCACGCAGGCCTATGAGCAACAACGTCAGGTCAGCGCGCGGCTACGGGAAGCGGATATGCGCGTGGACGCACCACCCGAACTGGTGAGGCGCATCCGGGCTGCGCTGCCGGTGCGCCGCTCCCTGTGGCAACGACTGGGCGAACGCTTCGGCGGACTTACTGTATTCGGGGGTGCATTCGGCGGTGCTGGAAGCGGCAATGGCGGTGCCAAGGCGCTCGGCTGGGCGCCCCTCGGCGCGATGGTGGTGAGCCTGGTTGCATTGACGTGGAGCGCCGGGCTGTACCTCACCACGCCGTCCGGCGATACGCGTCTGACCGAAGAACTGGTAGACAGCCATGTCCGGTCGCTGCAGTTCGATCATCTTTACGATGTGATCTCGACGGATCGACACACCGTCAAACCGTGGTTCGACGGCAAGATCGACTTCGCGCCGCCGGTGGTGGACCTCGCGCAGCAGGGGTATCCGTTGGTGGGCGGCAGGCTCGATTATCTGAACGGACGCTCGGTCGCCGTGATGGTCTATCGCTACAAGCTGCACCCGATCAATCTGTATGTCTGGCCAGGCAACGATGCGGGCGCGACACCGCATATCTACGAGCGGCAGGGCTATCACCTCGCGCACTGGAGTGCCGCGGGGATGAACTACTGGGCCGTTACCGATGCGGGCGACGCCGAACTCGACGGTTTCATTACCGGTCTGCGCGCACATTCCGCTTCTTAGCCAGGCCGCTAAAAAATAGTGGCGAGTCGTGGAATAAGCCGCACCCCGCTGCAGTCTCCTCATTGAATCCAGTCAGGACGACCGTCGGATGATCCGGCGGTCCGTCTCCTGAACTTTAATCGTGAGGTGACCATGTCGTTAGATCTTCCATCCGATCCGTCGCGCCGTGGCGCGTTGAAGTGCCTGGCCTTCGGGGGCGTGGGTACGCTGTTTGTACTCGCTGGCGGTATCCTGACGCCCATTGAGCTCGCGCTTGCCGCCAGCGCAGAGGATTCCTCATCGGTTTCGGGCGTACCGCTGTTCCTGCAGATCAGCGACACGCATATCGGCTTCAACAAGGAAGCCAATCCAGACGTAGCCGGCACGCTCAAGCAGACCATCGAGTTCGTCAACGCCATGCCGGTCAAGCCGGCGCTGACGATTCACACGGGCGACATTACGCATCTTTCCAAACCCGAGCAGTTCGACCTCGCGGCGCAGTTGATGTCAGGTCTGAATATCACCGAGCTGCATACAGTGCCCGGCGAGCATGACGTGACGGATGGACCGGGCACCGAATACTTCAAGCGCTTTGGCCAGGCCTCTGACAACAAAGGCTATTACAGCTTTGACCATAACGGCGTGCATTTCATCGCTCTAGTCAACGTGATGCACTTCAAGCCGAACGGTCTGGGAGGACTGGGCGACGACCAGCTTGCCTGGCTCGAAAACGACCTGAAGGGGCGTTCTTCCAGTACGCCGATCGTCGTGTTCGCGCATATGCCGCTGTGGACGATCTATGAGCCGTGGGGCTGGGGAACTGGCGATGCCGGTCAGGCCATGAGCTATCTGAAACGATTCGGCTCGGTCACCGTGCTGAATGGTCATATCCACCAGATCGTGTCGAAGGTGGAGGGGAACATCACCTTCCATACCGCGCGCTCGACAGCCTACCCGCAACCTGCCGCAGGCGAGGGGCCTGGACCCATGCCTTTGACCGTGGCGAGTGATCAGCTTCCGCGCATGCTGGGCGTGACGAGCGTCAAGATCACGCGTCATCCGCTCAAGGCGAGCCTGGACGACGTCACGCTTGTCTAAACCAATCGATCAACAATGATATTGAGGACGAAATAATGATAAGGAATACTATTCAAGTGTCGCTTGCTGTTTTGCTCGGAGCGATACTGCTGCTGACGGTATCCGCCGGATTTTCTGCCACTCAAGCAGAGGAGTCGAACGCCGTGGTAATCAAGAACTTCATGTTCTCGCCAATGGCGCTCACCATCAAGACCGGCGCGACGGTGACCTGGAAAAATCTCGACGGCGAACCGCACACCGTGGTCAACGATGCCGGGTTGTTTCGCTCCGCCGCGCTCGATCAGAACGATACCTATCAGTTCAAGTTCGACAAACCCGGGGTGTATCAGATCTTTTGCGGCATCCACCCCAATATGAAGGCAACCATTACTGTTCAGTAATCGCGGGCGGCCAGTTCGTATTGTTCGCCGTGATTGCCGCGCCCTGGCGGCATCGGCCCCCGGACTTCGAAAAGTCATCAAATCCCTTGACACCGTGAATTTGATTTCTTAAATTCGCTACCACTGAGCCGTCATGTTGTCCGGCGGCTCCACGGCAACGTTGCCGTGCTACACATGAAAGGCTATGCAGCCCCCGAACTTGCGTCCAACGCTGGTTCGGGGGCTTTTTGCTTTGGGAGATCGATTAGTGATACCGCAGCAGACCCCCGCAGAACGTGGCTTCGACGGCTTCGTCATTGCATGCATTCAGATGGAGCCGCGTGTCGGCGCCAAGCGCGATAACGTGGCGCGTTCGATTCGTCATATCGAATCCGCAGCAAAGAACGGCGCATCGCTGGTGGTGTTGCCCGAACTGGCGAATAGCGGTTATGTCTTCGCCGATCGGGACGAGGCGTTCTCGCTGGCGGAGGAGTTGCCGAACGGCGAGACCACCCAGATCTTTACGGAAGCGGCGCAACGACTCGGCATTCATATCGTCGCCGGAATCGCCGAGCGGGCAGGCGAGCGTCTGTACAACTCGGCCATCTTCACCGGGCCGTCCGGGCCGATCGGCGTCTATCGAAAACTGCATCTCTGGGGCGACGAAAAGCGCTTTTTCGAACCGGGCGACCTCGGCGTTCCCGTCTTCGATACCCCGTTGGGGAGAATCGCGATTGCGATCTGCTACGACGGTTGGTTTCCCGAGACATACCGGCTTGCTGCCACACAAGGCGCGGACCTCGTCTGTGTCCCGACGAACTGGGTGCCGATGCCTGCACAGCCAGACGACCGTCCTGCCATGGCGACGACGCTCGCCATGGCGGCGGCGCACAGCAACGGTCTCGCGATTGCCTGCGCAAACCGGATTGGGATCGAAC
>Ga0302315_10003378_pt1 | contig 14413 bp, 13 predicted proteins | sample III_Palsa_N3_1_FD_200532 | JGI IMG/M metagenome (GOLD analysis project Ga0302315, IMG submission 200532) | Peat permafrost microbial communities from Stordalen Mire near Abisko, Sweden - III_Palsa_N3_1 | ecosystem: Environmental > Terrestrial > Soil > Palsa > Peat permafrost | place: Sweden... | reverse complement strand
ATTTGCCACGTTCTGTCCTAAGTGTTTGAGCAATGCCATGAGCTCGTGCGATGGTTCGGCCGCGTCTGGCTTTCGTTCGAATGACCGTAGTACGCCGTCGTAGTCGAGCAACAACAAGCGACGCTTAGCCTTATGGTAGGCGTCTATGACTTTTTGTCTGTGAATATCGTCTAACGTGTAGGTACGAGACGCTGCAGAGGTTGGCGCCTGTTGTAGTTCTTCCATGAAGGAGTCGGCCCAGCGTTGTACGGTGAAATGTCGCAGGTGTCGACGCATCGTATCGGCACGCCGACGCAAGTCACCTCTGGGTAGTGTTAAAGCACGGCGCAATCCGCCGACGAGAGACTTGGGCCTGGTAGGATCAACCTGAATAGCTTCCTTGAGTTCCTCAGCGGCGCCAGCCGTCTCACTTAACACCAATATGCCTCTGTGGCCCTGCTGACTGGCTATGTATTCTTTGGCAACCAGATTCATGCCGTCGCGAATAGGAGCTACGAATGCTATGTCAGCTCGCTGATACATTGCTGTCAGTTGTTCGAACGGTACGGTTTGGTATAGATAGTCGATGGGCTGCCAGTAGCGGGTGGCGAATCGGTCATTGATACGCCCCACGGTACGTTCAATGCGCTGTTTGAGCTCCTGATACTCAGGCACCTCCTCGCGTGAAGGTATGACCAGCATAAGCATGGTGATGGCTTCGTGCAGGTGAGGGTCACTACTCAGCAGCTGCTCGTATGCCTCAAGTCGCTCTAGTAGCCCTTTGGCCGGATCGAGTCGATCGACAGTGAGGATAAGCTTTTGTCCACGGTATGTACGTTCTAAGCTACGATGTTCGACCTGAACACGGCGCAAGCGGGCCGCATGTGCGAATTTCAAATAATCGATGCCCATCGGAAAATCAGTAACGCGTACGGTGTGGGTCGGGAGTATCGCTTGGTCACCAGCAACATCTCCAAGTTCCAGCTGTCTGCAGCTTTGCAAGAAATGCTTAGCATAGCCATCGGTATGGAGTCCGACCAAATCAGCGCCTAGCGTGCCTGCGAGTAGATTGGCTGCGTGTGGCAGACCGGTGAACGTATTGGCTTCGGGGAATGGTATATGCAAGAAGAAGCCGATGCGGTCATTTGGACGTTCAACCCGTAAATACTGGGGTGTCAGGAGTAATTGGTAGTCGTGGACCCAGAGTGTGCTACCGGGTTTGCTCAGGCCTAATGCGACATCGGCGAAGGTATGGTTGACCGCTTGGTATGTTTGCCAGTTCTTTTCGCTGTCACCGCTGTGCGCGGGCAAATCGTGGAATAGTGGCCAGAGCACGCCGTTGCTGTAACCATTGTAGAACTCGTTGATTTGCTTCCGGCTGAGGAATACCGGGTAACAGTGATATTCTCTTAGTTTGTCGGCTATTTGGAGCCGGTCTGCCTCGGTAAGTGCATTACTAGGTAATCCTGGCCAGCCGATCCACTTTGTGCCGCGTCGCTTGGTGTAGCTACTGAGACCAGTAGCAAGGCCACCGGCGCTTGGATAGACCTCGATGTCGTTACCCGATTTTCGGACGCTGACCGGTAGGCGATTTGAAATGATGATGAGCTCCGCCATGGCAGCCACACTGTAGCACTCCGAAGCATTTGTCGAAGCGAGCTGGCTTACAGTTCGGTATACTACTACAGTGATTACGACGCTTACCGGGCAAAATGAGGTATTACGACAAGATGCGCTTAAGCGTATGGTCGATGGTTTCGTAACGGAATACACCGACATAAGCCTAGAACGGCTGGATGGCGAAGAGGTCGACTACGCACGTATGCACGAGGCGGTGCAGAGTCTGCCATTTTTAGCGGCTCGCAAGCTAGTTGTCCTGCGTGCCCCGGGTGCTAATAAGGAATTCGCAGAGCACCTTGAGCAGTTCGCTAGCGACGTGGCTGAGACGAACGATGTGGTACTAGTTGAGCCGAAGCTCGATAAGCGCCTTGCTTACTATAAGCAGCTCAAGAAGCTGACCGATTTTCGAGAGTTTGCCGTACTGGACAGCAACGGGCTAGCCCGCTACCTGTCCGACTACGCAAAGGGTCAGGGGGGCAGTTTAAACGCAGGCGATGCCCGGATACTTATCGACAGGGTCGGTACGAACCAGTTGCTACTGCAACATGAGGTCGACAAGCTGATCGCGTACGCCCCGCACATTACGCGGGTAAGTATCGAGCTGCTCACCGACCGTACACCGCAAAGCAGCATATTCGAGCTGCTTGATGCTGCCTTTTCCGGCAATTCCCAGCAGGCCATGAAGCTTTACAACGAGCAGCGCGAGATGCGTGTCGAGCCGCAACAGATTATCGCTATGCTGGTATGGCAGCTGCATATCCTGGCTATTGCTAAAGCCGCCGGCAGGCGCAGCGCAGATGTTATCGCCAAAGACGCACGTTTGAATCCGTTTACAGTGCATAAAAGCCTGGACCTTGCTCGGCGTATTAGTCCAGCGCAGATCAAAAAACTAGTGAGTGAGCTGCGATCTTTTGATGTGCGGCTTAAGAGCGAAAGTATCAATGCTGACGAAGTCGTGCGCTACTATCTTCTCGGCCTATCTAACAGGGGTGGTAGGGGTGTGAATCATTGACATGAGTGATAATTTATGCTAATGTTTACACGAACATAACTATGTAAATAGGTTCAACATTTATCATGATCGATCACATGGAACAACATTATCAGCCAGCATCGGCACCCGAGCTTGACCCTCATGCTCTTGCTATGGCAGCCTTAGAAGGACAACTCGCACATACGGGTCTATATAGGGCTATGTTCGCAGTAGAACCACAGGCCGGCAGTGGTCCAGTATCACCTTTAACTTATGAAGATTTTATGTACCCTAGTTCTTCGACTGATTTGGCTGCAAGACAGAGATTCGCAGACGAGCAGTTTGCTGACGCTGTTCAATTTGGCTTACTTCCTGCAGAGGTAAGGGCAAAGTTAGTAGGTACGCTACTAGAGTCAAGAGTCCTAACTCAAGCTGAAATTTTGGCGCATGAAGCAGAAGTTGAACGTACACAGGTAGAGGTCCGTAGACAGCTAGCTCGTGCAGCTGCTGCAGCAGGAGATATAACATTCGGCGAGATGATGCAATTGAGCACTGTAGACAATATGCGCAATGCCAGAGTGATAGCAGGTTCCAACGCTGACGGCAGTGGCACTGGAAGTGCTTTACCGCGACGAACCCCTGTAGGACGTGTAGGAAGCCGAGTGTCCGCTGGCAGTGCTTCACCTAGCGCTCCCGCTCGCGTGGCAGCGCAGGCGCCACCTACAGTCTCGCCTGATACTAGACCACCAGTTGCCACTGTAACAGCTCGCGCGCCGAGACATGCAATAGGCACTGTGCCTCGACAATCTAGTCGTCCGTCTACTCCTAGAAGCTAAGAAAGCAAGCTCTAACCACAGGCATCTCCACGCATCTGGAGCGGTAGAGGTGTATATTCGTATCCACAGAACAATATTGACATATTAGCTCCATTGTGCTAATGTTTATTCAGCATGACACTAACACACACCCCCAACACACTGTCACAGACGCAACCATACGACACCCCTCCAGAGGATGAAGCGTTATTTGCCGAACAGGAGGCGGGGTTTCTTATGGACGCTCTAGCGATGGGTGATCTTCCCGGTGCAGTGTATGTGGCCAACAAATTAATAGGCATCCCAGAGGAGCTTGGCGATGGCCTTAGTCACACATATTCTCTGATTGAAAGGGAAGCTAAGTCGTTTGTCCGAAAGCATATCAGCGTCGTAACCGAGCGCGATAGATCTGGCCTTTTCGGCAGGCCTACACGCGATAATCCCAAGCCTGACCCAGTTGCGGTCTGGGAAACTGCTACCGATAAAACTAGTCCGGAAGCTGTGGAAGCTATGCGGAAGGTTATGTTATATGCCGGGCGATACGTCTGGGGTTGGACAAATGGACCCATAGTGCTAGGATCAGATCTCAAGGTACGCACTGTTGACTATCGTGGTTCCAGTGATAGGCGAGAAGGGATATTAAGACGGTATATAGCGACACTTGGTTATGAGAGAGGACCGGTCAGTGGAAGCCCGATTCTAGCATGGTGCGATACGCATCCCGGAGTAGGTGATCAGCTTCGTGACATGCTAGCGCCACCGGAGAGCTCCAAAGCGTACCTCAAGGGGGAGAACCCGTATCCAGATCTAGCTGAGAGTAGTGTCTCGATGCCTCGTGATACGGCTGCCGCGTTTCTGGCTCTGGGCGGTTTAGGGCACCAAGCTTTAGATAATAGGCTGCACAGTAAATTGAAAACCGGCTCTGATAAACAGAACCGGTAAACTATGTCTTATTTAAGCTCTGAGTGCTAGGCTTTTTTCTTAGCAGTAGGCTTCTTCGCAGGAGCTTTTTTGACTACTGGCTTCTTGGCGACCGTTTTCTTCGGAGCCGCTTTCTTAGCTACTGCTGGCTTCGCGCCTGCAGCCTTAGCCTTGACGGCTAGTTGCTTTTTGACACGTGCAGCTTTGTTCTTGTGAATAACACCCTTTTTGGCGGCTTTGTCGACAGTGCTCTGGGCTGCACTGTGGTTTTTACTATCAGTCTTCTTTACGAACGCTTTGATAGCAGTTTTCAGGCTGCGCTTGGTCTTGCTGTTGCGTACGGCGGCCTTATTAGCAACCTTGACGCGCTTTTTGGCTGATTTGATGATGGGCATATTGTTTTTCTTCCTTCGAGTTATTAGTACCTTCAATGCTAATACTAACAGGGGCAATATGGATTGTCAAAGGACTAGGGCAAACATAAGTGGAAATCTCTCGACAATGCTTGTGGATATGTGGTACTATGCGCCTAAAGTATAACCGTAAACACGAACATAAAAATGGATCAACAACAGCAGCAACTTATCGAGCGCATCAAGCAAGCGCAAAATATCCTAGTTACGGTCAGCATAAACCCTAGTGTTGACCAATTAGCGGCTGCTATTGGTCTAACTGTGGCGCTTAATAAACTAGACAAGCACGGTACCGCAGTATTCAGCGGCCAGATACCGAGTACTATTGAGTTCCTGAAGCCCGAAAATACGCTCGAGAAAACCACTGATTCATTACGTGACTTCATTATCGCACTCGACAAGAGCAAGGCTGACAAACTGCGCTACAAGGTTGAGGACCAGGTAGTTCGTATTTTTATTACACCGTACCGCACCTCACTCAGTCAGGCTGATCTTGACTTCAGCCAGGGAGACTTCAATGTTGATGTAGTGATTGCCTTAGGCGTCGTTCAACAGCAGGACATTGATGCTGCTATAACTGCTCACGGTCGCATCCTGCATGACGCCACAGTGGCCAGTATTGGTATAACAGGTAAGACTGATCTAGGGACTATTAACTGGGCTGATACGAGCGCTAGTTCGCTTTCGGAAATGATGTTGAGCTTGGTAGACGGCCTTGATAAAAAACTCCTAGATAGTCAGATTGCTACCGCGCTACTTACAGGGATTGTGGCTAGTACGGATCGCTTCCGTAATGAAAAAACCACCCCGAAGGCCATGAGCGCCAGCGCTGAGTTAATGGCCGCAGGCGCCAACCAGCAGCTTATCGCTAGCGAGCTTGAGACTCCGCCGCCAGCACCCGAGCCTGAACCTGAACCCGAACCGTCTCCCGCAGAAAAGCCAAATGCGGCGCCAAAAGATTCGACTCCGCCAAAGAAATCAGAGCCTGGTGAGCTGGACATTGACCACGATCCGGATGAACGGATCCAAGGCAATCATGACGACACTGACGACAACAACGACGACGAAGACGATTTGGGTCAGGATGAGTACCGGGCCCCCGCACCCGAACCAGACCTCGGTGTCGAAAAGCCCTCTATACCGGAACCGCAGCGACCTCAAATACGTGTAGACGAAGACGGTATGCTGAGCGGTATACCACAGCCACCAATCCCAACTATTTCGCAAGTACATGGCGTAGAAGCTGATGGTGCCGCCGGTGAACCGGGAAGTCCCGAAGTGCGCCATGAGCGTATGACCGCACCTCCTAGCCTAGGGGATATTAATCTTACGGCGAACACTCAGCCTGAAGGTTTTGAGCCGACCACCGAAGAACTAACGCTACCCGCTGTTAGCGCGCCGCTACTCAGCCACAATGAAACAGTGCTGCCACCTGGTCCAACGCCACCTGTGAAACCTGACGATAGTCCGTTTATACCGCAGGCGCCGCTCCAGCCCGCGCCCTTTAGTTGGCAGCCCCCGGTAACTGCGCCAGCTCCGGTAGCCCCGCTTTCTGATCCAATGGCTGCGTATTCTATCACCCCGCCGACTCCGGCTCCGACCCCGATGCTCGATCCAACCATGCCATCGCCTCCGGCTCCGACTCCGACATTTGTACCGCCGACTCCTCCGCCTGTATCTCCCGCATCTGCAAGCTTGATCCCCGGCGAAACGCTAGAGGAGATAGAAGAAGCAGTACATAGCTCACATCTGCAGCACACTACCACTAGCAGTGCCGACGAAAGTCTAGAGGATGCTCGCAACGCCGTGCAGGCTGCATTTAATGGTTCGAATGCACCAAGCGCCCCACCGCAGCCCATAGCTGCCCTGAACGCGCAACCGCTTGGCCCTGAATTACACCCACCTATGCCGAATACTGGTTTCAGTGAACCGACTCCCGGCAACACGCCAGCTGACGCTACACTTGATATGCCATTGCCATCAAATCCGTTTGGTCCTGGCCAGCCGCCAGTCCCACCAACAAGCGCCTTTCCTGGCATACCTCCGCAACAGGATATGAACTCTGGTGGGGTACCCCCAGTTCCGCCTCCGTTTGTTCCTCCACTGCCATAGTGTGGTAGCCTAAGAGACATGCATGGTGCCTTGTTGGTTAATAAACCTCGTGAATGGACCAGTTTTGATGTGGTAAATTTTGTGCGCAGGCAGGTTGCTAACACCGAAGGTAAGAAGCCGAAGAACACAAAAGTGGGGCATACGGGCACGCTCGATCCGTTGGCGACAGGCCTACTCATACTCCTGGTAGGCAAGGAATATACCCGTCGCGCAACTGAGCTAACTAAGCTCGACAAGACGTACGAGGTCACTATGAAGTTGGGTGAGGTGAGCACGACAGGGGATGAAGAGGGTGAGAAGACAGTCTCTTCAGACAAACAACCGCTTCAGATTGAGATTGAGACCGCCTTGCAGCAGTTTACCGGAGATATTATGCAGACACCGCCAGCCTTTAGCGCTATGAAGGTGAACGGCCAGCGAGCGTATAAACTGGCACGCGAAGGCAAGACAGTGGAACTTGAACCTCGTCCAGTAACGATCTATGGCAACAGGCTGACTTCTTACGATTATCCTTATGTAAATTTTGTCAGTGATGTCGGCAGTGGTACCTATATTCGTAGTTTGGTTGAAGACCTCGGTACGACACTTGGCACTGGCGCTTATATGTCTGACTTACGTCGTACTCGCGTGGGTAGCTTCGATATCGCTGACGCATATCAGGTAGACGATCCTGAGCTGTTACAACATCTGCAGATCTTGTCATAGTCATAATATTGACATATAACAAAACTTATAATAAAATCGCGTGTTGTTAAGTTGACTGGAATAGCAATGGCCCGCGACATCGACACACATGTTTATATTTCCCCTGAGGCTTTTTATGATTACCCAGCCTTTACTGTGGCTCATGCAGACGTTTACAGCCCGGCTACTGCTCATGATCAAGCGAAACGTGAAGCCGCTTTAGTAGACCTTCTGACCGGCACACTTATGGGAGATGGTACCCAGACACTGGAAGACCGAGTTCTTACTGAAGCCAGCGTAGCAGCACCTGGTGTGGATGCGCATCGGCTTGCGATCGCGCGTGGAACATCTCGGCTTGTGTTCGAAGTAGTTCTCGATGGAGATGATAGCAGTGTACACGGTGTTTATATGCATAAAGAGCTACCGCTGGACCAAAGGCGGACTAGGAGTGCTATGGCCGCAGCTGCTCAAATTGGCTATGGGCCAACACAAAATAGTGTTTCAGGTGGGACCAACTCGGGCAATACACTGCTTCGTTACGGTAAGGTTGCTTAGTTCTAGCACAAGAACAGCTCTTTATTACAGGTGTTTCCCGGCACTGTACACAAATATGTTTCACCTATTGCCCTAGGGGTGGCAGAGTGATATAATGGCTTCTAACGCCATCACACAAATCTCTTAAAAGTTAAGGAAGTGAATGATCTCTACAGAGAAGAAGACGAAGGTTATTACAGAGTTACAGGCTAGCAAGACTGACACAGGTAGTGCTGCCGTACAAGTTGGTATTTTTACCGAACGGATTAAGGAGCTCACCGGGCACCTGCAGCAGAATAAGAAGGACTTCATGGCTCGCCGCGGGCTACTACAGCTCGTTGGTAAGCGTAAGCGCCTATTGCAGTACATTGCAGCTCAGGACGGCCAGGCATACCTGGACCTCATTAAGAAACTAGGCATCCGCCGCTAATTTGTGCGTAAACCAGGTGTCTCGAAAGTCGAGGCACCGAGCTTGTGCACATTAATAGTTCTCGCACACGTGGGTAGGGACCAGATATATTGCTCGCCTCGTTTTAGCACAAGATCAGAGCTATATATTTGTACCCCACTCAAGTGACCAGAACAGAAGGATTTGGTACTACATGAGCCAAAGTAGTAATAATGCGACTATCAACCCATATGGCAAAGATGCCATCAGTGTTGAAACAGAGTTCTGTGGTCGCCCGTTAACTCTCGAGGTCAACCGCGTAGGTTTCCGTACCACGGCTAGTGTTCTAGTACGCTACGGAGAGACGGTGGTACTTGGTACGGCCATGCTCGGCGGAGCGATTTCCCACATGGACTATTTTCCACTCAGCATCGACTACGAAGAGAAGTTCTACGCTGCTGGCAAGATTAGCGGTTCACGTTTTATTAAGCGCGAGGGCAGGCCTTCTGACGAAGCTATTCTTATCGGTCGTCTGATCGATCGCCCGATTCGCCCGTTGTGGCCGAAGGGATACCGTAATGAAGTGCAAGGTGTAGCCAGTGTACTCAGTATGGATCCGAGCTTCCGTCCTGACATGATTGCAATGATCGCTATGAGCGCCGCTTTTATGCTTACCGGTGCTCCGTTTGACGGTCCAGTGGCCGGTGTGCGTGTTGGTATCGACGAAAACGGCAAGTACAAGGCGTTTATGAGCGCTGCAGAGCTTGCGGCTGGCAAACTAGATTTGGTTGTAGCCGGTACACACGACGCCATTATGATGGTTGAAGCAGGCGCCCGTGAAGCTACCGAAGATGAAGTAGTCAGTGCGTTAGAGTTTGCCCAGGCAGCTATTCAGCCAGCTATTGCACTACAGAAGCACCTGGTTGAAAAGGTCGGCGTGACAGCACAGGAGTACGAGCTAGCCTTGCCTGACGAAAAATTCCAGAAGGAAGTTGACGTCTGGGTTGAAGGTAAACTCGGTGAAGACCTAAGGGCTCCATACCCGGAGCGTAATGAGGTGATTGCCACGTTACGCAAGCAGATGCACGACGAATTCGCTGAAAAGGTTGGCGAGGAATATGCCGATGTGAAAGGTGAGTACGACGATGCATTACAGCTGGCTATCCACCGGGACGTGCGTAAAGGCATTGTAAAGGACGGTATCCGCCCGGACGGCCGTCGTTTGGATGAAATTCGTCCGCTTAGCACTGAGGTAGGCATTTTGCCACGCGCTCACGGCTCCAGCCTATTTACGCGTGGCATGACGCAGGGTATGAACATCGTGACGGTGGCACCACTGAGTTATTCACAGATCGTGGACAGCATGGAGATAACTGACGGTGAACGTCGCTACATGCACCACTACAATGCCCCTGGCTACACCGTAGGTGAGGTTCGCCGGCTTGGTAGCCCGGGTCGCCGTGAAATCGGTCACGGATACTTAGCGGAGCGTGCACTTACTGCTGTATTGCCAAGCGAAGCTGAATTCCCGTACGCTATTCGTTCTGTGACTGAAATCATGAGCCAGAACGGCAGTACCAGCATGGCTGCTACCTGCAGTAGCTGCTTGGCATTGATGGACGCCGGAGTACCACTAAAGGCGCCAGTATCCGGTATTGCGATGGGTCTCATGGTCGACGGCAAAAAGACGTATGTACTAAGTGATATCGCCGATGCTGAAGACTTTGCCGGTGATATGGACTTTAAGGTTGCAGGTACGAGCAAGGGTATTACCGCACTACAGATGGACATGAAGGTCCATGGATTACCAGTGGAAACGCTGAAAGCGGCACTACTACAAGGTAAAGAGGGACGGGCATTTATTCTTGAGCACATGCTAAAGACCTTGGCTGAGCCTCGCAAAGAGATGAGCCCCTACGCGCCACGTGTGGAGAGCATCATCATTAACCCGGACAAGATCCGCGAGGTTATTGGCAAGGGTGGCGAGACTATCCAAAAGATAACTGCCGAGACTGGTACAGAGATCGATATTAAAGACGATGGCACGGTGATGATTTCTAGCCCTGACAAGTCGCACATCGATGCGGCTATCCAGTGGATCAAGGGTTTGACGGAAGATCCAGAAGTCGGCAAAATCTACGAAGATGTACCAGTGGTGAGTGTGCTCGACTTTGGTGTATTCGTGCAGATTATGCCTGGTAAGGACGGTCTGGTACACGTAAGTGAAATCTCCGAAGAGCGTACCGAAAAGCCGAGTGACAAGCTGAAGGAAGGCGATAAAGTAACCGTGAAGCTAGTTGCTATCGACGACCGCGGTCGTTTGCAGCTTTCCATGAAAGCTGCAGCGCGTGAGTTAGAGGGTAAAAAGAAGTAGATATATGAATCTGCGAGCTATCGATAAGTTCCACAAAACAAGATTGGGCTATCTGTTTTTTGGGCTTGTCGAGCTCGGCCTAAGCTTCGTATTCATAAATCTTGCAATTTCGAGCGGTGACTGGTGGGAGTGGTTACTGACGCTTATCTGTCTGTTTGGGGCGCTGCAGAACTTCGGCCGTAGCATATTGCAAAGGACGCACAAATGATAATGGATTATGTGTTTGCGGGATTGATCTGTCTGCTCGTCATACTAGCGATGATACAGCAGTTTTCTAGTTGGGATTATGGCCTATGGCGTCGGACTCCTAAAGTAAGGAAGAAACAAGATGCTGATCTAGCGGAGATAATGAGCTACGCAGCTCAGCAAAAAATGAAAGGACCACGGCAGTGAGTAGTTCTCGATCGAAGAAGCAAGAACTGCTGGATGACCTCAAGAAACGTATCGAGGATGCGAATGTGACGCCGGAGCTCAAAAAACAGGCGACGCAGTTAGTCTTTAGTGACGGGAGCGCAGATGCGGACATTGTATTTATCGGTGAGGCTCCCGGGAAGAATGAAGATGAACAAGGCAAGCCATTCGTAGGCGCGGCAGGTAAATTCCTCAACGAGATGCTCGAGATGATCGACTTGAAGCGAGAGGATGTCTACATCACGAATATTGTGAAGTACCGTCCTCCGAATAACCGCGATCCCGAGCCGACAGAAAAGGAAGAATGGCTACCATATCTGCAGGAACAAATCGATATAATTCAGCCAAAATTGATTGTCACCCTAGGCAGGCACAGCATGGATGTGCTGCTGCCCGGGCTGAAAATCAGCCAGGTCCACGGTCAACCGAAACGTTACCGTGACCATGTGTATCTGCCGCTATTCCATCCGGCAGCCGCACTTTATAATGGCGGGATGCGCCAGACGCTTATCGATGACTTCGCGCTCATCCCGACGATTCTCAAGAAAATTAATGATAAAGGAATAACGAACTAGCTATCGCTTTCATCATCCCGAGCGTACGCGAAGGATCCAGCACAGGATCCTTCACTTGCGCTCAGAATGACGACACCTCGACGGCGAATCGAAAGGAATTAATTATATGGATAACAAACCAAATGACACTACTAAGCCACCTAGACCAAATGGTCGCGCAGGCCGGGGACGACCACAGAACGGCAATGCTCGGAATGGTCGACAGCAAGGTAATAACGGTAATGGTGAGCAGAAATCCGGCGTAAGTCGGGGTGCTGCGGTACGCGCACAGAAACGTACGCAGATGGACGCTCAACGTGTTGCGAACCAGTATCTGCCTGCGGCTACTGACGAGAAACGCCGCGCGAATTTTATTGACGATAGCCCGAGGTTGAAGATTATCGGTCTGGGTGGCATGGATGGCGGTGGTAGTAAGAACACGATACTCGTCGAGTATGTGAACGACGCCGTGATTATCGACGCCGGTAACGACTTAAGTGTTGATTTGCCAGGCATCAACTACGGCGTAGCCGACACGGCATACTTGGACACTATCAAACACAAGCTACGGGCGTACATCATTACTCACGGTCACCTTGACCACATTGGCGGTCTGCCCCACATTGTGCCGAAGTATCCGGCACCAATTTACGGCAGTAAATTTACGATCGGCCGCGTTGAGGAGATCTTTGAGAACTTTGGTCTGCCAATGCCTGAGGGCTTTGAATTGCAGACTGTGACCATGAACGAAACGACGCACGAGCGTCTCAAGATCGGTGAATTTTATGTTGAGCTCGTTCGTATAACGCACTCAATTCCAGGCTCGACCTGCGTTGTATTAGATACGCCAGCTGGACGCATTATAAACACTGGTGACTTCCGGTTTGACCAGAACCCGCTTGACCACGAACGTAGTGATATTGAGCGCCTCCAGGAGCTTGGCAATGAAGGGGTTCTAGCACTACTCAGTGAATCTACCACGGTAGAGCGTATGGGTCGCACGCCCTCAGAGAGTACGATTGAGCAAAGCTTCGTCGACATTATGAACCAGGCACCAGGCCGTATCTTTGTCGGTCTGTTCTCGACCAACATGAACCGTGTACAGATGATCGTGAATGCTGCCGTACACCACAATAAGAAGGTGGCCATGGACGGCCGTAGCATGGTGAGCACACTTGAAATGGCAGTACGCAACGGTTTCATGAAGATACCAAAGGGTACGTTCGTGCCTATTGCTAGCGTTGCGAGCATGAAAGACGAAGAAGTCGTTGTTGTCGCAACCGGTAGCCAGGGTGAGCCTAGCAGCGCATTGCAGCGTATGGCTAACGGTGAGCACAAGTACGTCAAGCTTAAGGACCAGGATACGGTAGTACTCAGTAGTACTCCTATCCCTGAAAGTGGCAACGATGCCCTCATTGGCCAAATGGTCGATAACATGACACGGATGGGTGTGCATGTGTTTGAGGCACGTAACCATGACCTCGACCACGTCGGGCCGCTACACGTTTCCGGTCATGCCTCTCGGGACGAATATGCTGAGATGATCCAGTACACTAAGCCGAAGTTCTTCATCCCAATCTACGGTGCCTACAGGGTAAAACAGCGACACATCGACTTAGCGATCGAGCAGGGCATCCCACGCGCCAATACTGTGAATGCGTTAAATGGCGATGTAATCGCACTCACACCGGATAAGATGGAAGTAATCGGTCAAGTTCCGAGTGGCACCATCCTGGTCGATCAGACTGGTGCTATCGTGAATAACATAGTAGTGAAAGACCGTGTGCTTCTGGCCGAAGAAGGCCTTGTCGCAGTTGTCATTACAGTCGACAAAAAGAACGGCAACCTACTCACGAGCCCAGATATTATCTCACGCGGTTTCATCTACATGCGCGAGCAAGAAGAGATCATGAACGGTTTGCGTAACGAGGTACGTCGGGCTGTACAGCAGCGTTTCAAACGCATTGATCTGGATCGTTTTAAGGTCGAGCTCAAGGACCATATTACACACTTCCTATTCGAACAGACGCAGCGCAGTCCTATCGTTATTCCAGTAGTGAATGTTATCGGTGGCAAAACCGAGACGGCTAAGACAGTGCATCAGGGTAAGACCAAGACGGCCGAAGAGATCGCCGCCGAGCAACAGGCTCGTTTCCAACAGATGAGGGAACGGCTGCTGACGCAGGATGCCCGTATAGACTAACAATAAGGGGACCTCACGGTCCCCTTATTCGTGCAACACTTGCTGAAAATCTGGCCTAGGCTGGCAACTTTGGGACTTGTGGTGCGTAAGATTTTGGTATAATTTTTTGGTATGGCGATACAAGCTGCCGGTTCTGCTCGATACAAACGACGTGCTGCGTCTACGCGGCGCCGTCTGTTCGTTGGGCTTATTGTGATTGTTGTCCTCGCAGTAGCCGCAATTGCGGGACGGACATATATTTTTCCTAAGGCTAGTAAGCCGGTAGCTGCTGCGAAGCCGCCCGTGCTAACTATGGGAGCTGAACAGAGTGCGGACGTGGATCTTGTGGCTGGCGCTATTGGCCAATACGCCACCGCTAATGACGCCTTACCGACACACCTTTCGGTATCGAATGGCAGCCTAGTGCTATGTGGCGATGTGTGTAACCCGACG
>Ga0302315_10003374_pt1 | contig 14423 bp, 13 predicted proteins | sample III_Palsa_N3_1_FD_200532 | JGI IMG/M metagenome (GOLD analysis project Ga0302315, IMG submission 200532) | Peat permafrost microbial communities from Stordalen Mire near Abisko, Sweden - III_Palsa_N3_1 | ecosystem: Environmental > Terrestrial > Soil > Palsa > Peat permafrost | place: Sweden... | reverse complement strand
TTGTTATTGAAACACCTTATCATCGCTTGCTAAAGGCGCTATAATAAAGACCTTAATCATATTTATACAGAAGCACTATGCATCCTTTCGCGCAACATTTATCGGCCATGGGGATCACGCGCTTTATACCGCGAGAGCACACGCGTACCTTATCGCTCTACAGCCTAAAAGGTGAACCGAGCGCCAAAGTACAAGTGCTACTTTCCCATCCGCCACAAACCAGCGCAGAACAACAATTACTTAACGGCATTTTAAGCCTATGCCCTTCTTACCATTTGTGTGTTGAATCTGCGCAAGACGCTGCTGGTACGTTGGTGACTATTTATAATTTCAGCGAAAAAATATGGCTGATTTTTGGGGAAACTACAGCTTCGCTAGAAATCCCTACGGTGCAACTACCTGCACTCAACGAGCTATTAGCCAACTCACTACAGAAAAAAACCGTTTATCAGCAACTGTGTGCAGCCGGGTTGCAGTAATGCGTTTATCGTTTCGCCCGATGGTGCTTGATGATATCCCTTTTATTTTACCTATTGAATTATCCGCTTACCCTTTCCCGTGGACAGAAGATATTTTGCAAAATTGCGTAAAATTAGGCTATGAATGTTGGGTGGTAATTTTTGATAATACGATTATTGGTTATAGTGTTATGTTGATTGCTGTGGACGAATGTCATATTTTAAATTTATGCATCAACCCCACTCAACAACAACGCGGTTATGGTAAGGCCTTATTGCAGCATATTCTTACTATTGCCAAGCAAAAAAGCGTGCAACGTTGTTTATTAGAAGTAAGGCCATCGAATATAGCAGCTTACCAATTATACTTGCAACAAGGCTTTGAGCTTATTGGGATACGTAAAGCGTATTACCCTGCTAAGGACGGCCGAGAAGATGCTTTGGTGTTGCAGTTAGTATTGGCTTATAGGCATTTAAACTCGGTTTAAATAATCGAATTAGGATAAGCCCAAAAACTAATGCATAGCCACCGATGGCTCAACAGCCGCAATGACTGGCGCGGACCATAGCCCTTCAAGATTATAAAAGTCGCGAATGCAAGGTTGCATTACATGGACACCCACTCACCCACATCCTCGCCTTCCATCCCTAAAACATGCCCACCTTGCTCCTTTACTGCCATAATAACGCTATCAGCAATAGACTTAACGTGGCGATCGGAGGTGCCACTGACAATAATCATGCGGTCAGTGATAGTCGTTAAGGTGCTGACATCAAGGATTTGAATGTTGACGGCTTTCATATCTTCTAAGGCTTGGGTCACCATAGCTTGAAGTTGGTTTACGTGCATAAAAGTTGGGACTCCTTATAAATTTGATGCTCTTTACTATAGTTTATGACACTCTGGGGTAATAGAAAATAGGGGATATTGCCAATTGCTAGCTGATTACGAATTAATGTGGAAGAGATCGCCAATGGGGTGATAGTTTCCACCCAGATTGCACCATGCGTCGCTTTAGCAAGCTCTTTTTTATCGCTAATCTGGCGCGCCAGTAGCCCGCCTACCTCATCAGGGGAAGGTAATGTAAAGCCTGGTCGCTGTAACACGATGAGATGAGCTAACATTAAGATATCTTGCCAACGATGCCATGTCGTAATTGCGGCAAAAGCATCTACACCTACTAATAAACATAAGGCTGCATGAGGTAGCTCTTGGCGTAACGATAATAAAGTATTTACGGTATAAGAAGGCTCGGCGCTATTAATCTCGCGCTTATCAATGGTAAATTGCAAAATTTCAGCAATCGCAAGCTCTAGCATCGCTATGCGATGAGCGGCACTTGCAATAGGAGCAGGACGGTGTACAGGTTGGCCCGCTGGAATAAAACGTAATTCTTTAAGTTTTAAACTTTGACAAACTTCTAAAGCTGCTCGTAAATGGCCATAATGGACGGGATCAAAGGTTCCGCCAAATAGGCCAATTAAGGGGTAATTGTCGTTGGGCATACGAGTTCCTTTAGAAAAAAGTTCCTATTTTTATTATAGCTTTAACTAGAACGTAAAATTAATGCCCCGGCACATCGCCCCAAATATATTTATGCGCTTGCAACTGCATACGAACAGGCAAACGCTCAGCTAAAATCCATTCTGCCAATTGGCGTGGCGGTAAATCTGTAAAGCTGGGTGAAAATAATACTTCAATTTTTTCAGGTAATTGGTAATGGAACATGGTATCACGTGACCATTCAAAATCTTCGCGGTTACAAATCACAAATTTTACCTGATCTTGAGCCGTTAAATAATCTAAATTACTGTATAAATTACGTGACATTTCTTTAGAGCCTGGTGTTTTTAAATCAATAATTTTTACCACGCGCGGATCAACCTTTGCAACATCAAGCGCGCCACTGGTTTCTAAAGAAACGATATACCCTTGATCACATAATTGGGTTAATAATAACAAACAATTAGGCTGCGCTAATGGCTCACCACCGGTTACCGTAATATATTTAGCCCCAAAACTGGCAACGGTTTGCTTTATTTCCTCCAAGCTTTTCATTTCCCCACCTTTAAACGCATAGGCAGTATCACAATACACGCAGCGTAAAGGGCAGCCGGTTAAGCGTATAAAAACGGTTGGCAACCCAACAGTACGGGTTTCGCCTTGCAGGGAGAAGAAAATTTCTGTGATGCGTAGTTGGGGCAATACGGTAGTTGTCATAAGAAATCACTTATAGCTAATCAAGGTGAGAAAAACAGCTAATTATGGTGCCATAAAAAGAGTGGTAACGCCACCCTCACAGGCTATGCTTTAACTCAGTTTTTTTTGGCTCTCCGCCAATTCTGTAGATCCAAAAAAAGATGTAATATCATATAGTTATAAAGATCACGTGCGCATCATATTTTAAGCAAATGTCCTGGCTTGAAGTGCCTGAATACGGCTATTTTTAAACCTGTGCCTTAAAAATAGGTGTGTATTTATGCCAGAGGTGCGCAGCAAGTCTGCGACACAACATAAACAGGTACTGTTTTGTAGCCCTTGCGCCACAAGGCTTTTGTGATCTACAGAATTGGCGGAGAGCCATTCTTTTTTGAGCCTCAATCATTTTTGGTTCGTAGATTGATTTATCGATAATTTGTAAAAGTTGACTTATATCCGCCAGCAATCCTAATGATAAATCAGAAGATAATTTGCGTTTCTTGAAAATTACCGGTAAATATTTTTCGGCATCGTGTATGCACACATCCGGTGTAATAAAACTTATTTTCTGATGAAAATCAAACAATATTTCCCTTACCTTTTTTCCTAAAATGGCACGAATCAGGATATTAGCATCTAATATGATTGTTCCTTGCATTAAGGCTATTTCCCTTCTCTTAATTTACGAAAATCTTTTACTAGCTCATCTTCAGTTAAATTATGAGCAATAAGCAGTTCTTCAAGTCTTGAGGCAGCGAGTTTAATAGCATCTATTTCCTTGTTTTTTGCATGTGGAGCTGCAGGAATATAAAACCCTATCGTTTCACCATGTCGAGTTATTGCAACTGGAGAAGAGGCTGTTAGGTATTGGGGTAAATGTGTGCGAAATTCACGCATACCTACTTTTACGACTGATGATTCCATAGCTTACCTCTAATAAATTGTGTATCCATGGGTACACAATACCCAAAATAGCTAAGTTTGTCAATTTCAAGGAACGGTATCACGTAGATGTATATTTCAAGCTGACAGTATGTACACAACATAAAACGGTATGTAATACGGGGTAAGCCGGGGTTCGTGTAAAAACCTCCTATAAGCCGTAGGATAAGATCCAGTGAGCGCGGTCATGTCAAGAATTTGGGGTAGAAGAGCCGATGATTCGCTATCGTTTAGTGTTTAAAGATGGTAATCCTGCTATCAACCCGATGAGGGGGATTGAAAATTTAATTTAGGGGTGTTTAGATGATTCTTATAATTATAGCGTTTATATGTTTATTAATGTTAATTTTTATAATTAATAGCGCTAACTTTTTAGTTAATTGTAAGAGCTCAGCCACCTCCCCCCTTAAAAATTAAAAAGGTTATTGAATTTTTCTAAAAAACTTAGTAGGGTGTAAGCTAGTTGATGAATGATGAGATGCCTTCCCATGGAATAAACCAAGTCTTGTTAAAACCTCATAAAAACCAGTGGGGCACTTGGGCCGCTCTTCCCCGAGAACCTTTAGGAACAAACGGCAATGTAAGCATCCCAAAGATGGACCTAGTTACCATCATTATATGATTTTAACAAAGTAATACCTATTGTGTAATAATATGCAATAGGTCAAATTTTGAGTTGATTCCGTTACTTATCGGTAGCAAAGCTGGAAGATATTCCTAAACAGTGATTTTAAGAGGGAAAAAAAATAATGACTATCTATCGCCATTTTCTATTGAGCCTATTGTTGATGATAGGCAGTATTTCCGTAGTGTTGGCTGAGAAGCCTGCATTAAAAACAGCTATTAGTAACTGCTATGAGTTGCAGAACATAGCTTCGCATTTAAGCGGTGATTATGAGCTCGTTCAAGATATTAATTGTGCGGGAATGGATTTCTCGCCTATTGGCAATGCAGCCACTCCTTTTACCGGCACGTTGTATGGAAATGGCCATACGATTAGGCATCTCTCTATTTTGAGAGACCAAATGGATTATGTGGGATTGTTTGGGGCGATTTTTAATGCAACACGTATTGAAAATCTTATTTTAGAAAATGTAGAAGTAATCGGAAAAACCTATGTAGGCGCGTTAATAGGTGCTACCCACGCTAGTGATTCTAACAATTTTCCTGTTATTTCTAACGTTCATGTTCAAGGGAACGTAGAAGCGAGACCTACAGGAGCATGGGCATATGCCGGAGGACTGATTGGTCGTACTTCAAGCGGCTTTGATATTATCATCAATAGCTCTGCGAATGTCGATGTTAATGCATCAGGAAGCTACGTCGGTGGACTCATTGGCTATGCTTTTTCTGTTACAAATAGTCATGCGAGCGGAACTGTTTCGGGTGAAGATTATACAGGAGGCCTTCTTGGTTATACGTATGGTTATAGCTCGGGTTTTATCAAAAATAGTTATGCAACAGGGGCTGTTTCTGGCAGGAATTCTGTAGGTGGTCTCGTGGGGCATGGGAATCGACCGAATATCACAAGTAGCTATGCCACAGGTGTAATAAAAGGAACCTCTGCAGTAGGTGGGCTAATTGGGACATCATCGGGGGATATTTCTACGAGTTATGCCACAGGAAAAACAACTGGGGTAAGTTGTAGTGGTGGTTTAGTTGGAGAATCGATAAATGGAAATCGTGTATGGGATAGTTACAGTCACGGGGAAGTCATCAGTAACAGTGGAGCTGGAGGTTTAATAGGCTGTGCTTTGGTGGGTACCGTTATTGGCTATAGCTATGCCATAGGGCCTGTGAGTGGAGAAATGGCTGTAGGAGGGCTCATTGGACAGTCAGAATTTCCTACCATTACCAGCAGTTATTGGGATATTGAAACCTCACGTCAACCCACATCTGCAGGTGGTGTAAGCAAAACAACCTCCGAAATGTATCAACGCGAAACCTATGATGGCTGGGATTTTATGGGATTGTGGGACATTAAAGAAGGTGCAAGTTACCCATGGTTACGTACTAATGACGAAGAGGAAGGTGGCGTAAAGACCTGTACGCAACTCCAAGAGATGCAATATGACTTGGACGGTGTCTATAAGTTAAGTGCTGATATTAATTGTACTGGCATCGATTTTGCCCCGATTGGGAATGCAGCACAACCCTTTACGGGCCGTCTAGAAGGAAATGGCTACAAGATTTCTAATTTGACTATTCGTCGAGAGAATGAAACCTATGTCGGTTTATTTGGAGCGACTTCAGGAGCTCGTATTAATAGTTTGACGCTGGAAAAAATAGATGTCAGCGGTCAAAAGCTGGTGGGTACGCTGGTGGGGTATGCGGCGAATGGCACGCAGTTGTCGGAGGTGCTTGTGATTGGAAATGTGCAAAGTTTAGGTAGTCATCCGGACAAAAGCCATTTGGGTGGGTTGGTAGGTATGCTGGCGGAGAATAGCCATGTGCAAGAATGCATGACGGACGTCGTGGTACAAAGTGCTTCTGCTAATTTTGTGGGAGGCCTCATAGGAGAAATCAACGAGAGTACTATTGAAAATAGTGCAGCAAACGGTAGCGTACAGGCTCAGCATTATGCAGGGGGATTGGTCGGGTATAGTGAGGCGGGTGGCATTACTCATAGTTATGCGGCTGGCAACGTGCACGCCCTTAGTTTGAGTGGCGGACTCATAGGGCTCAGTAACAACACACCGGTGAAAAGCAGTTACTGGGATATCACCACGTCTGGACAGACGTACTCAGCGGGAGGTGAAGGTAGGAATACGGCGGAAATGCATCGACAACACACCTACGTTGACTGGGATTTTACAACGATATGGGCTATTGATGAAGGTATTAGCTATCCGCGTTTAGTCTTTGGATAGCATTATGGATTAGGTGCGCTCCGCTTCACATAACTTGGCGGCACTAACACCGTATTTTCCGCAACCTCAGCTAGCACTGGATAATCCAATGTAAAATGCAACCCTCTACTCTCCTTACGTATTAACGCCGAGCGAATAATTAAATCCGCTACACATACTAAATTACGTAATTCTAATAAATCATTGGTAATACGAAACGCACTATAATATTCATGAATTTCTTGCTTTAACACATCAATCCGCCGCTTGGCGCGCTCTAAACGCTTGGTGGTGCGTACGATCCCCACATAATCCCACATAAAATGCCGTAATTCATTCCAATTATGTGATACCACAACTTCCTCATCCGAATCACTTACCTGGCTTTCATCCCATTGCGGTAAAGGCGCAGGATAAGGTACCGTTGCGGCTTGCTGATTAATATCTGCAGCAGCAGCAGTTGCAAACACCACGCATTCTAATAAAGAATTGCTTGCCATGCGGTTTGCACCATGCAACCCGGTATGCGCCACTTCACCAATAGCATATAAACCATTGACATCGACACGCCCTGCTAAATCTGTCATCACACCACCGCAAGTATAATGCGCAGCTGGCACAACAGGGATCGGATCACGGGTAATATCAATACCTAATTCCAAACATTTTTCATAAATCATTGGGAAATGACTTTTAATAAAATCACTGGATTTATGGCTAATATTTAAATAAACACACGGCGCACCTAAACGCTTCATTTCATGATCAATAGCACGTGCAACAATATCGCGAGGCGCTAATTCTGCACGTGCATCAAAATGTGGCATAAATCTAGTGCCATCAGCTAATAATAAATGCGCACCTTCACCACGCAAGGCTTCCGTAATTAAAAATGAACGTGCCGTAGGATGATATAAACACGTCGGGTGAAATTGATTAAATTCCATATTTGCCACACGACAGCCCGCACGCCACGCCATAGCAATACCATCGCCACTTGAAACATCAGGATTGGTGGAATATAAATAAACTTTACTCGCACCACCTGTTGCTAACACCACAAAGCGTGCGCTAAATGTTTTCACAACACCATTTTTACCATACAGTACATAAGCCCCAACGCAGCGTTTTTCTGCAGCATGGCCCCGGTTTTGCACAATTAAATCAACTGCATTATGCTGCTCAAATAAATCAACATTCGGTAATCGTCTCACCAAAGCTGTTAATGCGCTCGATACAGCACGCCCTGTTGCATCAGCAGCATGTAAAATGCGCCGATGGCTATGCCCACCTTCGCGGGTTAAATGAAAATCCTTAGTGCCATCTGCTTTTTCTTCTAAGGTAAAATCAACACCATGTGCAACTAACCATTCGATACACTCTCTGGCGTGAGACACTGTAAAATGAATAGCTTCTTTATCGCATAAACCAGCGCCCGCAATAATGGTATCATTGACATGCGATTCGATCGTATCCTCATCATCCATCACAGCTGCCACGCCGCCTTGTGCATAATACGTACTGCCTTCACTGAGCGCACTTTTACATAAAATAGCAATACGCAAAGCGGGATCTAATCGCGCTGCTAACGTTAAGCCTGCAGCACCGCTACCAATAATTAATACATCGCATTGATGATGATATTCACTCATAATTTTTAACTATTTTTTTCACAAAAATTTAAAAAAGCTTTTATGGTATTTTCTAAGCGTTGCTGTAAATCGCGATTAGCCAGTTCCAAGGTTTCCCCTACAGCAAACGCATTATAGGCATCAGCTAAAGAAAACATATCTGGATACACAAAAGACCCACACGCTTCTAAAGGCACCCGTGTATGCCATAAACCACGATTACCCCCAACTAAAGAAGGCGAAGCGGATAACAATAAAATACGCTGATTAGCCCATGGTTTACTAGTAAGACGTGAAACCCAATCGATCAAATTTTTTAAGGTGCCAGGTGTAGAATAATTATATTCAGGGCTAGCAATAATTAACCCTTGGCTAGCATGCATTCGCGCCACAAAATCTTGCACTTCACTGGGAAAACCTGTTTTATCTTGATCATCATTATTATAATTAGGCGGACAAAATTCTTTAAAATCGGCTATATCCACCTCATGCCCTTGCGATTTAACACCATGATTCACAACATGTATCAATTTTTTATTGGCAGAGTCTTGACGCAGTGAGGCAGCAAAGGTTAGAAATTTCACAATATATCCTATGAAGGTAAGGGTAAAAGCCCATTATAGTAGCTTCTCCTAGGCTTTGCTACTAAGGCTAGTGGTATTACAAGTTAAGTTGAACAACCCATAAATTAACGCTAGACTTCGCTCTACACTGCAGTACAATTAACCCTTTAATCCTTTGCGGTGCTATCAGAAGGAACGGTACCATGAGCAAATTGTGTGACAACAGAAAAATTGCCGGCGTGGATGAGGTCGGTCGCGGGCCTTTAGCAGGCCCCGTCGTTGCGGCTGCAGTCATCTTAGATCCCGAACATCCTATCTTTGGTCTCAATGACTCTAAGTTGCTCACAGAGCGCAAGCGCGAAAGCTTGTTTGGAGAAATTAAAGATAAATGTTTAGCCTGGGGTATAGGCATTGCACAAGTGGATGAAATCGATAACATCAATATCCTACAAGCTAGTTTATTGGCCATGCAACGCGCCGTTGCTGCGCTTGATATTTCACCTGATGAAGTGTGGGTAGATGGCAATCAAGCACCTAACGTCCCTTATCCTGTAACCACGATTATCAAAGGGGATCAAACCATCCCTGCTATCAGTGCCGCGTCCATACTCGCCAAGGTGACGCGTGATGCGCTCATGGTTGAATTAGATGCGTGCCACCCAGGTTATGGCTTTGCAGCACACAAAGGGTATCCAACCAAAGCCCATATTAGTGCACTTACCCAGCACGGCATAACACCTATCCACAGACGCAGTTTTGGCCCTGTCAAACTAGTACTGGCAAATTTACTCGAAGTGGGTTAATGTCGAAGCATTTTATGCTGATACGCTTTGCCTATGGCACAACCGTAGGTACTGCACCTATATTCTATTAAGCAGCGATTGAGCCATGACAGCAGCCCAGTTTGTCCACCTACATGTGCACACCGAATATTCCATCGTCGATGGCCTTTGCCGCATTGATGACTTAGTAAAACGCACCCGCCAACAGAAAGGTAAAGCACTCACCATTACCGACCAATGTAATTTATTTGGCATGGTAAAAGCCTATCAAGCAGCCTTAAACATGGGCATTAAACCTATCATCGGGTGTGATCTCTCTATTCAAGATAACCAAACATTGCATCGCTTAGTGTTACTTTGCCAAAATGAGCAAGGTTACCGCAATCTTACCAGACTGATCTCTAAAGGTTATTTACAAGGCATACGTAATGATGTGCCTATTATTCCACGTGAATGGCTCAGTGTTGATAGCGTAACAGGTCTTATCGCTTTATCAGGCGGGCGCGAAGGAAATATTGGGCAAGCTTTATTGCAAGATAATCTCTTGTTAGCAGAAACTTTATTAACAGAATGGCAACAATTATTTCCAAACCGCTTTTACCTGGAGCTTATCCGCACTGGGCGCGATCAGGAAGAATTATACATACAAAAGGCGCTAGAGCTTGCAAACAGCAAGCAAGTACCTGTTGTCGCTACCAATGATGTACGCTTTATTGATCGAGAAGATTTTGAAGCACATGAGGCCAGAGTCTGTATTCATGATGGTACGGTATTAGATGATACAACTAGAGCACACCTTTACAGCGAGCAGCAATATTTACGTAGCCAAGAGGAAATGCAGCAATTGTTTGCTGATATTCCTTCAGCGCTACAAAACAGCGTAGAAATTGCCAAGCGTTGTACCGTGATAGTGCAACTGGGTAAAAGCTTTTTACCACAATTTCCTACGCCCAATGGAGAAAGTGCTGCACATTATTTAAATCAATTAACAGAAATAGGCTTAAATAAACGCTTGGCTATTTTAGCCACCCCAGCACAGCAACAAGCAACTTATCAGCAACGTTTGCAGTTGGAATTACAAGTTATTAATAGCATGGGCTTTGCAGGATATTTTTTAATTGTTGCGGATTTTATCCAATGGGCCAAAAACCATGATATTCCTGTCGGCCCTGGGCGCGGATCAGGCGCGGGATCATTAGTCGCTTATGCGCTAGATATTACCGATTTAGATCCTTTAGCCTATGATTTACTGTTTGAACGCTTTTTAAATCCTGAACGAGTTTCCATGCCTGACTTTGATATTGATTTTTGCATGGATAGGCGCGACGACGTCATTGATTATGTTGCTGAACGTTACGGGCGGCAAAGTGTCTCGCAAATTATTACTTTTGGTACCATGGCTGCAAAAGCGGTGATACGTGACGTTGGCCGTGCGCTCGGCCAACCTTACGGTTTTGTCGATAAATTAGCCAAGCTCATTCCTTTTGAATTGGGCATGACGCTAGGTAAAGCCCTCGAACAAGAAGATACTTTACGCCAACGTTATGAAACAGAAGATCCCGTGCGAGAGCTCATTGATCTCGCCTTAAAGCTTGAAGGTATTACCCGTAATGTGGGTAAGCACGCAGGGGGCGTGGTTATTGCACCTAGTGTGCTTACCGATTTTTCGCCGATTTATTGTGAAGAAGGTTCCAGCAGTATTGTCTCGCAATTTGATAAAGATGATGTGGAAGCAGTTGGGTTAGTAAAATTTGACTTTTTAGGCTTGCGCACATTAACCATTATTCAATGGGCTTGTAAAAATATTAAACAGCAAAATCCTAAGCAGCAAGCCCTCGATATTAATCTGATTCCCCTTAACGATGAAGCTACATTTAGTTTATTAAAGAACTGCCAAACCACAGCCATATTTCAGCTTGAATCCCGTGGCATGAAGGATTTAATTAAACGCCTGCAACCCGATTGTTTTGAAGATATTATTGCATTAGTTGCCTTATTCCGCCCTGGCCCATTGCAATCGGGTATGGTAGATGATTTTATTAACCGTAAGCATGGTAGAGCAGCGGTTGTATATCCACATCCTGATCTAGAGCCGATATTAAAGCCAACGTATGGCGTTATTTTATACCAAGAACAAGTGATGCAAATTGCGCAAGTATTAGCCGGTTATACCTTAGGCGCCGCTGATTTATTGCGCCGCGCGATGGGTAAGAAAAAGCCTGAAGAAATGGCCAAACAGCGCGATATTTTTACTAAAGGTGCTGTGACCAAAGGGGTTGAGAAACAAACGGCCACACAAATTTTCGATTTAATGGAAAAATTTGCAGGTTATGGTTTTAATAAATCGCACTCGGCAGCGTATGCATTAATCTCTTACCAAACAGCTTGGTTAAAAACTCATTATAAAGCTGCATTTATGGCAGCGGTGCTTTCTTCTGATCTTGATAACACCGATAAAGTGGTGATGTTTTTAGATGAATGCCGTAGTATGCAATTAACCGTATTACCCCCTAATATTAATAGCAGTGATTATGCCTTCACTGTCATGAATGATGAAACGATTAGTTATGGCCTTGGTGCCATTAAAGGCGTGGGCTCAGCGGCCTTAGATGGTATTTTTGAAGAACGTAATAACAATGGGCCCTTTAGTGATTTATTTAGTTTTTGTGCGCGCGTAGATTTACGTAAAGTTAACCATCGCGTATTTGAAGCATTAATTCGCTCTGGCGCTATGGATTGCTTTAAAACGCACCGCGCTAGCTTGCTAGCAACTTTAGATAACGCGCTGCAATTAGCCGAACAAAATAAACGTAATCTTGCCAAAGGGCAACTCGATTTATTAGGCGATTTAAGCCAACCTGCTACCCCACCTTATGTAAAAGCCGCACCTTGGACAGATAAAGAACGATTAGGAGCTGAAAAACAAACACTAGGGCTTTATTTAACAGGGCACCCTATCCATCAATATCTCGCTGAATTAAAACAATTTAACTCGCAGCGTATCAGTACATTATCCGTGCAAGCAGGGTATGGCAAACAAGCGGTTAGTATTGCTGGTTTAGTCGTTGGGCTGCGCCTGGTAAAAACCAAACAGGGCAAGCGCATGAATATTGTAACACTGGATGATGCCAGTGGTCGTATTGATGCGATTTTATTTTCGGAAATGTATGATGAATTACGCCATTTAATCGTGCCTGATGCCTTGTTGTTAGTGAAAGGTGAAATCTCACTGGATAATTTTAGCGGTGGCTTACGGTTGCGCGCAAAGTCTATCACCAGTATCACGCAGCAGCGAGAGTTGCTTGCTAAGTACTTAGCGTTACAGGTCAAAGGTGATGAGGATTTTGCGGGACGAGTGAATAAATTACAAGCTTTGTTAGCAGAGTTTCGTCATGGAATTACGCCTGTTAAAATTACTTATCTCCAAAAATCTGTAAAAGCAACCTTACCATTAGGTGCACAGTGGACGGTACAATTAAGTGATGCTTTATTACATCAACTCGAATGTTTATTGGGCAAAGAGGCTGTGAATATTATTTATTAAAGGATTTATTATGCGCAATGCTACCCGCATCTCTACCATCACCTTATTCTTTGTCGCATTTATTAACCAAATTGCCTATAACTTAGTAATACCCGTTTTAGTCCCTCTCACCGACCCATCATCTCACATCTTATTTGCTGATAGCACTTTTTGGCCCACCGCTTGGATGCATGGTATTGCAATTGCTGCCTTTTCGCTCAGCGGTTTAATTAGCGCACCTTTTATTGGTTATTTTTCTGATATCACTACGCGTAAACGCGTGTTATTATTTAGCCTGCTCGGGACTTTAGCGGGATTTTTATTATTAATTATTTCTCTGCACTTACAAAGCTTTACCTTATTTGTGTTAGGTCGCGTTATTACGGGTATTTGTGCCAGCAGCACGGCGGTGGTACAAGCTGCGATTATTGATTTACATCCTTTGCATGATAAAGCCAAAAGTTTAGGTATTATTGCCTTAGCATTAACCCTTGGCATGGTATTAGGGCCGTTATTAGGAGGATTATTAATCGATAGCAGTTTATCGCCTTATTTTTCACTGCAAACACCGTTTATTGCTACAGCGTTATTGATTGTACTCAATAGTTGCTTGTTATTTTTATGCTACCAAGAGTCGCAGCAGCGTTCTGCCTTGCAAGCATCCACCACTAGCTTTTGGCGTGCTATTAGCTCACTGCCCAAAGCAACGCTGGTTGGCATCATTGGGTTTTTATTACTGGAGCTTAGTTGGAGTTATTATTTTTTCCTCACACCCATGGTACTTAATCAATACTATGCAAGTTCTGCTGCTACCATTGGCCTATTTATGGGAATGTTAGGGATTGCAGTTTGCATTGGGTTAACAGCAGCCTATCAATTACTGGCACGGTTTTTAATGCCTGCCAAAATATTATGGGTGAATATTTGCGTGATGTTTGTGGCACAGATGGTAAGTGCGATTGGGGTGCCTGAGCTTGGTTATTGGATCACTAGTGCGCTGGTGGCGATGAGCTTGGCGAGTAGCTATGTGGCGTTATTGCAGTTAATTTCTGATTCTTCGCCTGAGGGAAATCAAGGGATTGCTATGGGGTTATGCACGACGATGATGGGGCTTGCTTGGACGGTGAGCGGGGCAACGACGAATGTGTTGTTTCAGGCTTATGGGGGGAAGATGGCATTGATTGCGGGGTTTATTTTAATGCCGATTTTGGTGAGAGGGGTTAGGGTTAAAGGAGCGAAGTAGGTTATTGGGGACTTTGTTTGAGGGATTTTTCCCCCTTCCTGTCCTTCCCCCGCAAGGGGGGAAGGGACCTGTTAGTTGTATCACAATGTAAATTAAGAAATAATTTTTATTCTAAAGCTAACAGGGTTATAAGTTAAAAATTCTCTCTAAATTTAATTAGACCGTCCCTTCCCCCCTTGCGGGGGAAGGACAGGAAGGGGGGAAAATCCCGCAAACAAAGCCCAAAAACTCC